>JAABUK010003766.1_pt1 | contig 25292 bp, 19 predicted proteins | sample 5559141 | NCBI WGS metagenome assembly JAABUK01 (sample SAMN10711869, study PRJNA513367) | rock metagenome | isolation source: Antarctica rocks | place: Antarctica: Victoria Land, Pudding Butte nord | collected 2016-01-03 | reverse complement strand
CCCCTTCGTCCACGTCGAAGTCAACCGAGACACCCGGCATGGCAGGCGCCAAGGCATCCAGCGCGCGTAGGGCGGCCGGGGAGAAGCTGAGCGGCCCGGCGGACTGGCGGTGCAACTTGATGATGCTGGCGATAGATGGGATTTGCATGGTGGCGTCTAAGTCCAAAGAAAGCTTCGTGAGAGCCTGCAAAGTCTCACGTATCTGGACATTAGTGCAATTAAGTTCTGTTCGGGTTCGTTATGGACGCCCCGCGCGCACAGGCCGCACGCGCGCACGGGGGTGGCGACTTTCCCCGCACCCTGCCCGGCGTGCCCCCGGACTGGTGCGAGGGCGTGGCGCTGCTGGCGACCTGGCCAGCGCCGGACGGCATCGCGCCGCCACGCTGGGGAGCGTTCCAGGCCACCGCAGCCCGGCTTTTGCACGACTATGGGCCGAACTACACGCCGCCGGCTGGGACGGCCTGGACCTGTTCGGGCTGCACGCCGCGGCACCGGCAGCCAACCCGCCCGGGTGGGGGCTGGCGTGGCTGCTGGGCACGGCGGGGGAAGTGCTGGACGTGTCCCCGGCGGCGCTGGGCATGACGCGCGAAGCAGGCGGGGCACGGTTGACGCTGTATAAGCGGCAAGCGCCGGCACGGGCCGGCATCTTGCCAGCGTGGAACTTGCCCGGAGTGTCAGCATGAGAGTTCCCGCCCAAATGGACCTATCCGGCCTGACGGCTGGCGATGCCGAATGGTTTGACCAGGTGGCGACCGGCAAGCGCGCCGCGGCGGAAGGCTATAACGCCCCAGCCGGCGCGGCCCAGCTTGCAGCGGAGGCCGCCGGCATCGAGGCGCTGGCGGCGGCGTTGCGCGACCCTGCCGCTTGTGGCCTGCCCGTGCTGCGCCAAGGCCAGGGCGGCGAAACGGCGCCCCCCGACGATCCCGACCGGCCCTGGCACCAACGCGAGGTGGCGCAAACGGTGGCGGCGTCGCCTACGGTTCTGGCCGCGGATGCGAGCATGGCCCGGCTGAGCATGGCCCGGGATGCCGGAGTGCTGACCCTGGCGGTGGAAACCGCACAGGATGCGGGCGCCGCGACCGCGACCGAGCGCATGTTGTCGCACCAGATTGCCGCCGCGCATCAGGCCGCTATGGGCTTGTTCGCTGCTGCTGACGATGAACTTCATAAGCACCGGGTCGCCAGCAACGTAAACCCTGGCGCGTTGGCTGAGGCGACCCGTTCCGCCACCGCTGGCGCGCGTGTGTTATCTGCCTTCGCGCAAGGGGCGGTGGCGCTGGACCGGCTGCGGAACGGCAACCGGCAGGTTGTGACCGTGCAGCACGTCACCGTTACAGAAGGCGGGCAAGCGGTGGTGGCCGGCAGCGTAACTACGGGCAAGCAACGGAAAGGAAGCGAGACATGACGCACACCGGGGCGCACACCGGGGCGCACGGAGTGGCTTGCGCGGACTGCGCGGCCCCCCGGTGGCGGGTGCTGCTGGACCGGGCCAACGCTGGGCCGCGGTGCGGCGCCAGGTGCAAGCGGACAGGCCAGCCCTGCCAGGGTGCGGCGATGCCCAATGGCCGGTGTAGGATGCACGGCGGCGCCAGCACGGGTGCCCGCACCCCGGAGGGTAAGGCGAGGTGCAAGGCAGCGCCGCGCAAGCACGGTGGCCGGGATGGGGCGGCCCGAGTAAGGGCAAGCCAACGTGGAGAGGCTCACCGCCTAGTGGTTGCTATCCTGAACCTTCTGCGGAGGGCAGATACTGTGTAGCGCATTGTGCTTCGGGTGGAAGAGCCACCGCCGGGACGCCAACGGAACGCAGGCGCATGGCGTGGTCAGGCTGGCGTTGAAGGCGCGGCCCAGCGTGGACTTCTGCGGCTACTGGCAGCGGACTGCTTGAATCGTATGCGTGCCTCTGACACTCGGATGTACGACAATTTCTAAGCGATGGTCTAGACGCATGTTCGGTGCGCCCTAATTGATTTGCTTGTTTAGCCTCACCGTCACATTTTGATGTTGGTTCTGGTGACAAGTCCTTGGAGGGAGGCCCGCGGAAGCGGGCCGCGTTGCCGAACGCTCACAAAGGTAAGGGCGCCCCGAGGGACGCCCTTGTGTGGAGCTGCTGGGAATCGAACCCAGGGAGATCAGGTGACAGCCCATCCCTGGCGCCAGCCGCAGCCCCGCAAGCGCCCCGGCCCTGACAAGCCGGGGCGTTCCTGCCTAAGCGGCTTGGCGGGGACCAGCATACTGCTTCAAACGGTAGCGTTCGCCATCATAGAACAGTACGTCAGCCGCCTTTAGCTTGCTAAGCAAGCTACTTACCGATCCTCTATCAAGTACCTCGCCACGTTCCTTGCCAAGCGCCACGCACTCAAGAACGGTGACGCCTCGCTCAGCTTGGGCCGTCACGATGCCCAGCACCACGTTCTTGAGGTTACCCCTCCGTTGCCGCGGCTTCGGCGCACTGGAAACAGTTTCCGTTCCCCCGGTGATGAGGGCCAACGCACTTCGTAGCCCTTCCAGCTTGTTAGTGAGCGCATCCCGCTCCCATGTGATGCGGGCGATCTCGTCTTTGATCGCTTGCATGTGAACCCCCCTAGCCATGAAAACCTCCGGTTCTGTTGGTGGGCACGGCGGGACTTGAACCCACAATCCTTGGAGGGAGGCCGGTTGACAGCCGACCGCGTTTACCGTTTCGCCACATGCCCTACGTCCACATAGAGGCCCTTGGCGATGCGAGTCAATGATTTGCGTTTTCCATCAACGCGGCATTTTCTAACAATGCTTGACAATACCCAAGCCAGCTTCCACCGCCGCACCCCAGGCGCACCGTCCGCCACCGCCACCTTGCCCGGTGCAGCAGCTTGCGAAGGCTGGACGCCATGCGGACGTTTATCGTGTCCACCATCGCCTTGTCCGCCGTGTTCATGCCCCGCACCTCCATCACCTTACGGACGATCCCGCGCGTGGTCAGCGGCTCCCCTTCCTTTCGCAGGGCACCCAGCTTCATGCGCGTGGACTCGCCGTACAGCGTTGTGTAACGGCTCGGGACCGTTTTCACCCGAATAACGCTAGTCTCCGCATCCGTGCGGAACAGGCAGAGACACTAGCCCCCTTCCGTGCTGTACTCCGCGCCGTGCCGACTGCTCCCAATCCTGCCCCCGCCCTTGTAGAAACCTTCATCGCCCGCTGGGATGGGACCGCGATGGCGGAGCGCGCCAACGCCCAGCCGTTCCTATCCGAGTTGTGCGACGTGCTGGGCGTGCCCCGTCCGGACCCGGCACAGGGCGGCATCGGCCCCTACCGCTTCGAGCGCAACGTCACTCACTGGGAAGATGACGGCACCACCACCACCCGCCGCATAGACCTGTACCGCCGCGCCTGCTTCGTGTGCGAGGCCAAGCAGGGCGCAGCACCCCACCGCCAAGCCACCCTGTTCGCTGGGGAGACAGAAGCCCAGCGCCGCGCCCACGTCCGCAACACCCCGGCATGGGTCCGGCACATGCAACAGGCCAAAGGCCAGGCGGAGGGCTACGCCCGCGACGTGCCGCCAGAGGAAGGCTATCCCCTGTTCCTGATTGTCTGCGACGTGGGCTTCTGCCTGGACCTGTATGCCGACTTCTCCGGCCTGGGAAAGCACTACGCCCAGTTCCCCGACCGCGAACGCTTCCGCATTTACCTGCCGGACCTGCGCCGGGCGGAGGTGCGGGACATGCTGCGCGCCGTGTGGCTGGACCCCAAGGCGCTTGACCCCGCGCTGCGCCGGGCAGAGGTGACGCGCGACATTGCCGCCTTGCTCGCAAAGTTGGCCGCGGCCTTGGAGGGCACGCCGGCCAAGCCCCGTCACGACCCGGGCCACGTCGCCACGTTCCTGATGCGCTGCATTTTCTGCATGTTCGCGCAATCGGTTGGGCTGCTGCCGGAGCGCACCAGCTTTTCCGACCTGTTGCGGCGCTGCCAGGGCAAGCCGGCGTCGTTCCTGGGGCTTGTTGGGGAGTTGTGGCGCGCAATGGACGCGGGCGGGTTCTGCGCCGGCCTGGACGCCACCTTGCTGCGGTTCAACGGTGGCCTGTTCCGCGCCGCCGACCCGGATGGCGCCCCGATCCCGGCGGAGCCGCTGCCCGTGGACGATACCGAGTTGGGCCTGTTGATCCTGGCCGCCGGCAAGGACTGGGCGGACGTGGAGCCGGCCATCTTTGGCACGCTGCTGGAAAACGCCCTGGATCGGAAGGAGCGGGGCCGGCTGGGCGCCGAGTTCACACCGCGGCCCTTCGTGGAACGGCTGGTGCTGCCGGCCGTGATGGAGCCGCTGCGGGCGGACTGGGACGGGGTGCGGGCAGGCGCCGAGCTTGCCATGCAGGCCAGCGACGCCCCGGCCGCGGCGGCGCTGGTGCGCGGCTTCCATGCCGCCCTGTGCGCCGTGCGCGTGCTGGACCCGGCGTGCGGCACCGGCAACTTCCTGTATGTCACCCTGGAGTTGATGAAGCGGCTTGAAGGCGAGGTGCTGGACACCCTGGCCGGCTATGCCCGCGGCGACGCCGGGCTGCTGGACCTGGCCGGGGCCACGGTGAACCCGGAGCAGTTCTTCGGCCTTGACGTGAACCCGCGCGCCGTGCCGGTGGCGGAGTTGGTACTGTGGATCGGCTACCTGCAATGGCACTTCCGCACCAATGGCGCGGCCCCCCCGGCACCACCAATCCTGCGCGACTTCCGCACCATCCGGGAGGCCGACGCGCTGCTGTCCTACGCCCGGACGGCGGCGGACAAGGACAGCGCCGGCAAGCCTGTGACGCGATGGGGAGGCCGCACGGCAACCCACCCCATCACGGGGGAGGAGGTGCCGGACCTGGCGGACCAGGTGCTTGTGCTGCGCCCGGTGGGCGGCAAGCAGGCGCCCTGGCCCGCGGCGGACTTCATCGTGGGCAACCCGCCCTTTGTGGCCGGTAAGGACCTACGGGCGGAGTTGGGCGGCGGCTACGCGGAGGCACTGTGGGCGGCCTACCCCAAGGTGCCGCCATCCGCCGACCTGGCGATGTTCTTTTGGTGGCGCGCGGCAGAGGCGGTGCGTGCCGGCAAGGCCCGGCGGTTCGGCTTTATCACCAGCAACAGCATCCGGCAGGTGTTCTGCCGTCGAGTGATGGCAGCGGCGATGGAGGGCGCGAAACCGCTGCACCTGGCCTTCGCCATCCCCGACCATCCGTGGGCACTGGGGGCCGGAACGGCTGCGGTGCGGATCGCCATGACGGTGGGGGCGCCTGGCGCCGGAGCGGGCCGGCTGCTTACTATGGAACGGGAGGGCACGGGCGCACTACCGGATGTGGTGCTGACCAAGCTGGAAGGCGTGGTGAACGCCGACCTGACGGTGGGTGCCAGCCCCGAGAGCGCGAAGGACTTGAGAGCTTCAATCAACCTTGCCCATCGTGGCGTCAATGTATTCGGCAAGGGCTTCATTACGACGCTTGGGACCGCAAAGGCTCTAGGTCTTGGCCAGGTTCCCGGCCTTGACCGTCACATCCGCCCTTACGTGAACGGCCGCGACATTTCCCAGCGCAGCCGGGATGCTTGGATCATTGACTTCTTTGGCCTTGAAGAGAAGCAGGCAAGACGATGCTACCCAGCCGCCTTCCAACACCTGCTTCTGCATGTAAAGCCAGAGCGAGACACAAACGCGCGTGAGTCAATTCGCAACATCTGGTGGCAGTTTGGCTGGCCCCGTCCAGAGCTTAGGCAAGCAGTGTTTGGACTAACCAAGTACATTGTGACTGTGGAAACAGCTAAGCACCGCGTTTTCAGCTTCTTGGATGCAGTGACGTTGCCGGACAACAAGCTAATCTGCATCGCAACTGATGATGCCTACCACCTTGGCGTGCTTTCATCTTCGATACATGCGACATGGGCACTTGCAGCCGGCGGATGGCTTGGGTTCGGCAATGATCCCGTGTACGTCAAAACCAAGTGCTTTGACTCCTTCCCGTTCCCCGCTGCCACTCTGGCGCAAGCCACCGAGATTGCCGCGCTTGCGGAGGAGCTGGACGCGCTCCGCAAGGCACGTCTGGCCGCGCACCCGCACCTGACCCTGACCGGCCTGTATAACGTCCTGTCCGCCATCCGCGCCGGCCAGCCCCTTACTGACGCGGACCGGGACGTGCTGGACGCCGGGCACGTCGAGGTGCTGCGCCACCTGCATGACCGCCTGGACGCTTCCGTTGCCGCCTCTTACGGCTGGCCCGCCGACATGCCCGCCGCCGCCATCGTGGAACGTGTGGTGGCCTTGAACCGGGAGCGTGTGGCGGAGGAAGCCGCCGGCCAGGTGCGGTGGCTGCGCCCTGCTTACCAGGCCCCGGGGGAGGTGGCGCAAGCCGCGCGCAAGGAGCAACTGGCAATGGCCGTGGACGCCGCCGACGCCGCCCTGCCGGCCTGGCCCAAGGCGGTGGGGGCGCAACTAGTAGCCTTGCGCGCCGCCCTGGCCCGCACGGGACGGGCCGGCCCCGCCGACCTGGCCCGGCAGTTCCGTGGCGTCCGCCCGGCCAAGTTGGCGCCCATGTTGGAAGCCCTGGCGGCGCTGGGGCAGGCACGCGAGGCCGGCGGGGGACGCTACGTGGCGTAGCTTGCCACCGTCCTTGCGCGGGCATCGGGGCGGGCCAGGGCGACACCAGCATGACCTCTGGCAAGATTAGGCCGCACGCGCGCACGGCGGGGGTCCGAACGATCCGAACGGCCATGTGCGCGCGGGCGCATCGGACACACTGTTTTCAGGGTGTTGTTGAAAACGCTGCCACACGCTCACTGCTGACCCTGCCCTGCCAACAAGGCGCCTGAATGCCGGGGCTATTGCGGCGGCGCCACCAACTCCAATGCCCAAGAGGGCGGCGGCCCGAACATGAAGGTGCGGCTGTGCCCGGCCACCAAATAGACCGGCGCTGGCCTGCCCCGGCAGGCGGAGCAGCGCAGCGCCGCCAACACAGCGCGGAATGGTCGGTTGCCATGCCGGTCCACCAGCAGCCGCACGGGCAGCAGTGTGACACGGGAGGAGCATGGACAGCGAATTTCTAGGCAGCAGTCCGGCCAATCAGGCAGGGCATGGTCAAGGCGGAAATCGGGAGGGTGCAAGGCTGCGCTCCGGGTGAACGCGCCAAGGTGGATTTCTTGGAGGGGCGGTGCAAGCAGTGCCCGGCAACCCTTGTCAGTGTATGGTGGCAGAACCGGGTGTGTAGCTTACCCCCGCCGCGCTGGCCCGCCACACGGTCGGCGGGGGGGCCGGAAGCATCATGGCCGCATCGGCACGCTGAGTGATCCACTCCGCAACGGCAGGTGGCACATCGGTTGGTGAAGTCCCGTTCATCCATCGCGTCACAATAGTACGGTCGCACTCAAGCTGCGCAGCCAACGTTGAGGCAGTCCAGCCTATTAGGTCCATGCAGTCCCGGAGTTTTTGTGGTCCCATAGCCGGAGCAAGTGCCAGGCGTGGCCGAACCGGGCGAGTTAGGAAGTGTTAACTTTAGTTGGCGGAAGGTTGGCGTAGCCCGGCAATCAACGAAGGCGCTGGGCGGCTAGGATCGCGCGTGCCTCGACGCCCTGTGGTTGCAATCCCGTTCTATCCGAGTCCTAGAGCTAGAGAGTCTGCCGAACCGCCGCTAAGCGATAGCAAACGTCATCCCGAAAGGTCCGCTGGGGGTCCGCTATCACTTTCTGATCGATGCGGTGACGATCCGGACTAAGACCTAACCTATTGAGAAGGCTTGGTGCCGGCTCGCGGGATTGAACCGCGGACCTACTGATTACGAATCAGTTGCTCTACCACTGAGCTAAGCCGGCATCGGCGCCGCAAGCGCTCCGCTGCCGAGCCTATAGCCGCCCTGCCCCCCTGCCGCAACAGCAGCCACAGCCGCCGCCGCAACGCCCCGGCCACCCGCCGGGCCTGCATCCAGCCCCGCCCCGTGCTACCCCTTGATGAACCCTGCCCGTCCTCCCCACGTTCCGGTATCAGATGCCCGACTCCGTCACCTACGATCCGCCCGCACCGGAGGCCACCACGCGGGAGTGCCCGGAGTGCGGGCTGTTCCAGTCCGTGCCGCTGCTGCGCCCCGGCCTGGTCGCCACCTGCGGCCGGTGCGGCGCCTTGCTGCGGCGGCGGCGGCGGGACAGCCTGGGTACGACGCTGGCGCTGAACGTCACCGGGCTGGTGCTGTTCGCCGTCGTCATGTCCTACCCCTTCATGGGCTTCCGCCTGCTCGGCCAGACCCGGCTCGCCGCGCTGGAGGACCTGCCGGCCGCCTTCCAGGCCCAGGGCATGTGGCAGTTGGCGCTGGTCGTGCTGGCCACCACCGTCATAGCGCCGCTGCTCAAGCTGCTGCTGACCACCGCGGTGCTGGTCGGGCTGCGGACCGGCATGTCGGCCTCCACCCTGGCCATGATGGCCCGGGTGCGGCACCACCTGACGCCCTGGGCGATGGTGGAAGTGTTCCTGCTGGGCGCCTTCGTCGCCTACACCCGGCTCGCCGCCACCGCCACCGTCCTGGTCGGCCCGGCGCTGTACGCCCTGGGCGGGCTGATGCTGGCGATGGTCGCCGCCGATGCCTGGCTGGACGAGCACGCGCTGTGGGAGGCCATCGGCCGCGCCCGGCGCACCCCGGCGCCGATGGGCTTCGGCCCGCTGATCGGCTGCGACACCTGCGGCCGGGTCAGCCGCGCGCCGCCCGGCGCGCACTGCCCCCGCTGCAACAGCAGCCTGAAGCTGCGGAAGCACGACAGCCTGGTGCGGTCCTGGTCGTTCCTGCTGGCCGCGGCGGCGTTCTACATCCCGGCTAACCTCTATCCGATCCTGACCCTGATCCGCTTCGGCAGCGGCCATCCCAGCACCATCCTGGGCGGGGTGCAGGAGCTGATCGAGTACCGGATGTGGCCGCTGGCGCTGCTGGTGTTCGTCGCCTCCGTGCTGGTGCCGGTGCTCAAGCTGGTCGGGGTCGCGCTGCTGCTGCTGTCCACACAACAACGTGCGCGGTGGCGGCTGCGGGACCGGACCCGGCTGTATCGTATCGTGGACGCGATAGGGCGGTGGTCGATGATTGACGTGTTCATGCTGGCGGTGCTGGTCGGGTTGGTGCGCATGCAACTGTTGGCGTCGGTCACGCCGGGAATCGGTGCCGTGTGCTTCGCCGGGGTGGTGATCCTGACGATGCTGGCGTCGTTCAGCTTCGACCCGCGGCTGATGTGGGACGCCGCCGGGCAGACCGCCTGCGCGGAGGCGGAGGCCGAGGCATGAACGACACCCCGGCCCCACCGCCCGCCCCGCCCGACGCGACGCCGCAGCCGGGCGAGCCGCCGCGCGCCAAGGTGCGGCGCCCCCAAGTCTATAACCAGCCATCGGCCCCGGCTGCACAGGTCCGGCGCAGCCGCATCTCGCCGGTCTGGCTCATACCGCTCGTTGCGCTGTGCATCGCCGCCTGGCTCGGCTACCGCACCGTGTCCGAAGAAGGGCCGATCGTAGAGCTGACGTTCCGCAGCGCCGACGGCCTGACGGCCGGGCAGACCCAGGTGCGGCACAAGGCGGTGCAGTTGGGCCTGGTCGAGGCCATACGCCTCACCGGCGACATGACGCACGTCGTCGTCCGGATGCGGATGCAGCGCAGCGCCCTGCCCTTCCTGACGGAGGGCACGCGGTTCTGGGTCGTGCGCCCGCGCATCAGCAGCGGCAGCCTGGCAGGGATCGAGACCCTGGTGTCCGGCGGCTACATCGAGATGGACCCGGCCGGGCGGGACGGCGCGCGGAAGCTGGAGTACACCGGGCTGGAGCAGCCGCCGGGCGTCCGCACCGGGGAGCCTGGCCGCACTTTCACCCTGAACGCGCAACGCATCGGGTCGCTGACGGCCGGGGCGCCGGTGTTCTGGCGCGACATCACGGTGGGCGAGGTGCTGGGGTCAGACATCGGCGACGGCAGCGGGCCGGTGATGGTCGGGGTATTCGTCCGCGCGCCCTATGACGGCTTCGTACGCGACAAGTCGCACTTCTGGAACGCATCCGGCCTGTCGGTGCAGGCCGGCGCCCAGGGGCTGCACGTCGAGATCGCCAGCCTGCAGGCGCTGCTGTCCGGCGGCGTCGCCTTCGACACGCCGCAGGGCAAAGGCCCCTCCGCCGAGGCGCCGGCCGGGACCGAGTTCCCGCTGTATCGCAACTTCGACGACGCGCAGGCTGCCGGCTATACGACCACGCAAGCGTTCGTGACCTACTTCGAAAGCTCCGTCCGCGGCCTCACGCGCGGCGCGGCGGTCGAGTTCTACGGCATCCAGGTCGGCGCCGTGACGGACGTGACGCTGGAGGTCGAGACGGCCACCGGCAGCGTGCGCGTGCGCGTCGGGCTGGAGATACAGCCCGAGCGGGTGCTGGGACCGGACGCCGCCGCTGCGGAGGACCCGGTGACCATCGCCCGCCGCCTGGTCCGGCGCGGGATGCGGGCGCAGTTGCAGACGGCCAGCTACATCACGGGGCAGCAGGTGCTGTCGCTGAACTTCGTGCCGGGTGCGCCGCAGATGGACATCGTTCAGGTCGGCAAGGACCTGGTCATCCCCAGCCAGGGCGGCGGGCTGGACAACATCCTTCAAGCCGTCAGCGACATGGCGGGCAAGCTGGACCGGCTGCCGCTGGAGCAGATCGGCCAGAACCTGAACGGCGCGCTGCGCTCGGCCGCCGGGGCGATGGCGAGCGTGGACGGGCTGGTGAAGCGTGCGGACACCGGGATGTCGCCGTTGTTCAAGTCGCTGCCGGGCATCACGGCGTCGCTGCAGGACGCGGTAACGAAGGCGGGGCGGACCTTCGGGTCGCTGGACAACAGCTATGGCAGCAACTCGCAGTTCCATCGCGAGCTGGAGCGGGCGATGACGCAGGTGGGCGACACCGCGCGGTCCATACGCCTCCTGGCCGACTTCCTGGACCGGCACCCGGAGGCGCTGGTGCGCGGGCGGGCCGGGGCGGCGGACAGGTAGGGATGGGGCCGATGAGGGCAGGACCGATGACGCGGCGCGGCTTGCTGGCCGGCTTGGCCCAGGCTGGACTGGCCCCGGCAGGGCTGGCCCCGGCTGGACTGGCCCCGGCTGGACTGGCCCTGTCCGGTGCGGGCCTGGCTGGTTGCGCGTCGGCGGAGCCGGCCTACTTTACCCTGGCGCCGGTGCCCGGCGCCACGGCGCGCGGCGGGCCAAAGCTGGTGGAGCTGCAACGGCCGGGCCTGGCCGGCTACCTGGACCGGCCCGGCATCGTGCGCGCCGACAGCGCCTACCAGCTCCGCGTCGCCGGCACCGAGCGGTGGGGGGAGCCGCTGGGCGACCTGATCGCCCGCATCCTGTCCGAGGACCTGAACCAGCGCCTGCCCGGCACCAGCGTCTTCACCACCGCAGGCTCCATCAGCGCGCAGCCGGACGCGCGGATCGAGCTGGACGTGCAGCGCTTCGACGCCGGTGCGTCGGGAGAGGTGGTGCTGCTGGCGCAGGTCGCGGTGTCGCGCGGGCGCAACGGGGCCGGGGCGGCGACGCGGACGGTGCGCCAGACGATGCGCCCGGCAGGCCCCGCGACACGAGACCTGGTGGCCGCGATGAGCACGGTGCTAGGCGGCCTTGCCGACACGGTGGCGGGGATGCTGCGTGGCCTACCTGCCGCTGCTCCCTCTCCCTCCGGGAGAGGGTCGGGGTGAGGGAGGCCGCACGCGCCAGCCCCGCTCCCCATAAACAGAGGCAGCGCCGCCCGTTTCCCTCACCCCGGCCCTCTCCCGGAGGGAGAGGGAGAAGGCAACTATAATAATCCGTTAGCGAACCGTTGACCCCGCCGCCCATCGGGCCATGATGCCCCGGCACGGGGGCAAGCGCGCATGGCATCGAAGCGTTGGGTCGGCGGCGTCGCGGCGTGGGAAGCCGCCGCCGCCTGGTCGCCTGCCGGACCGCCCGCAGCCGGGGACGATGCCGTGATCGGCGACGGTGCCGGTGCCGCCTCCGTGCTGCTGTCCAGGTCGGCCACGGTCGGCTCGCTCGCGCTGGCGGGTGCGGGCACGCTGCTGGAGGTGGACGGACCGTCGTTCTCGGCCGTCAACGGCATCACCCTGGGCACCGGGACGACGCTGCGCTTCGCGTCGTCCAGCCGCCTGGCGGACACCCGGCTGACCCTGGCCGGCGGCACCCTGCAAGGGGCCATCCTGGACGGCGTGACCCTGCGCGGCACCCTGGACGCCGCCGCCTACGGCCCGGTGCGCGTGTCCAACCTGGTGACGCTGGCGCCGGACGCCGGGCAGCCCGGCCTGCTCCTGCTGGGTTCCGGCGCCTCCCTGCTGGCGCGGGACGCCGCGGTGCTGGACGGCGGCGTCATCCTGGCCGGGTCGGCCGATCCAGGCCAGGCCACCCGCGTTGACGCCTCCGCGCGCTCTCTGACCCTTGGCCCCGGCGGAACGCTGGACGCTGTCGGGGCGGTCATCATCGTCCAGGGCAGCCGGAACAATGCGGCCTTCATCAACGACGGGGTGATCAACGTCGGGCCAGGAGGCACCTTGTCGGCCCCGGGCGGGCTTGGCGGCGCCGGCAGCATACGGGTGCTGGGCGGCACCCTGACGACATCCGTGCTGGCGGTCGCCGCCGCCTTCGACGACGGCGCCGGCACCCTGCGCCTTACCGGGCTGACCGGGGCGGGCGGCACGCCCACGCCGCTGACGGGCTTCCGCGCCGGCGATGCGCTCGACTTGGCCGGGCTGGCGTGGGGCGGCGACGTGACGGCGGCGGTGTCGGGCGGCGTCCTGCGGGTCAGCAAGGCCGGGGTCGTGCAAGCCGCCTTCCGCCTCACGGATTCGCAGCCCGGCGGGGCGGTCCAGGTGGCGCAGGACAGCGGCCTCGGCACGCTCGTGACCACCACGGCGCAGCCGGCGGCGCCGCTGGCCTTCACCGACCAGACCCTGGGCGCGTCCGGCGTCCACGCCATGGACCCCGCAGGGCCGGGCGCTCCGGACTACCTGCAATGGCAGCATATCGGGGCCGGCGGCGACACCGCCGTCCTGTCCACCGGGGTACCCAACGTGTTCATCCACGCCGGCAGCGGCTCCAAGGCCATCACCGTCGGCAGCGGGCGCAACGTGCTGGACGGCGGCACCGGCAGCGCTTTCCTGACCGGCGGCAGCGGCGCCGACACCTACTTCGTGGACGTGCGCGGCGGCAGCACCGTCTGGGACACGCTGGCGGACTTCGGGGCCAGGGACGCCGTGACGGTCTGGGGCTACCAGGCCGGCGCCGGCACGATGCGCTGGGACGGGGTGGACGGCGCCGCGGGGCACCAGGGCGCGACGCTGCGGCTCGACCTGGCCGGCGACGGCCTGGCCGACGCCAGCGTGACCTTCGCCGGCTTCAGCCTGGACCAGGCCAGGGGGTTGCAGACCTCGACCGGCATGGCCGGCGGGCTGCCCTACCTGTACCTGTCCAACCCCGTCATCTAGGAACGCCCGCCATGCACCGACGCAGCCTGCTGGCCCTGACCGCCGCCGCCGCCCTATCTTCCCGGCCCGCCCGCGCGGAGGCGGCGCAGGTCCGGCTGTCGCACGGCTTCGGCATCCTGTACCTGCCGCTGATGGTCATGCGCGACCGCAAGCTGCTGGAGGCGGCGGTGGAGCAGGCCGGCCTGCCGCGGCCGGAGGTGACGTGGCAGGTCGTGGACGGCGGCAACGTCATCAACGATGCCATGCTGGCCGGGGCGCTGGACATCGCCGGGACCGGGGCGCCGGGCTTCATCACGCTATGGGCCAAGGCGCGCAACATCCCGCGGGCGGAGGTGGTGGGGCTGTGCGGCCTGAGCACCTGCGCCCTGTCGCTCAACACCAACCGGCCCGGCATCAAGACGCTCGCGGACTTCACGCCGGCCGACAAGATCGCCATGCCCGGCATCAAGACCTCGCTCGCCGCCGTCGTGCTGCAGATGCTGGTGGCGCAGCGGTTCGGCCAGGCCGAGTACGCCCGCCTCGATCCGATGACGGTCGGCCTGGCGCACCCGGAAGCCTATGGCGCGCTGATGGGCGGCAAGACCGAGATCGCGGCGCACTTCGCCTCCCCGCCCTACTCCATCCTGGAGCTGCGGGACCCGCGCATCCATCGGGTGATCGCCGCCAGCGAGGTGCTGGGCGATTCGACGCTGGATGTCGTGTATGCGCCCCGGCGGTTCGTGGACGCCAACCCGGGCACCACGACTGCGTTCCTGCAAGCGATGGACGCCGCCTGCGCGCTGATCGCCGCGGACCCGGCGGCGGCGGCCGACAGCTTCGTACGCATGTCCGCCGCCCGCATGAAGCCGGACGACGTGCTGGCGATGGTGCAGGACCCGGACACCCGGTTCTCCGCCACGCCCAGCGGCGTCATGCGCTACGCCGGGTTCATGCACGCCGTCGGCAGCATCAAGGTGCTGCCCGCCCGCTGGACGGAGATGTTCGTGCCGGCGCTGGCAAGCCGGGCCGGGTCGTAGCGCCCGGCCAGGTCGTCAGCCGGTCCGGATCAAGCCGCCGCGCGGCGGCGGCGTGCCATCAGGCCAGCCAGGCCCAGGCCGGCGCCCAGCAGCGCCAGGCTGGTCGGCTCCGGCACCTCGGTGATGGAGACCCCATCCAGCAGGGAGAACGGGGGCAAGCCGCCCGGGGTGCCGATGGCCAGGAAGGACAGCACTTCGGTGGCGCTGGTCACGACGAAGGACAGCGTCGTCCTCTGCCAGCCGGTGAAGCCATGGTTGGGGTCGTTCACTGGCGTGGTCGTCTTGGTCTGGTTGCCCAGTGAGACCTGCCAAGCCTCGGTGGTTGCGCCGTCATAGCCATGCTGCTGCGCGCCGGCCCACCAGAACGAGACGCTGGCGATGGAGTTGACGCCCATGCCAGTGATGGTCTGCTGGATCGCTTGTTGCCCATAGGCACCGTCGGCCGCGATGAAGTTGCCGCCGTCCGGGCTGGACGCCGGCAGGCCGTTGGCGGAGCCGTTGCCGGGTCCCCAGAGCGTCAGGTGCTGGTTGAACTCGTTCGCGGCGCCGGCCGTGTCGGCGTCGCCGGGCCTGAACAGGAAGTTGTAGCCGCCCGTGGTCCAGCCCGTCACGACCTGCCCGCCGAAGCGCGTGCCGAACTCGGTCGAGACACCCGTCGTCACGATCTCGAAGCCGGCGTTGGCGATGACCGGCCCGGCGTGCGCCGGCAACGTTGCCAGGGCGGTAACGACCACCACTCCGGCCAAACCGGCCCTACTGGTCAGGCCCGCCAGTTCCATCGCAACGCCGATCAATCTCGTCATCCTCACGCCCTCGCTCGACCCACTATGGGTTCCACGAGCGGAGATGCCGTGGATTAGTCTCACTAATGAGGCATTAGCTATTGAGGTTCAAGAAAGTTATGATGCTTAATTGTCATAGTTTGTCTAGATTTGTTGGCTTTGAGCCGGCGATGATGCTTGGCCTAGCGGTCAGGCTCGACGGAACCTGGCAGGGCACCTGCCAGGGCACCCTGGCCTGCGCCCGCCACCAGCACACCCGTGAACCCGTCTTGCTGCCCGGACAAGAACAGGACCTCCGGAGCCGGCGCTTGCGGGGAGGTGCCGGCCGCAAGCTCCGCTGTCCCGGGCCGCTGCCGCAGCGACGCGAGCACCGGCGCAAGCTCCGCCGCTGATCCGAACAGGAAGGCGTGCGCGGGCCACCGGCTGCCATCGTGCGCGCCGGGCCGGCCATCGGCAGGGTTCCCGGCCGGCACGTCCATTGCGGCCAGCTCCTCCGCGCTGGTCAGGGTATGGAACAGTTCCAGCGCCGCGGCGCGGGCGAGAACCGACAGGCCGAGGTCATCGGCCTTGGCCACGATCTCGACGGGCGAAGCGGCGGAAAGGATCGGCATGGCGCGTTGTTCCCTCGATCAATCCGCACCATAGCGGATGGCAGAGGCCGGGGTTCCGGCGCTACTGCACCAGGATGTGCTTGCGCGAGCGCAGCGTGAGCGACAGGCCCACCAGCATCATGGCCGCGCAGGTGTAGGTGAGATAGACCAGGTCGTAATGGGCGTGGACCGCGTTGCCGAACTGGCCCTTGCGTATGATCTCCACCGCATGGACGCTGGGCGACCACATCAGCACCGCCTGGAAGCTTCGCGGCACCCAGTCCACCATCACGAACGCCCCGGAGAACGGGATCATCAGGTAGGTGAACGCCCCCACGAACTTCTCCAGCACGGGCGACATCTCGCTTGCCGGCGCGAGTATGAGCGCGCAGGCGACGCAGAACACCGCATAGTAGGCGAGGCCCAGGTAGAGCAGCCCCATGTCGGCGGCCGGCTCCATGTAGCCGAGCAGCATGGCGGCGGCGCTGACGACGACGCCGGCGATCAGGGCGCCCACGACTTCCAGCAGGCAGCGCGACAGGATGATGTCGAGCGGCGTGACCTGGCGGTGGAACAGCAGGCTGCCGTTGGCCTCGAACGCCTTGACGCTGCGGCTGACGCAGTGGCGCCACATCGTGAGCGGCACGTAGCCGGTGATGACGAAGGCGGTGACGGGCACGCCATGCTCGTGCGCCGGGCGTATCGCGGTCCACATGATGGCGACGCCGGTGCAGAACAGCATGGGTTCGCCGATGACCCACAGGTGGCCGATGTTCTCCCGGCCGTAGCGCGTGTGTATCTCGCGCATCAGCAGCGCGCCGATCACCTTGATCTGCAGTGCGAACAACTTGAGCAAGGTCTTGGTTCCGTTCCCGATGGGCTGTGCGGCGGCCTTGGCCGCCCGTGCCGGGGATAGCACCTTCGATGCCGGCCGGCCAAGCAGCAGGCCGTGCTGCCCGGCAGGCGCGGCGGACTGCCCACAAGCCCTGGTGCAAGGGGTCGGGCCATGACGGCCAAGGGCGGCAGGGAGGCTCCGCCCGGGGCGGCTTGCCCAGGCGCCCACCACCGGCGCATCCTGCCGGCAGCCCTTGCGGGCCGTGCCGGCCGTCCCGCGACCGCTTGACCGGCCTTTGCCCACCTGGAGGAGAACGACCATTGAGCGCCAACGAACAGCAGGCTGCCCAGGAGACGCCGCAAGCCTCCCCCGGAGCGGACGCCGGCCCGGCGCCCTCCCCATTGCCGGAAGGGGCGGAGACGGCCCGCACGGAGCCGGAACGCGCAGCCGGCGACGCCGGCCCGCCGGGATCGCCGACGAAGCAGCAGTTGGACCTCGTTCACGTCGCGCTGTTCGGCTGGCCCATGGACCATCTCACGCCGGTGTCCGACCTCGCCGCGTCGCACGACATCACGGAGGCGACCCGGAAGATCCTGAATAGCTGGCGGTTCCGGTGGGACGCCCGCGGGAGCGTGCCGCTGTGGCCCGGGGACAAATGGGTGCGCGCGGACGCGTTCGGCGTGAGGATATGGGTCAACCTCCACGACGGCTACGTGAGCTGGGGCGTCCTGCACGAGGACTGGGAGAACGAGGAGGTCGGCTTCGTCCTGCGCCACCTGCGGCCCGGCGACACCTTCCTGGACATCGGGGCGAACGTCGGCGTCTATACCCTGCAGGCCGCCAGGGCCGTGGGACCCGGCGGGCACGTCTATAGCATCGAGCCGCGGCCGGACACCTGCGCCATGCTGGCGCGGTCCATCGCCGACAACGGCTTCGCCGGCCGCTGCACCGTGTTCAACGTCGCGCTCGGACCGCACGAGATGCTGGGCGACATCAGCACGGGCAACCGCACGACCGATCCCGGCGCGACGTTCGTCGTGCGGCGGGACGACGGCCCGGTGCGGATATGCGCGCTGGACAGCCTGCCGATCCCGGACGGCAGGCCGGTCAAGGTCCTCAAGATGGATATCGAGGGATACGAGCCGCTGATGATGGAGGGCGCGAGGGGCTTCTTCCGCAAGCACCGGCCCATCGTCCTGACCGAGATATTCCCCCGCGCGATCCGCATCGTCGCCGGGCGCGACGCCGTGGAATTCTTCGACCAGTTCGTGCAACTGGGCTATGTCGTGCATCGGCTTGAGGGCAGCGAGGTCGGCAGCCGGATGGAACGCGCCGACGTGGCGGCGATCTTCGACATCCCAACCCCCTTCAACATCGTCTGCTTGCCGGGGCGCATGCCGTAGGCCACCGCGGCGCCTGCGGCCGAGGCCGCCGGACGCCCCGTGCAAGGCGGCACTCCGGGGGAGACGGCCGGGGCGGCACGGCAAGGCTCCCTGCCGATCAAGCCGGGCTAACGCCAGCCCTGCAAGGGGTGGGAGCCGCTTGCAGGGCAGCCGCGCCCTGCGGGCCGTCAGGACGCGAGCAGCGCCTCGTACTGGGCCGGCACCCCGCAGAACACCACTTCGCTGGCCGGCACGGCATGGCAGCGCACGTCCAGCCCCCGGGCGATCAGCGCGTTGTATAGCGGCGCGACGTACAGCTCGCCATGCGCGCGGGCCGCCGCCCCGTCGTCGCCCATGGCGTCCAGGAAGTCGCCGGTCCGGCGGAACCAGTAAAGCCCGGTGCTCGCCAGGCCGGAGATCACCGCCTTCTCGGCCGTCTCCGCCACCCGGTCCCCGCCCTCTTTGGCCGGGCGCGCGTAGGAGAAGCCGGGATCGGAGCCGGGCATCACCTCCAGGTAGCCGTCGGCGCGGCCCATCCACGCCGCCGCCGGGTAGCGGAAGCCCGGCCGGAAGGTGTCTATGTTGAAGATGGTCAGCGGCGTGTCCCCGCCGGTCCCCGCCTGCTGCAACCCGAGCCGCACGGTGTCGGCCTGGCCCAGCGTCGGGCGCGGCAGCACGACCGTCCGCGCCGACGCGACGCCCAGCGCCGCAAGCTCCCGTGCCACGAACTCCGGGACGCCGGGTTCGCCGCGGGCGATGAACAGGAACGGCTCGGCGGCGAAATAGGCGCGGAAGCTGTCCACGGCATGGGCGAACAGGCTGCGGCCGTGCAGGTCCAGCATGAACTTGGGCCGGTCGTAGCCGGCCTCGCGGAACCGGCGGCTCAGCCCGGCCATGGGGATGACGATCATGGCGGACCCTCCAGGTGCAGCCGCAGCGCGTTGGCGATGAAGGCCGCCTGGCGGTCCGGGCGGTCGCCGTGCAGCGGCGGCATGGACAGGAACAGGGAGGTCATGGCCGCCCACACCACCCCCGACCCCAGCCGCACGCCGCCCATCGTCAGCGGCGCGGCGATCCCCTCGACCTGCTGCCGCCAAGCCTCCGCAGGGAACGCCAGCTCGAACGCATGGGCGCCGGTGCGCCCGCCAGTGTACTGCCCGGCCATGATGAGGTCGTAGCGCCCATGGATCGAGTGCATCAGCTTGGCGAGGTCGTAGCGGCGGTCGCCATAGAGGCTGAACTCCCCGCGCTCGGTCAGCCCGCGCGGATCAATCAGCCGGACGCGGCCGGTGCGGAAGCTGTAGAGGATGTTGGAAAAGCAGAAGTCCCCGTGCATCACCGACGGCGCATCGCCGCAGCCGGCCAGCGTCGCCTCGATCTCGCTCAGGCAGCGGCGGAGCGATGGCGCCGGGGCGCCGTTGAGGGTCAGGGGCGCGTCCAGGTCGAGGCCGGCGGCGTCCGCGAACGCCTCTAGCCGCCTCGCCGTCTTGTCCACCACCAGCCGGTGCAGCAGGCCGTCCACCTCCGCATGGCCGCCGGCCCGCACCGAGGCGTCCACGAAGCCGGCGCAGGACCCCAGGATGCGCGACCAGGCCGGCGGGGTGACGCGGCCGAACACATGCAGCTCGGCCAGGGTCGGCATGTACTCGTATTCGCTGTCGTAGTAGTAGCTGTCCGCGTCCTCTCCCTCGTCCAGCACGCGGGCGCAGAACGGGGCGATGGCGGGCGGCGCCTCGCGCAGCCAGCGCGCCTCGGCCCGCAGCTTCGGCGCCGCCGTGGCGGAGCGCTTGCGCACGTGCATCTCGCCGATCTGCAAGCTGTTGAAGGACCGCTCGGTGGTGACGATCCGGCGCGACCGGAAAAAGGTCTGGACGTGGCCGAAGTCCAGCCAGGGGTCGGGCGTGACCACCTGCACGTCGGTCTCGGCCGCCTGGCGGTTGAGCGCGTCGTAGAAGTCGCCCTCCGACACCGCCAGCTTCTCGGCGAACCGCGCCGCGCTGCCGAACGCGAAGTAGCCGCACAGCCGCGGCCCGAACCCGGCGGCGGCCAACTGGTCCGGCCGGGTCACGGCCTCCATCATGCCGTCCGCGGACAGCCTCACCTTCGCCCAGCGGTAGCCGTCGCCCCCGTCTATCACCGCGGCGGCATCGTCCAAGTGCAGGTTGATGCCGCCGACCAGGGTATCGCCGTGCAGGAGGCGCAGCGGGCGGTCGCGGAAGCCCAGCCGGCCCAGCGCATACAGCAGCGCCGCCCCCAGGCTGAGGATGTCGGGCGTGCGTATCAGGGTGAAGCCCAGCGCCGCCAGCCGCCCGGCGTCCCACTCCGGCAGGTCGAAGCTCTCGGGCAGCGTCAGGTGCAGGTCCCCCTGCAACGGCTCCAGCATCCGGGCCTGCAGCTCGTAGAGCCGTCCCAGGCCGACCGGCAGGAAGGCCGGCGGCAGGTCGCCGAACTCGGCCACAAGCTCCTGCGCCGCATAGGCGCCGGAGTTGACGAGCACCAGCGGGCGTTCGGCCGCCGCGGTCACTGCAACGGGGCGCCGGTGATCGCCATGATCTCGGCGTGGGACAGGTTCACGAACTCGTCCGGGCGGATCGCGCGGTCGTCCACGTAGAAGCCGCCGCTGTCCGGCCAGGGCTTGCCGACGTGTATCTCGTCGAACGGGATGTCGTGCCGGCGCAGCCAGTCAACGATGGCCGGCAGCGTCTGCGCGTTGATGACGCCGATGGACTTGGCGTGGGTGCGCATGTTGCGGGCGGTGTAGATGGCGACCTTGAAGCCCTGCGCGCGGTATTCCCGCAGCTTGGCGACGACCGCCGCGTTGGGGGACAGCTCGGCGTAGGGCACGCCTGCGGCCTCCACCGTCAGGGTGCCGTCCAGGTCCATCACGATCATCGGCATTGCGCCAGGAACTCCAGCAGGGTGGTCCGGGGGGTCTTATCCGGGGGTCTTAACGGAACGGCACCGCATCGGCCACACGCGCCAGGGACGGCCCGCCCGCCGCATCAGCCCTGCAAGGCAGGGCGGCCTGCGGTCCCGGGATCGCGTGCGCCATTCCGCGGGACGGACGGTCAGGCCCGCGACGCTTTCCGCCGCGTGAACCACCGGGATGCCGGCCTGCCCTGTTTTGCTCCCCCGGCGTCCAGGGGTTCGGACGCCAGGCGTTCGCGGATCGTGATGCCCGACACGGCAATGCCGCGAAGGCCTTTGATGCCGCATACCAGCTCCATCTTCACCCCTCTCGGGGCGGGAACGTCGAAGGCTATCTCAAGCCGGGGCGCCGGGCCGGCGGCGATGGTCAGCGTCCGCTTGGCCAGAAGGCGGTCCCCGGCATCCAGGGTCACTTGGAGGGACATGGTCCCGTGGCCTTCGAGCGTGGTGGTGTTCACCGCCGCCACGTAGCGCCCGGCGGGAAGGGCCACATAAGGCCCGAAGAACAGGACCCCGTCGGCGGCGTCCGCAACGATCTCCCCACCCAGCAGCCGCCCGTCCCGCGCCGTCAGGCGGGACGCCTCGTAGGTGCGGGGGAAGCCCTGCCCTGCCTGGGCGGCGGCCTCGTCGCTGGCCTCGATGATCTTGTGCGACAGCGTGGTGCGGTAGTCCACGCCGCGCGCCCGCGCCATCGCCAGCCAGTCCTCGCGGGTCAGGCAGTGGTAACGCTTGGCGTGGTCGGTGAACTCGCCTGAATACTTGTTGAAGACGCAGCGGGCCGCCACGAGGTCGCAGAGCGTGAAGTTGTCCACGAGCAGGTCCATCGCCAGCGTGACGGAGGTGCAATCGTTGTGGTGGTCCAGCACCAGCCCGGGGAAATCCGCCTTGAAGCAATGAAGGAGGATGTGCTGCTCGACGCCCAGGCGGGTGTTGAACAGCCGTTCCCGCGCGTTGGACCCCGGCGCGTGCGGGTGCGTCCTGTAGTGCATGCTGTCGGCCAGGGTCATCGGCGGCACCTGCCAGATGCGCCGCACGTCATGCAGCAGGCCGAAATGGAACCAGTCGCTGAAGTGCAGCGGCATCCGCTCCAGCGTGTAGGGATTGAGGGTGTAGAGCCAGGAGATCAGCACCCGCTGGTCGAACGTCGCGGCGGCGCCACGCGGCAGCGTTTCTGCGGCGGCATACTGGTCCAGGAAGCTGCGGTCCACGAACACCATGTCGGCGCGCATCCGCAGGACATAGCGGCCGGTGGCCAGCCCCAGCCCGCGCTGCGCCGCGGCGATCTGCAGGTTGGCGTTGTTCAGCTTGGGCGTGTCGGCCTTGATCGGCGGCAGCGGCAGGGCGTGTCCGGCCAGGGCCACCTTGTCGCAGCTTTCCCGGATTACTCCGAGCGCCGCTTGCAGGTGGCCGTCGTGGCGATGCGCAGGGACCAGGCGCAGGCTGGTGAATACGCCGTCCCGCACCTCCCCGAACACCACGTCGGTCAATGACAGCGCGAGGATGATCTCCGCGTTCGGGAACAGTTGGCGCCAGTGGCGGCAGTGGTTCGCCGTCTCGACCAGGTTGCCCTGGAACAGCGCACCCTGGACGACGATGCTCAACGTGCCGGGGGCGTCGTAGTCGGCCGGGGCCGCTGCCGGGACATCGGCGCCTGGCACGCCTGTTTCGGTCATCCTGGTCTCCTTGCAGCGGTGGCTGCGCCCGGCCTCCATGGGTCCGCGCCTGTCCGCAAGCAACACTTGCGTGAGTGGGGCCGCTGGACGCCAGCCATCCCGGGCGGCCCTTGCGCCGGGGCCTTTGCGCCGGGGCCTCCCCGCTAGGCGCCCGCGGCTGCCCCGCCGGCGAGCGCGATGGACCGCTCCGCCATCGCCACCGCCCCCGCCCGGGACCGGGCGGCGCCGACGAAGCGGCGCAGGTGGACGAACACCGCATCCGGCACGCCCGTGGCGGTCGGCAGCTCCGCTTCAGGCAGGCCGGCCCAGGCTTCCGGCAGCGGCAGGCGCTGGGCGAAGGAGGAGGGTTCCGGCGGCATGGTGTCCACCATCCAGTTGCCGTTCGACACGGGATACACGGCATACAGCACCGGCAGCGCGTGGCTGAACACCGCGACCTTCCACGGCATGTTGCGCTCAAGCTCCAGCACGCGGGGATCGGCGCTGGCGGCATGGGCGGCCACCACCTCGGCCTCGGCCATCAGGCGGGAGCGCACCTGGTCCACCCGGCGGCGCAGCACGCCGTCCGCCAGGTCGGCGGCCCGCAGGAAGGCGGCGTCCTCCGCCGCGTCGTCGCGGGGCTGGTCCCAGGGCGGGTTGAAGTCGCCGACCATTGACGCCAGGCCCAGCTTGTCCGGCCCGGCCGACACGCCGTTGTCCACCTCGTCTATGCAGCGGACGATCCCGGCATCCAGGTCGTCCGCTATGGCGCCGGCCAGGCCAGCCGCATCAGGCCCGGCCTGGCGACCGCCCCCCAGCAGCGCCGCGACGGCCCGGCGGCCATAGGACTGCCAGACCAGCCCGGCGGAACTGAACGGCGTGCCGCACGGACGCTCCGGGGCGCCGCGCTGATGGTGGTCGAAGCGGTCGGCGGCGGCGTCGAACCGCAGGCCCACGTCCCACACCACGTCGCCCCCGGCGATCTGCGCCGCGTCCCGCGTGCGGACCAGGATGTGGTCCACGCCGGGCTGGTGGACGCCCAGGGCGTGGCGCAGCACGGCATAGGCGAATACTTCGTCGCAGTGAAACTTGCCGTTGTGTGTGACAAGGATGGGGTGGGTGACGGGCGTGGGATGGGGTTGCATGGGCTGGCTACCGGATGCCGAGCAGCTCGACGTCGAAGATCAGCGTGGCACCTGGCGGGATGACGCCGCCGGCGCCGCGCCCGCCATAGGCCAGGTCCGGCGGCAGGACCAAGGTGCGGCGCCCGCCGACCTTCATGTCGGCAACGCCCAGGTCCCAGCCCTTGATGACCTGCCCGGCGCCGAGCTTGAAGCTGAACGGGGCGCCGCGGTCGCGGGAGCTGTCGAACTTGCGGCCGGGCTTGCCGTTGTCGTTCAGCCAGCCGGTGTAGTGAACATCTACCGTCTGCCCCGCCGCGGGCTGCGCGCCGGTGCCAGTCACGTCGTCCCGGTAGCGCAGGCCGGAGGACAGCGTGGTGTAGTCGGGGGTGTCGGCCATCGAGCGGTCTTTCCATACGGGTTCGGCCGCACCGTCTAGGCCATCCCGTGCGGCCCGGCCAGCCCGCCGCCACTCCATCCACTGCCAGGCCAGGAGGATCGGCAGGCCCAGCGCCAGGTCGCGCGCGCGCCGCAGCAGCGACACGCCGAGCGCCAGGTCGGGCGGCACGCCGAAGGCGGCGCCCAGGCCGACGTAACCAGCCTCCTGCACGCCTGCGGCGCCGGGCACCACGAAGGCGGCGCCGACCAGGGCGTCCAGCAGCGCCTCCAGCGCGAGGACGGCGATCAGGTCGGCGTCGTGGCCGAGCAGGCGCAGGCTGATCCAGGTGCCGGTGCCGGTACCGAACCAGGCCAGCAGGTGCAGCAGGGTGCCCAGTAGCAGCCGGCGCGGGGCGGCATACAGCCGGGCCAGCTCGGCGCCGACGCGCTCCAGGCCGCCTTGGCGGTCGAACCAGTCGCCGAGCAGCCGGGCGCCCAGCCCGCGCAGCAGCCGGACGAGCGGCGCGCGGAACCGGACCACCAGGGCCAGGCCGGCGCAGGCCGCGCCCAGGCCGATCCCCAGCGGCAGCAGCAGCGGCGACCCCGGGCGCAGCAGCAGCAGCACCAGCAGCCCGAACAACGAGAACAGCGCCTGCGCCGCGATTTCCGCCGTCACGTCCACCACCGTGCCGGCCGCCGCAGTGGGCCAGGGCACGCCCAGCACCGTTATGGCACGCGCGCCGATCACGTAGCCGCCGACCGGGGAGAACGGCAGGCATGTCGTCGCGGCGTCCCGCACCATGCGGCCCCAGACCAGGCGGCCCGGCCGGACGCCGGGCAGCACCGCCGCCCAGGCCAGCCCCAGCACCAGGAACAGCCCGGCCTGCCACAGGGCCAGCAGCCCGAAGCCGCGCCAGCCCACCGACAGCGCGGCGTCCAGCACCTGCCCGGCGTCGAACCACGCCACCAGCAGCGCCGACACGCCCAGGCCGAGCAGGGCGAGGAGGATGGAGAGGCGCTTCATGGAGGGGCCTGGACACCTGGTATAGGACTAGCCTCTGCTCCCTCTCCCTCCGGGCTACGGTGGTCACACATGTCCGAAATGAGTTCTATCATCTCGGTTTGATAACAACAAAAGCCAATTCTATCAGCATCTTGCCGGTTTT
>JAABUK010003764.1_pt1 | contig 25300 bp, 1 predicted proteins | sample 5559141 | NCBI WGS metagenome assembly JAABUK01 (sample SAMN10711869, study PRJNA513367) | rock metagenome | isolation source: Antarctica rocks | place: Antarctica: Victoria Land, Pudding Butte nord | collected 2016-01-03 | reverse complement strand
ATACTCCTAGTATAGTTAATATCTATTATTTATAGATAGTATACTACTAGCCCCGATAGTATATCTAATTTACTAATAGTATACTCGAAGTACGTTTAATAAATTAACTATGCGCTGACCTCTACTAGTATAATATACCTATTATTAAACTTTAAGTTTAATTATTATTTAATATTTAATATTTATTACTAATATTTACTATAGACTATATTATCGTAACTACCTTTTCCTTTATATCCGCTAGAGTTACCGTCGCCTATACTTATACCTTAACCCCCACCGCCTCTACTAGTACCTGGTTTAGGATATTTACGCGAGATACGTCTAATTTTCGCGTAGTATTAGTAAGACTTCTTCTTCTAATTATCTTACCTTTATTATTATTAATAATACTTATTCTAACTATAACAGTACTATTAATAGTAAAGATAGTAGCGAAGAAAACATCGACGACGTCGATAATATAACTGGTAGGTTAGCGGCGATAAATAGTTTAATCTTATAAGTAAAGAGTTTATAGCGGCCTAAATATAACCCGGTGTTCTCGCTAATAATAATATTTAAAACTTTTACGTCTTTATTTTTAGACTACTCTATAAGCTGTCTAGAACGCCCTAAAAGCGGACGATAATCGTAGAAGATTATAGGATTTTTCGTTATAAAGTATTTTCGTATAGTTTTTATCCGATTCGGATATCTATTATATCCGACTTAGATAGTTATTATATCCGACTCGGATAGTTATCTCGTCCGACTCGAAAAGTTATTTTATCCGACTCGAATAGTGGTAGGATATCCTAGAATTTCTATTTATGGGCGCTATAAGTATTTAGTTTATTAACGTTATTAATAAAATAAATAAATATTAAATTAAAGGACTTATAAAGCGAGTAATATCTTATTTTTATAATATTAAGCCCGTAGATATAGCCTCTACTAAGGATATATCGTTACTATCTACCGCGATATTTATTCGGTAATCTCTTTTTAAATAGGATTCTAATCGGTCTCCTTTTTATATTAAAATATTATTAATATAGACCCTATTAATAAATACTTTAAAAGTAAATAATTTAATTACGAAAGTTAAAGTCTTTAACTTATAGTATTTAATAATAAATACCGCGCCAGTCTTCGCTTCGATATACTTTATAATAGATTTAGAGTTATTATTATCTATATCGTAACTCTTATAATTAACGTCCTTTGGATTTAACTCCTACTTTAATAACGATAATAATAACTATTATCTTCGTAACTATAATCTAGTAAAGAGGAAGTAACGTCGATTTATATTTATAAACTTAAACTTTTATTTAGGCGGTAGATATATAATTAGGCGAAGACGCTATTTTACGCGGTTAAGTTAAGATTATATTCGCTTTATTTAAAACCGGATTTTCGAGTCTTATTAAATTATTAGTTTTACTACCCTTCGCCTCTATAATTTCGTTTAATATATAACCGAATATATCTATTAATCTCTACGTTATAGTAATCGGTTATTAAATACTATCTATTATAACCGGGATACCCGTTAGGTTATTAATATTATCCGAGTTATTTAAAAACCTTTAAGCTCTTAGAGCCTAGTTAAAGAAACTATTAATATTATTATATTAATTAAATAGAACGGGTACGGCTCTAAGATTATTATCGGAGAGAAAAAAATAACGGTATTAATAGATATAACTTCGGTGGCTAGAATATCTTTAGGCTTTTATATTTATTAAATAGAATAAATACGGCTCTAAGGTTATCGTCGGAGAGAAAGAAATAACGGTATCGGTAAATATAACTTCGGTAGCTAGAATATCTTTAGGTTTATAAGTAACGCCTTTCTTTTTAGGAGAGGGCGTAGTTTCGTTATTAACTTCGCCTTTACCTAGGGTCTTAACTTTAGCGGTATAATAGGATATTTACTCTACGATTTCTTTCTCGTATTTTAAGTTTTTAGGCTCGGTAGTAAACCTACCCTCCTCCCTTTTAATCCTCTTTATAGTATTATTTTAGGCTCGGTAATAAACCTACTCTCCTCCCTTTTAATCCTCTTTATAGTATTATTTTAAACTCGGTAGTAAATTTACCCTCCTCTTTTTTTATCCTCTTTATAGTATTATTTTAGGCTCGGTAATAACCTTACCCTCCTCGGTCTTAATTTTCTTTATAGTATTATTTTAGGTTTAGTCTTAACCTTCTTTATAATATTATCTTTACCCTAGGTATATACCCCTATAACTTTATTCTTTAAAATCGCTTTAATAGAGATCCTAGTTTAATATTCGATCGTTTTTTTTATATATAGGACCTTTAAGGCCTTCTAGTATTAAATAGACTTAGGTAACGGAGTCTAAATATAGGTATATCCTAGATTAATCGACGGATTTTCTTTCTTATATTTGGTTTAGGCTTTAATAATTTCTAAAAACTTTCTATATTTATTAAAAGACCTAATTCTCTTTATAGTATTAAAATAAATTCGCCCTAAAAGTCTAATATACGTATTTTAAATAATACTACGTACCTCGTTAAAGTTAAAGTATCTAGAGGATATAATATAACTTTTCGAACGAGGGACGATTTTTAAAAACTTATTTAACGTAGGCTATATCGATCCGTATAATCTCTTCCTCTTAAATAGTATAAGGCTTAGTTTACTATTAATATTAATATTAAATTCGGAATTAAATTTAAAGATAGTAATATTCTTCTAATCTTAGGGACTAGGCGTGATTATAAACTCGTTAACTAACGTACTACGAGATTAACTAGGTATTAGCGGATTTAGTAATTTAAAAATTAATCGCGAGTTAGTTAAAATCTTACGAATTAGAAGACCTATTTATTTTATTCCTTTTAAAAAGTATTAGCTTAAGCGCCCTTATTAATATACTTCTTAATTTATTACTTAAATCTTACTATTTCTCGTATAATAACTATTAGAAGGTTTTTATCTAACGGCTCTAGTAACTCCTTTAATCTAGCGTCGATATTATCCGCTTTTTATTAAACCTTATTAATAATATATAGGAGGTTAGACGGATATTAATAAATATTCTTTAATAATAATAAACGGGGCTTATTTACTTTTTCCGAATACGAGCGGTTAAGTATTTAGAGAGCGCCGATTATAATAAAAAAGTACTAAAGCGTTTATTATAAATACCGAGCGTAATAATATAGGGCTCGTTCGAGTTAAAGAAAATATCTTCCTCTCTCCTCGCTATAACGTAGTTAACTCGGGTATCCGGATTATTTTTAATAAAATAATACCCGAAGTTATAAATTTAACGTTCGTCGTTAAATATCTAAATTTATTACTAAAGAGACTCGCCCTCCTATATTTAATCGGGTTTTATTAGACCGCCGATTATTCTTCCCTCTACTTTAACCTTCTTTATTAAATTAAAGGCGCTCGAATTAATAAAATCGTTAGTTAATATAAAAGTAAAGAGGTTAATATAATCCTCTATTTAAATATATTCTTTTATAAGATTTTATATAAAATTAACTAAATAGGCTTCCGCTAGAACCTTTAGCCTATCTTTAAAAATATAAGCCGGCCTTTAAAGCCTCTAGTTATCGTAAATATAAATTAATTATCTTTATTCTATCTAAATTTAGGGAGTTTAATTAAATTTAAGACTATAAATTAATTTCTTTTATTCGAAGACATATATAGATAAGTATAGCTTAATAATTATTAGAAGGTACGAGATAATAACTAGTATAGTATATAGCCTATAAAGAAGTAAGAAAATAAAGGTTTTAAAAAGGACGAATCCGAGGAAGTAGATAAATTAAAATAAGTGAAGTAAAGATCGATAAAAGGATATTTAGTACTAGAGTATTATATATTTAATAAAATAAGGCTCGTTATTACTACGGAGTATATAGCTTAGCTAGATCTCCGAGGCGCCCTATATTCGTTATTAGATAACGAGGATACTATCGTATTATAAACGTAGGTAGTAGTATGAATAATCTAGCTATATTATAATTAGATATAATAAATAATACTATAATATAAATAGGTAAAGGGAGAAAGATGAAAGATATATAAACTATTTCTTATTTAAATAATTATATTCCTTTTTAATACTCGTCGCTCGGTTATACGAGGTCCTTTACTAACTCCCGGCGTTATTATATTCTTCTAGGATTATTTTTATTTAGGGCTCCTAAAAGTTATAATATTCCGATAATAGTTTAATTATACGTACTAGTACTCCCCTAATACTTAACTCTAGACTCTTATTAATAATCTTAGTCTTCTACCGTATCTTTCGTATTAACTAGATAAAGGAGACGTATATTATATAATTTATAATTAAATAAACCCGTCGACGTTAAATCTATCGAGATATAAGAGATTAAGAAGGAGATTATTAACGCTATTATTAATAATAAAAAGAATATACGATTATTATTAATATTTTAATTTAAGGTTATTTATCTTTAGGGGGGGTTATAAATATCGAAGAATATTTAATTTAAAGGTAAAGTTCTAGACTCTAGGAGGTATCTCGAGGGTAATAATTATTATAAAGAGGTCGCTATACTTAGGTAAAGAAGTAATAAATAATTTAAATATTTAAAAAAGTACGAGTATATATAAGCTAAGGCCTTTAATATAACGAATATAAATAAATAGAAATATTAAAAGAAATGAAATAAAGATCGATAGGAGGATATTCGGGGTAGAAGTAATATATATTTAATAATATAAAGCTTATTATCGCTACGGAGTAAATAGATTACCCGAATTTTAAGGCGCCTCGATTATAATAGCTTCTAAAAGGGGCGACCCCTTCGACGTAACCTCCCTTCCTACTTTCAGTCCTATAAATAACGAAGACTAAGAGGACCTATTTATTTTCTACTTATTAGAAGATACTATAGACGTACTAATACTAGATATCTAAGAAATTATTAACTTATTAGTATTAACCTCTAACGGTATAAACGTTATAAATAGTCACGTCGAAGAGTATAGCGTAGACGGTACGTAGTAAGATATTAATAAAAATATAATGGAATTCGGTAATTTAGAGTCTAACCCTATCGTAAATAAATAGTAACATTATATTTATTATTAGATAACGAAGTTAGGCTTAAAATATTCGAATTTCTTTAATTCCTTATTCGTTTTATTCGGCGTGGATATACTTCTTAAGGGTAACTTCTAGTTTAAAGTTAACGGGATTATAATAGTTATAATTAACTAAAAGTATAGGAGGGGGGTTAGAAACTAGCCTAGTTTATTAAATAATATCTACTATAACTCTAATAAAGGTATATAATAATATATAAACTTTAGTTATATCGTAATTAATCGAGTAAAAGATAATATAATAATATAAAAGGGTAAAGGTAAAAGGATAAGAGGTAGATAAATAATCTCTTACTCGCGTAATTATCCCTCTTCTTTATTATTTATCCGTTTAAAACTTTATTCGGGGGAAGACCTTTTTATCGGAGTACCTTAGCGGGAAGAGGAAATATAATAAAGGTATTTACCCCTAGTCGTTAAATTATTTAAAGATTAATAGGTTTTTATTAAAAAGAGTAATTACCTTCGAGTTATTATTATATAATATAATTTCGACGACGTCTTCGGATTTAGTCTTTATTTCGGGTTTATATTCGCCGGAAAAGATACCTTTAAAGAATATCGAGGCTTTAAATAATAGTCTTTTATATATACCGAAACTCTTAACTTCTAGGCCGATATAGACGAATATGATTAAATCATAATTAAAGTTATAAATAATCGTTAATATTATTTCCTACGCTTTAAATAATATATTTATTTTATAATATCCCTTTTACCCTTTAACTCCCTAGGTTCGGTCGCTATAATAAACTCCTCCCTCTTAATCCTCTATATAGTACTATCCTTATTTTATATATTCGTATTTATACTCCGTTATTCGCTACTATCCTTATCTCCCTACGTACTATCCTTCCTCGATAACGAGTTAGTTATATTAATCCGTATAGCGATCCCGCTCCTACTCGTAGTATTCCCGAATAAAAATCCTATTAATATATTATATATATTATATTAAGGCGCGCTTAAGATTAGGGTATCCGTAGTCCCTAAAATACCTAATCTTAGTATACTACTAGCCTAGGAGGTAGTACCCGTACTCGTATTATTACCCCGGTTATTTAGGATTTAGTATCTTCGATTATAATAAAGTAATAATACCCTTAATTCGTTTCTTCGACTTTATCCCCGAACCCGATTCGGGCGATTCGTTATCCGAGTCGGATAATAATATAGGCGATTTAGTATCTAAGTTAAATAATAATATAGGCGATTTAGTATCTAAATCGGATAACGATATAATTTAACTCGGATTTCGTTCTCTAGATTATTTTATTAAGCCTTTATTCTTATACGTTTCTTATTACGGCGATTAGTAGAAATCTCTTTTCCTTATAATATTAATATCTATAACTCTTTCGTCGCTTTATATTTAATTTATATATACGCCCTCCGTTTATAATTTAGGTATAGATTTCCTCGGCTACCCTCTAACTCTTCGTAAAGAATTTAGGGTTATAAATAATATTATATTAATCTTAATTAATAAATAAATTAATATAGAAGAAATCCCTTCCTTTAATCGTCGTAGGTACGAGATAAATATTTCGCTCGATATTCGGTAGTCCGTAGAACCGCCGATTACCTAATATTCTAGGGTTAAAAATATACGATAAATATACTCTTTCTATTTTTATTATTTTATAAGACTCTTAGACCTACCCTAAATATCGATAATTAAAAACTTCTATAAAGGTATTTTATAGACGAGTAGGTCGTTACTTCTAGTCCCTCTAGCCTAAATCCTTTATTTTTATAATAATTTATACCTCGCCTATTAACCTTCCTTCTTATATAGTAATAAGGTTCGTTTCGACCGACTTTTATTCGCGTACCTATATATTATCCCTGCGCTAATTATAATAGTATAGCTTTACGTTTAGTCTATAGATTATTATATTTTTATAGAGGTGGCTCGGATTAGAAGAGTCCTCCCCTAACGTTTTCTAGTATACTAGGTTTTTATAGATATAAACTAGGTAGTTATTAACCTAGCTATAATCTACCTCCCGTTTATTAATTTCGGTATTTAGTATCGTTAAGTCTTATATAGACGCCTTTACTCGATTCGCTTTAATAAACGTAGCTAGACCTTCGAGAAAACTCTTTAGGTTAAGTATCTTCGCTATATTTAATACTATATATTAATACCGAGTATCGTATTTATAGATTTATCGTAAAGTAATATCCTTATTTACGTCCGTTTATTAATTTAATTTATCGAGGTATAAAAAAACCCCGGTCTTTATAACCTTCTTTTCTTTTTACCTTCTCTTTTAGCTAGGTAGTATAAACTCTATCTCCCGATACTCTAATTTATTCTTTATAGTAGTGATTTTAATATAACGAGCGTTATACTTTATTATTTACTCCTAATAATCGTCGTATTTATTCGTTCGCTCGTAGTAGTTTTTTAATAATATTAGATATATCCTCTTTATTATTTAAATATTATAAGAGTCTAGTGGACCGTATTATTTAATTATCGGTACTACGTAAATAAGAACGTAGAATTTAAAAAAGTTAAAATATAGCTCGCCCGTTCTTTTATTAATCGGCCTATACTTCCTAAAGACTTCTTTTAGGAGATTAATCCTATTTAATACTATATCTATATACCTAAGCGTTTCTTCGTTATACGAACGATATTTTATAAATATAATAAAGTTAATAATCGCTCGTCCTACGTATAGTATTTCCGGTATCTTTTCTAATAATAGAGGGGTAAATACGGATATAATTATTCATAAAAGTTATTTACTCTCCTCCCCCGTTTATTAACTAATTTTACTAAAGTTTAGGAAATATTTTAAATTAGTATATTTGGGTATAACTCGAAATCGACCGTCGAGTAAAATTTCTATCTCTTCTTTTATTCTACCCTTTTTAATATATTAAGTCTATTAGTTTAAAAAGTAGTTTATTAGCCTCTTTACTATTAAAGTATATAATATATTAAACGTTTAGATCCCGAAGATATTAACCGCGAAATAACCCTCCGCGAAGTTACGACGGTCGTATATTATTATATCCGATAATTATTTAGGTATATCCTTATCGTAGGTCCTCTAAACGCGTAATTATTCTATATATTACTCCGGTATCCTTAAAGGATATAGGACCTTAGGGCGTAATCGCTCGCGTTTATTCGACGGTATTAAATATACCGGATAATATTTACTACTCTTAATAAAGGTAATTAAAACCTATTCTTTATAATCGCTAGGTATAGAAGCTAAGATCGGATAATATCGTCGGATTAATCCGTCCGCGTATATAATATAAATCCCCTTCCGAGCGTACTCCTTAAATACTTTAAAATTACGCGGTTAATATAGATAAATATTAATTATAATTACGATTAACTTACCCTCTACTATAAGCCCTAAAGTATAGTAATATACTTCGGCTTTCGCTTTATTATAAATTATTAATATTAGGTTAAATAGTATTATCCCTAGCTAAATCCCTACTCGCTATATACTCCGTTCGAGGTTACCGATAGTAATATAAACCGGCCAGGCCTACTAGTCTCCGTAGGTTCGAGATAAATAAATCTTATCCGATCCTATTATCACCGGTACGACGGTCGAGTCGTTAGGTAGTTTATCCTATATCTCCTACTACTAGCCGGCTATATATATCTTATTAACGATAAAATCTGCGTTAAGATTTCGCTAGCGTATCGATATATAATTAAGGCTCGAATTAAATAATATATATCCTAGTAATACTTTTATAATAAATATTATATCGAAGTAGAGGATAAAATATATTTTAGGCTCGTTACTAGATTTATTTATATAGACCTAAAAAGTTTACTAGACCTAGTCCCTATCGGTATTATTATATTTTATACTAGATAATTTAGCTTTTAATAATAAGGCGCTATCGAAGTTATAGTATCTATAAAAGGGTCTTAATCGACGGTCTTTAAAAAACTTATTTATAGAACCGTTAGAGAGTCGCGCGACGTATATTTACTCGGTTATTATATAATCTACTTTTAATCCGAAGGGATCGTAATCTATACCCGATTCGGATAACTACTCGGATAAAGATTTTAAACCTAGTATATTTTTTCTTATTATTAGCCTCCCCGTATCTCGCTCCGGTAGGTATTATTCTATTAATATAATTATTAAAGACGATATTATACTAGTACCGCCCGAAGCCGTTATAGAGGTCGTTTATTCCGCTATTTGGATTAATACGTCCTAAGGATAATATATCTTATAGTCCTCCGCGTCTTAGAATACTTATTCTATAATATCGTTATTTATATAATTATTTAATGCGTATCGTTCTTTTAAAAAACACCTATACCTTTAACCTAAAAACGACTCTTATTATTAATATCGTCCTCGTTCTTTTCGTCTATATAAGTTAGGGGCTCTATAGGATCTTTATAAAAATACGTTCGTTTCCTACGCGTCTAATTAAAGTTATTAAATCGGCCTTTATATTATAATAGATACCTAGAAAGACCGTTATTACTAAGATATTACTTCTCGTAATATCGATATTATCGATTTATTCGTCTTAGTAATAGTATAACCTAAATTCTCTTTTCCTAGTAAGCCTATCGATAAGGTAAGATATCGATTAATTTAAAATCCTTATATAATTAAGATCTAGGTAATTCTAGTACTACTCGTTAATCGTCCGAGATATATACGAACTACGTAGTATATTAGGCCATTCGTATATTAGGTATACTAGACTTCGAAGGTAGGACTTAGTCTTTAAAATATCGAGGAAACCTCGTAAAGTCTTAGAGATAAATTCTTAATATTAGGTATAATAATTAACCAGTATAACCGTAGTAATAAAATATTAATATTATAAGAATATTATCTAGTTTAGTGTATAAAAGAGTATAGAAAGAAATTATATATATTATTTTATCTATTTAAACGAGAAAGAGGCTAGATTAAATTCATATATTAAACGCTAGAGTTAGGGAAGGGGATCTTTCTAAAAGTCTATATATATTAATTAATAAATATACGAGAGTTATTTTTTTATATTAAGTTTATAAAGGCCCTTACGTTATCTCTTTACCCCTTTATCGGACCTTTTATAAAACGTATTTACCGCTAAAACGGGATAATTACCCGTTAATATAAGGATTCCTCCGCCTAATAGGGATACGATATACTAATTTATCGTATCCCTAACGATTATACTTAATAATTATAATATTCTCGATCGTGGGTAAACTCTACCGCTTCTAATCTAAAGTATAATACGATATTAACTAAGAAATAATTATGGCCTAAGTTTACTACTATATTTAATAGTAACTATAAACTGTTAATAGTACTAAAGTATGGACCTATATAAGTATTCCGATAATATAATACTTAGTTAGAAGTAAGCGGTCTTTCGTACTATTTATCTTATTTATTTCTCCCGTTATACCTCCCTTTATAATATACTAAGCGTAGCCTTAACCGACTCGGACGTTTTTTACTATCCGGCTACTTTTAAGATTCAAGAATTTATAGAAATAAGAGTATTAACCTTTAATAATAATCCTATAATAGTTTAAATATAATAATAACTTCATTAATTACCCGATCGAATACAATTCCGCTCTAATAAGTATTTAGTTATATATATTATTAATTCGTATTTAATACGCGAACTTAATATTATTTTAATATCCGTTTCTAGTTATTATTATTCTATTATTCCTCGCCCTCTTTACTTTTATTTAAACCTAGGATCTTCTACTCTATTATATTCTAGCGTTATAATAAATAGGATCTTATAAATATTAATATTAAATTTCGACGAGTTTAATATTATCGTTTTAGCGCTGCTAGCTATAAAATAAATAACGCGTTTATTTATTTTATTTATCGAAAGTCGATTCGTACCCTTTATTTATCCTTTCGCCCCCCTTATTTATTAATTATATCTTATCGTCCTTATTTACTAACTATACTTTACCCTCCTTACTTTAATTCTTATTAATAATATCTATTTTAATCTCGCTTTCTAACGTAGATAGGCTACCTACCGTAGTACTATCGAATCCTAATTTCTACGTTAATATCGGTTTAAATAGTCTCCGATAGAATATTAAGAATATCGAGCTCGGTTTACGATATACGCCGAAACTTTTCGCCGTAGTTAGAATAGAGCTAGAGAGGAGAATACGAGATATAGGAATATTAGGTAAAACCTTCCGTAATAATAATACTAGGGTTACTCGTCGCTAAATTATCGACGTTATTATTCTTAATTTTAATTTATTTAATTATTCTCCCCTATTTTTAAATAAGGGGATACGGTAGCTTCTATACCTAGTTAACGAAAATACTATTAAAGCTATAAGCCCTTAATTTAAATAAGAATCTAAGGAGTCGTATAAATCCCCGTATTCTAAAGTTAAAAGGACCGAAGACGATTACTCCGAAGGTAAGTTTTATATAGGAAATTATACCTCGCCCCCTCGAATATCTAAAGATCCTACGACGATTCTTTTTAAAGTCTCGTATAACCGTAATAATTAAATCCGATTCATTCGATTTAATACTATCTTAAAAGATAATATAGAGAATAATAATAGACCGGTATAATTCCGGGTTAATTATATTAAACTAATCGATATCTTAATAATAAAGCGTTTTTGGGACGAGTAAAATAATCTATATTAAAATAAACTTTAGTATTCTACTCCTAGCGAATATATAGATATTAACTATAACGAGGACCTATAAGATATACTGGCTAATATATAATAAGGCGGAAGTATTAAATAACCCCTCTATATTATACGTAGGCCTCTCCGTTAATTAAGTTATCCTATATAACAATCGAGATACTAGTTAATAGAAATACTAGTATTAATAGAAGGTACCGAGTTTATAGTCGGTTAATATATTTAAAAATACTATAATTCTTTCCCGCGAAGAGAAAAGGCTTAATTAAAGAGGTTTTCCGCCTTTATCGAATATTTAAAGAAACCTCCTATACTACCTCCTACCGTCTAGTAACCCCGTTAAACGAATCCGCCCCTATTTTCTCCTACTAAGCGAATTATAACCCCTATCGATATACTATCCGACGATAATAAGAAGGAAGAAGAGGCGCCGAAGGGCTTAATTATTAATTAATTATATTAAACGAGGGACCCGTCCTTATATAATATTAATATAGGGAAAGTAACCTCGGCGAGGGTCGCCGAGGTAAATATAATATCTATAAATATAAACGAGCGGGAAACTTTATAAGTTCTTTACCCTTTATCTTTCGATTCGCCCGTAATTTATCTACTCCGTAACTTTATTATAATTAATAAAGAGGACCGACCCTAATAAGATAATAAAACGTAGATATTTATAGAGTAGTTATTCTAATTAAAACCCGGTGATAAGTCTATTTATAATATACGTATTATACGAGGGTTAAAGCCGTAGAAAATAGTAGATAATAAGATAGTACCTCCTAAACTATATATTTATTAATTCTCTAATATTATTTAGAGAAAGCGGCGGGCTAGTTATTACGGAGGGGCTATTAACGGTAATAATCTAGGATTTAATAAGGTTCGTTCTTAACTTTAAATCTCTTCTAATAATATTATCGAATCGGACTATACTAATATCCGACTCGATTTAGATACTTAATATTTTCTTTAACTTTATTACCGAATATTAATTTAATCTACGTTACTATTACTCTAACGTTTAAAAGAAATTTCGGGATCTCGAAGAATTTAAAAAATCCGCTTATTATAATAAATATCTCCTTTTATACGAGTTATAATCGTAAGCCGACGGCGATATTTATCCCTCTACGGGTCTATTAGATATCCGTTACCCTTATATATATAAATATAAGAATACTATTATTTATCTTATATAAAGTATTACCTTAATCGTTATCCTAGCGAAGGTAGTAGGGAATTAACTAAAAGAATGAACTAAATGAATTAATACGGACGATAAGGGTCTAAGACTCTAGTACTTCTATACCTAGGCTAAAAAAAAGTATCCTAATATTAATACTCAGCGATTTACCCCCGAAAACGCTAAATTACTATATTATAAATCGGACGGAACCGTAAAGCCTAGCTAGGAAAAAATCTTATTTATATATAACCCCGCCTTATACGATATATAGGTTAAGAAGATCTTAAATCGACTAGATATTAACCTTAAATATAATTTCTATATAGGATAAATCTTTATAAACGAATTTTATAAAGTAAAGACTAAGACGGGTACCGCCGTTAAATTTATCTAAGAGATTAAATAAAATATTAAAAAGCGGGTTCGAAAGAAATTCCCTAAGGGTAGTTTTAAATAAACCGAACTAAATAAGATATATAAATATAAATACTAATAAAGTTTACTTTTTATATAGGGCTTTTTAATAACTTTATAAACTCGTATTTTAAAAGACTACGCGATTATAATTAGGTTAATTAAATAACCGTAATAACCTTAAGATTCGTCCACCGAGTATATAATACTTTATAAAGTCGAGGAAATCGGTTAAAGGATAGCGAACCTACTCGTTTATATATACCTAGATAAAGATATAGAAAAGGCGGTTATAAATAAAATAAAGGTAATTCTTAATTCTATCGAAATTAAACGAATATCTTTTATTAAGAATTTCGAGGGTACGACCAAGCTTATTAAACTTCCCCTCTATAAAATAAGATAAATCTACTACTTTATTATAGATATTTAACGAGAAGAACTTTATAAAGAGGAGTTACGAATTAATAAAAAAGTATAAAAAAAGTATTAAAAACTTATAACGACTACTAGAGCGGCGGGTAAAGAAATATTTATAACGATTATTAATAATTACTTTAAAAAGGCCTATAAGCTTCGCGCCGCGGGAGTAATACTAAACCTTCTAGTATTTACTCGAACTAAAAACCTAATATTAATAGATAAAGAGCTTTCCGTAGATTCTAAATATAATAACGGTGGACTTTATATAAAGTTCCTAGAGTTAGAGGGGAAATAGAAGGACTGGAATAAATATTTATAAAATAGTATCTACGCCTATTATCTCGACTACCTTATTAAGGATACGCCTAAGTTATTAATATTAAAAAAATTAATTAGTCTACTCGGCTAGGATATTTATAGTAAATTAAAGAGATTAGTTATCTTTACTAGCTTACCCGTCGTTATCTACGTTATATTATATATAAGTTTAGATTTATCGGATAATATCTAGTATAAAACTCGTATTAATATTTATATAATAGTTAAAGAAGTACTACCCCGGCGAGTCTTTATAGTATAGTTTATCCGTAGATTAAACTAAACGGGATAAAGAATATATCTAGTTATTTATAAAAGGGGATAAAATTCGCTTTCTCTTATCTACTAAATATATCCTCGGGATTAAGGTAACTCTAACTTATACCTTCCGTAATATTAATCTCGATACGGATTAAATATAATTCTTCGATATTTAATATAACGGGCGGATTACGCGCTTATCTTAAAAGAATAAAAAGATATATAACTACTATTTTATTCTAGATAATAAGAATTACTTAGACTAGATAATATTAAATAAATAAATAAAGGATAATAAAACGAGGAAATAGGTTTATTTAATAATAGGAAAAGCGATAGGAAAATCCGACTAATATTAATAATCGGATGAAGAGGCGTTACTACGGGGGCTTTTTTTTATTATCGGCGAGTTAAATACTTTATATAACTCTTCCCTAAACTATAAATAAAGGTTCTTTATCGCTTTTCTATAATCATAGGCTTAACGAGCTTCACCTGGGTTTAAATTAAAATAAATAATATAATTAATAATATTACCGTTTTATTTATATTACTTTGACTAGATACTCTAGCCTATACCGATTAATATCCGGTAGAGATATTATCCTTATAATACCTCCGCTATTTAATATAATACTAAACCTTTAGATAGAGTATTTATATTATATACTACCCTAGTATATTAAATAATAGACCGTTCTAGTATAATTAATATCTTAATACTCTCTTAACGACGAGGTCTAAATCGATAAAATATAAAGTAATACTATACCTATATTTATCGTCGGTAAAGAGCTTTTATTAATAGTCCTTACTAAATAGCTAGTAGATATAATAAATATTTACTAGTATCTTTTCGTATTTTCTATAAACTAAAGATACCTATCCGAATCGGACGAGTCGATAATATATTAGTTACTATTTAGCTATCCGAGTCGGATATAATTTAGCGTCCGACTCGATATTCGCTAACTACGTTTATATTAATATTATCTAATGGGCTTAATAGAGTATTTAAGATAATACCTACCTAGATATTATTATTATTTCCTATATATTAACGTCGATATCCTTATTTATAATATCCTCTTTATTATTACTAATATCCCTATTAATACTTAATAGCCTATATTTTTATTTATATTATAAAAGACCTTTACGACCCCGTTATTATTACCTCCTCCCTACCCTCCCTACCTCTTATTAAATTCTATACTAACGTTAACCCTAGGAATTAGACGGTCTCGATTATTTCGCGTAGTTTTATAATTAAATAATCGTGCTATAAGGAAATACGGATAATATTAAAGAAAGAGATAGAATAAAGGTATATTATAGGTACGTCTTTAAAAAGCCTCGAGAACTAGGCTAAACTTAATAAAGTATTAAAATAACTAGATAAAGCTTTTCTCTCCGTTTTTATATTTAAAATACTTTAGCTCTAACTTAAAAGCTATAAATTAAAGATAACTAGAAAGATTAATAATATATATAATTACTATCGCAACCGTAGACGGTATACTATATTATCTCTCTCTACCGATAGCCCTCTTTATATAGCGCGCCTCTTTATTTTTAGCGAAACGGGCTTCTACGTATAATCGACCCAAATAACGGTCGATATACTTTTCTTCGCGTCTAAGCTCCTAAAGGAGAAGAAGCCTCTAATAAATATTATATTAAATAAAATCGAATTTAGGATATTTAAAGAGGTCCTCCGCGAAGATAGAGTCTATAATAACTCTACCGATAAAATTATATATTATATCGGCGATAATAATATCGAAGTTAATTACACTCGTAAATTTAAAGCGGCTACATTATAAATATATAAGAGAGGCGAAAATCCTATCTTATTTATTATTAAGGCGCGTATATAAGGTACGTAATATCTTACTTTAGATATTAAACCCGCGTAGGCTAATTCTAATATAGTAAATCGGCGTATTTATATAAAACGTTAAGTATTAAATATATTATATATTTAAAGTTAATATCTATCCTACCTAGTATATATTAATTAGCCACGCCTCCCTATTTACCCTTTTAAATTAAACTATTAATCGCGTTATTATCCTTATTAGTAAATCGTACTCTAGTTATATATTTAGCTCGGTTTAGCTAGTTATTATATAATAAATATAAGTTATAATCCGCGCTCGTTATTATTTTAGAAAGATAGGAAGGGGGTTCTTTTTATAGATAACGAGGTATTAATTATACTACCGCCGTATTCGACGGTTATAGATTAAGTAGCGTATCTAGTTTTATTCGACTATACTTCGGCCGATACTCTAGCCCGAACTATAACGAATCTTAATCTATAAAATTATCGATACTTATTCTAGGTACTCGAGCTAACTTATACTCTTATAATTTATTAATTATATCTTATCTTCTTTATTTATAAATTATATTTTATACTCTTTACTTCCTAACTCTCTTTAATTTTATTTTAATTAATTATATCTCCTTTAACCTCGCTCTTTACTATAAATAGACTACCTATTATAATATTAGCGGATCTTTATTTTTATACTAGAATCGGTATAAATAACCTCCGATAAAATCTTAGAAACGTCGAGCTCGGTTTATATTATACACCGAATCTCTTCCCGGTAGTTAGAGTAGAACTAAAAAAGAAGAATACGAGAGCTATATATCTAGGGTAGAAATCTACGTAATATTAAAATTAACCTTACTCTTCGTTAAATTATTAACGATATTATTACTAATTTTAATTTATTTAATCGTATTCCCGTATTTAGAAATAAAATAATATAGTAATTTATATACCTACCTAATAAAATAGCGATTAAATCTACGACTCGTTAAGGCCTTAAATAAGAATTCGAGGAGTTATTTAAATCCTCGTATTCTAAAGCCTAAAGGACCGAAGATAATTATTTAAAAAATAAACTTTATATAAGAAATCGCCTCTCGCCCCCTCGAATATTTATAAATCCTAAATCGATTCTCCTTAAAATCTCGTATAGCCGCGATAATTAGATTAAATAGGTTCGGCTTAACGCTACCGCGAAAGATAATATTAAGAATAATAATAAAGTAGTATAGTTCCGGCTTAATTATAATAAAATAATCTACGTCTTAGTATCGAAGCCCTTCTAGGATAAATATAATATTCTACGTTATAATAAACTCTAGTATTCTGTTTATAACGAATATATAAATATCGAATATAACGAGGGCCTATAGGATATACTAGTTAATATATATTAACGCGGTAGTCTTTAATACCCCCTCTATATTATACGTAGGCCTCTCCGTTAATTAAATTACCTTATTTAATAGTTAAAGTATTAGTTAATAGAATTACTAATATTAATAAAAGATACCGGGACGACGATCGGCCATTTTAGAGAAGGCGGCGGGCTTCCCGTTACGGAGGGGCTATTAATAATAACGATATAAGTTTTAATAAAATTCGTACTTAGCTCCAAGTCTTTTTTAATATTATTATTAATTCGGATAATATTAATATCCGAGTCGACTTAAACGCTTATGATTTTTAACTCCCGTATTCTCGAATATTAAAATACGGTATATAAATATAATTCTCCCTTTATTAAAGGGTTTAAGACTTTTAAAGACTTTAAAGACTCCCCCTATTATAGTAGATACCCTCCGTACGAAATAAAGTCGTAAATAAATTAAGAGATCCGTCCTTCTACGGACCTATTAACTTTCGATTACCCTAGTATATATAAAGATAAGGACGCTCTTCTCCTTCCTAAAATAAATATTACCTTTATTATTATCTAGGTAAAGATTATAGGTAATTAATTAAAATAATAAACTAAATAAATTAATACGAATACTAAGACTCTAAAACTTAGATACTTCTATACCTATTCTAATAAAATATATCACTATATTATTAATAAGCGATTTATTTATATAAACGCAGAGTTATTATATTATAGCCCTAATAGAGTATAAAGCTCGGCGAGGAGAGTACGATAATTATTTATAACTTCTATTTATACGAGATATAAGTTAAAAAAGTTATATAACGAGGGTATTAACCTTAAATATAACTTCTATATAAAATATATCTTTATAAATAAGTTTTATAAAATTAAAACTAAAGAGGGTAAGGCCGCCGAATTTATCTAAAAGATTAAATAAAAGATCGAAGAGCGGGTTTTAAAAATATTACCGAAGGGTAACCTTAAAAAATCCGAATTATATTAAAGGTATAAATTAATATACCGCTAAGATTTACCTTTTATATAGGGTTTCTCTACGACTCTATAAACTTATACCTTAAAGAAATACGTAACTATAATCGGGTTAATTAAATAACCGTAGTAGTATTAAGATCCGTCTACTAAATATATAATATTTCTTAAAATCGAGGATACCGGTTAAAGGATAACGAATTTACTCGTTTATATATACCTAGATAAGGATATAGAAAAGGCGGTTATAAATAAAATAAAGGTAAATCTTAATTCTATCGAAATCGAACGAATACCTTTTATTAAGATTTTCGAGGGTACGGTCGAGTTTATTAAATTTCCTCGTTATTAAATAAAATAGATTTATTATTTAATTACGAATACTCGATAAAAAGAATATTATTAAAAGTAGTCGCGAATTTATAAAGAAGTATAAAAGGAGTATCGCGAAATTATATTAACTACTAGAGAGGCTAGTAAACCACCGCCTATATTAATAATTAATAATTACTTTAGTAAAATTTATAAACTTCGTACGGCTAGTATTATACTAAACCTTTTAATATATACTCGAATCTACGGCCTAATAATAATAAATAACGAGCTCTCCGTAAATTCTCGGTATAATAATAATAAAGATCGTATAATATCCTTTAAGTTAGAGGGAAATATATAAAGTAAAATAAATACCTAAAGAATAATATTTATATTTATCGTCTCGACGAGTTTACTAGCGCCGAGTCATAAACCGTAAAGTCGTAGGTATATATAAAGTTATAGTCTATAAATAAATACCGGCTTTAATTTATTTAAGATTTTACCTTTAGTAATTAACTCGTTCCCTCGCCGCTACGCTAGGGCTCTAGGGGTATAGATTAATACTTTAGTTATATATCCCCTTCGGCCTTAACTAAAACTCGTAATAACGTTTATATAGGGGTTAGAGAAATATTACCGCGGCGAGTCTTTATAATATAATTTATCCGTATATTAAATTAAACGGGACGAAGATTATATCCAGCTATTTATAAAAGAGAATAAAATTATTTTCTCTTATCTACTAAATATATTCTTAGGATTAGGGTAACTTTAACTCGTACTTTTTATAATATTAATCTCGATATAAACTAGATATAATCCTTCGATATCTAGTACGACGGGCGGGTTATACGCTTATTTTAAAAGAATAAAAAAACGTATAATTACTATTTTATTTTAGACGATAAGAATTATTTAAATTAAAAGTTATAAACTAAACTTATCCTTCCTAAAGTTAACGCCTTCCTTTAATAGACCTTAAACTATAAGCCGAGTAATTTATAACTTATAGATTTAACGTTTATTTTCTTTATAAGGCTTATAGCTCCGCCCCTCGTATTTAATATAAATATAATATTATAGGCCGATAACGACTACCGATAACTAAATAAGATAATAGATTAAAAGGAGCGATATAAATTAAAGACTTTTATATCGTGTTTACTTTTATATTTATTTAATATATAAGGTACCCTAATATTAATATACGATAATTACCCTAAGAATATATATTATATATAGTACTAGGTTAACGCAAAGGCTAAATTCGGTCTAGATATTAATTTAGGTAGTATAACTTTTATAATTTAATACCCGTTACTAGTAGTTATTTCTAGAATACCTACGTTCTTTTATCGTATACTTAATTATTATATTTAGTAATTATCTATAATCTACTAGTTAGGTATACTGGACGTTAATTCTTCTAAATATAGGCGGTATATAATATCGTAATTATTAACGACGTAGAGGTCGGTAGAGGAATAAATAATTATATCCTTTATAACCTCGTCTTCGCTAGTAAATAACTCTCGGTAGAAGGCGTCGTAATATAACGAATATAATTTATTTATAGGTTTTATAGTATATATAATATCCGACTCGGATACTATATTAGGTAAAAAAATAGTCCGAGTAAAACCCGAAAGAGAAACGTACTATTCGGCTAATACTAAATTATAAATATTTTATTCTCTTTAGCTTCTACTCTATTTATATTATATTATACTTTATTAAAAGTATAGGATATTAAGTACCTTATTATCCAAATATAAATCCTTTATAAACGCTTTTATATATATTAACCTACTTTTCTAGTAATATAGCTATATCTTAAATTAAAAGGAATAAAAAAGAAATAACGGGTATAGTCGAAGAAAGATTTCCTTAAACTATCTACTCTTATATATATTTAATACTACTATATTCTGGCTTCTAAATTTATTATAATAATTACCCCGATACTACCCCTACCTATTATTATATTTATATTAATAAATTACGAGGATCGGATCTAGTTAATACCTCGCGCCGTTTACTCTAACCCGGATTCCTCTCCTTTAAATTATTAAAATACTCCCGGCGCCGTATAAGGTAACGTTCCGCTAATTCGTAATATATTCGCTAGTAAAGATTCTCTTTATATAAATAATTATAGATAGAATAAGAATTTTAATTATCGTCGAATAATACGAAGATATAATTTAATCGCTAGGTTTAATAGCGTAGCTCTACGTCTTATTAATATAGCTCGAAAGCCGGCGGTATAATATATATTATTAACGTACTATACCGTATATAAAGGGTCCGTTATTAAATATAATCATCGATATTCGCTTTAATAAATAGTATTTAAAATATAGTCTAAATTAATCCCCTTAATAGGCCTAGCGTATATTCGTCGAGGTAATAAAAGAAAAAAGGACTTTAATAACTAGGGAGACGTAGACGAGGATAAATTAAAGATACTATATCGTAAATAAATTATTTTATAGTATAAAAAAGAAGTAGGAGGAGTTAAAGGTATAGTAGTTCGACTCGGATAAGATTTCGAGTCTAGTATCGACGAGACCCTAGCCGACTCGGTAAACCTTTATCCGACTCGGTTAAGGATCTCTAAACTAAACTAATAAAGATAATTAAAATAATACGATAATAACGCGCTAAAGAAAAGCTACCTCTTTTTAAAATTTTCGCCCTCTTTTTATCCCGGATTCTAAGTAATCCCATTATTAATTTTTATATATTATTATTAAATAATAACTTCACGCCATAAATTTCTAATAGAGTCGATTCGATATAGTAGATAAATAACGGGTAAATCTTAATAATAGCGAAAGGTTAAAAATCGAAAGCTATTACGAAAGCTACTACGGCGAAGAAATAAACTACGAAGGAGGCGAAGAAATAAAAAGTACGTCTAAATATACGACTAGATAGAACGATTATTAATATAATAATATATTAAGTCCCTTTAAGGAGACTATAACGAAGGTATATAAAGTAATAACGACGAAAGAGGTAATATAAAAGGGTAAAGAAAACGCGTAAAGAAAAATAACTACGATTTCGAGGATATCGTCGATATATCCGTAGATAACTAAATAGTCCTTTCTAAGATAATAATCAATACCGACGTCGATAAATATTCTTCTCCCGATAACTTTAACCCTAAAAAGAACCGCCTATTTATAATCGTTACTAGAGTATATCTTCCTAATTATACGAAATATATATAGTTAATAACTCTTATATAGGAAACGAAATAAATAAGCTTTCGAAATAAAAATTATACTATAACCGTAAATTATATTAACTCCCTTTTATAAATAGGAGCTAATATTATATTTAGTAGAAGTAATCTCGGTTATTATTATTAGATATTTACGGCTTTAATAACTAGTCGTAACCTCGGAAAAAAAGCGTAAATCGTCGACCTTTATCGAATATATATCGGGTATATTAATATACGGAGAATAGGTTCCGACTGCGAGAGGAGCCCTTTAAGAGGGCTTTAACGCGAAGAGGTATCCCTTAAATTTAATAAATAATACGGTAAGGATATATTATATTTAGATATAATTAATATACCTAGTAATATAATAACGAAGTAACTAGGTATCGTTAGATAAGAGTTATTCTTTTTAAACTAGAAGGCGATTAGTATAAATATCCGAATAAAAGACGGCCACCGAGATTAGGCCTATAACTAAATATAAATAAAAATTAATAAAGGGGCTGAACCTTAAGAAAGGAGATATATTATTAATAAATTTCTCCTAAATAATTAATCCGATAGTAACTAATCTCTATAGGTTATATAAGGCGAGTAGCGGCGGTAAGGAAATAACGAACCGCGTCCGTAATATAGGCGGTAATAATAGGGTAAAATAAAATAAATATTATCGTCCTCTCTTAATCGCTATATCTTAAAGTCTAAACGCGTTACGCCTAGATATCCGCCCTCTTTATATCCTATACCTATAGTTATATCCGATATTAAATATAAAGATAAGAGTAATAAAAGTACTACGTAGGCTTTAATTTCGACCCTTTAGGGTAGGAAACACCGCCGTTATAAAGTAGAATACGAAAGTTCCAAAACTTATTAATATATTATAAATACTACTACGCCTATATTTCTTTTAAAGATTATAAATAGTAACGACGTTAATAGCCTAATATTATAGCCGGAATATTATTATATAAGAGTAAATAACTTTATAATTAGGACGTAGAAGGAATAGAAAACTTTACTTTAATATATATAAAGGCCGTAGGTTCTAGGCCGGCTATATAACTCGGGCGATATCCCTACTCCTAAAGAAATACGGAAGGTTATAATCTCTACTTTCATATACTACCCGTTATATATTAAATAATAATTAACGATAACGTAGCTCTTAGATAGCCTAACCGACTTTAGAAATTAAATAATAAAGAAGATACGAAGTTAGGTCTAGATAGTAATAGAATACCTAGGCCTAATAGTAGAGTAGACTAAGAATAATACCTCGGACTATATATTCGACCTACGGTTTACCCTTCCGGATTTATAAAGTAGTATAAATATTATTACCTCTTATATCCGAATAGAAGTCTATTATTTACGGGTCTAACGTAAGGGTCGCTTCTTAACGCCGCTTATCGTAGTAACGATATATCGTATATTCTTTTATAATAAGGTAAGCGGTATTAGGCTCGGGCGGTATTACGAAAATATATAGAACCTATTACCTACTAATATAGTTATTCTTATAGTAACGGCGCTTTATTATAGGTTTAAAGAATACGAAATAGGATACTATATTATTAAAAGATAAGATAGTAATAAAGTTAGAGGTAAGACAGCCTCCTGAGATATAAATATTAATATTTATACTAATGAATCTTCGAGTTATATTCGAATAGGTTACGAGAGCGTGGCACGAGTAAAGAGAAACGAAGGTACGCGTCGTTATAAAGATATTATACGGTCGTATAATAGATATTTATAATAGAAATATATATAGTAAGGATTATCGATAGCCGGTAATTAATTTATTTAAAGAATCCCTAGAGGACCTAAAAAGTAAACCGGACTTCGTAAAGATAATTATAGAAATATAAATAAAAAATACTATTAACTCGCTACTCGACGATAATACTACTAACTCGCTATACGACGGGGATACTACTAACTTAATTAATAAGGATAATAATATAACCTAAAAATAAGGGTAAATAGCGGGCGATATAACTTCGGTATATATAAAAAAGATAGTTTATAAATATTACTAGCTAACCCTAAATATATAGGCCGAAAATATACCTAGTAGCCCGGTCGTTAAGGAATATTAATCGGGGGAAGAGGAAGAGGATATATTTAACGCGAAAATTACTAGTATTAACGGCGATAAGGACGATTTCGAGATTAAGGTATAATAGTTATAGAGTCTTTATACCCTCCTAGGCTAAATCTATTTTATCGCGGGGCTATAAAATAAGAAATAACTATAGGATAAAAATAATTAAATTATAAATAATAAAGCGAAGTATAAGAAGATGAAATAAAGGTGGTTAAAAGACGAGTAAATAATATATTTATTCATTAATACTATATATAGGGAGGATCCTAAATAACGACTAAATAATTAACGCGGATAATAGTAAATAAATCTATATCTACTATATAGTAGTATTTAAAGAGGAGATCTAAGCTATTTATTTATATAAACGCGAGTATATATATCTACTAAGAATCCGCCGGGTTATAAGAATCCTTTTATACTCTAAGATTATCCGACTCGGACGATACCACGTATATAAGTAAACTATTAAAGCCGTCCGAATCGGATAAATTTAGGGTTAAGAAAGACCTAAGGGAGTTATAAGACCTAAATAATATTAAATACTCATAAAATATTTAAGGACGTAACGACTAGTAATTTAGGTAATTAATAGAGTTCATAAAGAATAATAAACCTATATTACGAAAGTTATTAATATATATATACGATAAACTAGAGTTACTGAACCTATTAATAATAAATACTATTTATTAATAGGACCCTGCCCGGACCCCTGACTTACTAATTCTATTAAACCTCGGGTCGGTATTTAATATAGAGTTTCAGCGTAAACCCGTAGACGGCTTTCTAATAGGGCTAATAGCGCTTGGAGTATACTAATATTTACTTTTAAGATTTACCGATATTATATTTAATAATTATAATATTCTCGATTATGGGTAAACTCTACTACTTCTAATCTAAAGTATAATATAATATTAATTAAGAAATAATTATAGTTTAAGTTTACTACTATATTTAATAGTAACTATAAACCGTTAATAGTACTAGAGTATAAACCTATATAAATATTCCGATAATATAGTATTTAGTTAG
>JAABUK010003763.1_pt1 | contig 25301 bp, 19 predicted proteins | sample 5559141 | NCBI WGS metagenome assembly JAABUK01 (sample SAMN10711869, study PRJNA513367) | rock metagenome | isolation source: Antarctica rocks | place: Antarctica: Victoria Land, Pudding Butte nord | collected 2016-01-03 | reverse complement strand
TCTCCTCCTCATCTACTACCACGACGCAGCTACTGGCCCTACTACCTCTATTGCTGGCCGGCATGGTGGGCCTGCTTCATTGAACACTTGGATTCTTGACAAGTATGGAGTTTGGGTTATAAATTGGCTTGGGAGGGGGGGGGGGAGCGGAAGATAACCGGATTGGAAGTGTCTTCTTACCTACTCGAAAGTTTAGTCGCTGGACTTGTTGACGACCCCTGGTCCGAAAGATTTGCGCAAGAGGGAGGCAAGCAGTGTTTCTTGTATAAAGCATCTGTCTCAAACGTCATATGGACGACGAGTGTGCCTGGTCTAACGCGGGCAGGCATACCCTTCGGATGACTAGCATATAGCATTCAAGCGTTACCATGAACTGGTGCCGAACCTACCCAGCATACTGATGCGGAGCGATGTCCTCTGCAAATAATCCGCTCGACGCTCTTCCATCGGAAGGTGAGCGCGAGGATTTTGAAAAGTGCAGTATTTCTCGAGAATAAAGAGAACAGGACGACTCGTTACCAGGTTTTAATACTTTTTTTGGTTTTTTATCTATGGTTCTGTCGAGCACAAATACTCTATACACATGATCTCGGGCGGCCTTTCGCCCCTCGAGTCAGTCGTTTAGGTCATGGTTCCGTCAATCGCGTTCCGCTCGCACAAGCTCACTCAAGAGCCTTCCCACCAGGAAATTCCTCAGCTCGTTTGCTCACACACATCTCTCAGTCAACACAGATCTCTTCCCGCTGAGCTTAGGCCCTATCGAGAGCCTCCCCAGCCGCGAGTTCTTTACACGTCATTCAGTCAACATCGATCAACCTCGTGATCTGGCCCCCATTCTCAGCTGATGAGCTCGCCATACTCGGATTTTCCTCGTACATCCCTTGTCCAGGGTTTCCATTAGACAGCATGTACTCATGATCATGCCTGACTCTGCCATTCTTCAAAGCCTTCTGTGTCGGCCTCTTTACAGCACCAATGTTGTCTTTGACCACTCTCGGTTCTGCCAATGGATCGTTGCGGAGGCCTAGCAGATCCATGTTCTGTTCCATGAGTCTTTGCTTCTGTTGCAGGGCGCCCTTGTCACGAAGTATATCATCGTTCGTGGCACCACCATTGGCGAAAGCGCCCCAGTTAGTCCGTGATTGGAGCTGCTTCTCAGGGCTCAATCGTCTGAATGGATCTGAGGTGTAGCTGCTTGAGCTCGATCCCGTCTTCTGAGAACCGCGCGTTTGAGATCTAATTGCAACAGGACCTGCCGAAGGAATAGTGGGTCCACCGCCGATATCTGGATAGTGTCCAATTCCGGTATTGCCTCGTACCTCCATTGGTGCACCCAATTCGTCCATCTTCCCGTCAACAACTCCGTTCTTTCCAGAATCGGTAGAGCCACTATAGGGCTTCCCGTCCAACCTCTTCATTGCGAATTCTGGGTCCTCGGATAGGCGGGCGAAATCCGCACAGTCGGATTTGCAGGAGCACTCCTCGCTGCACTTCTTGCAACAAAGATGGCCGCAGACCAAGGGGCGTTGACATCTGGATTGGCAGATGACAACCTGGTGTGAGAACGAGTGACACGTCAACGGACATTTGTGACCGCAATCCAGCAAATCAACGCATTTGAGATTACACCCGTAACGGCCATCCCAGTCTCGCGGATATTGGATTTCAGACTTCCGATTGTGTTTGATGCATCGGATGGGGAAACGACCACCGACACGATTTGGGTTATTGGACATGATTCCAATGACTTGGTTCCACAAAACATCTCTTGACAACTGTGTTGCATTGCCAAAGATGTAGAAGCCGAGCCGTGCCCGAGATAAAGCAACGCAAACACGGTTAGCAACTTCGAGAAAGCCGATCTTTCCTTGCTCGTTGCTCCGCACAAGGGAAAGAAGAACAACGGCACTCTCCTCGCCTTGGTAGGAGTCAACTGTGTTGACACTAAGGTACTCTCCAGCAAGGAATGTTTGTTGTTTGAGCAATTTAAGAATCAGCTTCCGCTGTCCGTTGTAGAATGTAATGACTGTGATAGCATGGGGTGGTACGATACCGCCGCGTACGAGATAGCAGAAGCAGCCGACAACGAACTCTGCTTCTTGTTCATTGTATTTGGACAGCATGCTGTCACTTCCTTCTGACCAATCATGGTCAAAGAAGAATGATTTGACGTCACCCATTCCAGGAACAGGTGGTCGATCGATGACGCTGGGATGGTCTTCCAGGTCTTGATAGATGGGAGCCAAGGCGCGACGAATTTCAGGATCCATACGGCGCTGCTTTGTCAATGTCTTGAAGGGCATGTTGTTCCGAATTAGTCTTTCGAACATTGAGACGTTCAGATGAAAAACATCTTCGAGCTCTCGGACATTGCAGTGGCCTTGAAGCTGTTGATGATCACCTACTAAGATGAGATGTTCCAGTGATTCAACGCACACGGCTGTAACGGGTCCTTCGAGGACTTCTGCTGCTTCTTCGATGAGGACGATCTTCGGCTTGAGGCTTGCAACACAAGGACGATACTTGCTGAAGCCAGTAGTTGTCATTCCGATAACATTCGCCTTCTGTAGCAGGACAGCATCTCGTTCCCATTTGCCGATCTGAAGGTCTTGAGAAACTTCTGCATATTGTTGGGCTTGTTCTCTGAAGCGCTTGAGGATGGCAGCTTTGACTCGATCTTGGAACAGGCGATATACCCCCCCACGAGCGCGCTCCGGTATATCCCACAGGTCGGAATGTTTGGCCAGCTGAGCTTCAGCTCCAGCATTGTATGATGGTTTGGTGTGACAGGTGTATCTATCCTCAATAATGCGAAACAGTCCTCGGAGGTGTTCGATGTCTCCATCATCGTCGACACCGCGTTCTGCCTCCAGCTCCTTTAACTGCTCATACTCCTCGTCCTTGTCTTCTTCTACGAAGCCAAACATATCTTGCTCATAGAGGACTTCGAAGGGAATTAGCTGCTTGTCAAGCCACAATGACATTGGGTCTTGCGGTTGTCCAGGTGATGACGACACCCATTGAGTTGCACCGGCCATTAGAGTTTTGACTTGTGTCGCGGTAATTATCCCCAAGTCAAAGAGCACATCGGGAGCGAGTGGATGGGCTGCCCCATCTCTGACCAGAGGAGCGAGGGTTTCTGACATTGCTCTGGTGAGGTCCGACTGCCCCTTCATTGCTCGTCCGAAAAGACTCCCGATCGGAGGTCTAACATTGTCTCTTTTCCGAGTTTCATACAGAGTGTGTTTTTTGACTTCAGCGTTGTTGCTTTGACCGCCCAGTCGGATGTAGTTGTCGTTAAAATTAGAGATGTGTCGTAGAATCTGATCAAGCGCGTGATTCGTCTGTGCGGCGACAATAATAGGAGGATCGGCTGGAGATTTGTTTTCGAGCAGTATTCTGAGTCCGACGACCGAGACGTGGGTCTTGCCCGTTCCGGGCGGCCCCTGTACGATCGAAAGCTTCGCTGTGAGCATTTGCCTCAAGGCTGCCCATTGTGACTGGTCAAGTGCATCTTCAGGAGCGGGTGGCCAGTTGCGCAGTATGTCCACTTTCTTTGCTGCTCTTTTCTGGTCGACCTTCTCGAACGCAGATGATAGATTTCTGGATGGGCACGATTGAAGGTAGTGGGGTGGCTGTAGGTCTGTCTTGAGATTGCAAATGTGCTCTGCGAGGGGAAACCTGGCAAGTTTGGTCAGCAGTGAGCTCTCGATCGGATCGATGGTAACAGACCTCTCCTGATGCAGCTTCTGCAAAGCTTTGAGGGTATGTCGGGAGCCCTCGTAGTAACCTGATCTCGCTTCGACCATAACAAATTCTTTCTGAGGGTCGATTTCGATCTCTTCGGGACGAGCGAAAAAGATGTCGATTTGAGATGGTGTTGCTTTAACGTTGTCAATCGGCCTTGCAGCCACTATAGCAATGATGCATTTCTTCCGGAAATTGTCCTTTGCTGGTGAAAGGGCAATCATGGACCCAGAATTCAATCGCTTAGAGTATTGCCAGGCAATGCTTTTGCCGGCCCGAGCGGTGCAAAACTGTATTCGAGCAGCCAACCCTTGAGGTGAGAACGTGAACCCGGCCAGATGAACCTAGCAACATCTCAGTAAATGATGTGAGATGAATGAAAGGTGACTCGCCTTTTCATAGACAGCAACTTGGCCGTCATCACTCATATCAGGAGTGTTTCTGAATTGATGAACAGCGTCCCGCAACGGAGAAATGGCGTCTTCTCGGAGAAGTTCATAATGAGTTTCAAGGTACTTTTTTCGGCTTGGCCAGGGCTTGTTGAGTCTATTTTCAGAGAGTTGAACTGGTTCATCCTCGTCGTCCAGTATCTCCGCAGTGGTTGGAACTTCTGCCTTCCAGAGCCAAGGCTTTGCAGTCTCCACTGGTGGAGTATTCGCCGCCGCGACATATGCACGAATGTCACGGTTCAATGCCTCCTTCGAATGATTCGGGTCGTAAGAGATGTTGCCTCTGACTTGAGGCTTGCGACCCCGGGTAAATTTCTCCAAGAGATGTTCGTTCATCTTGATGCTCGAACGACGTGGATGCTATCTCTGAACATGCAGATTTCGAGCTAGCTTGTCTCACAGTTGTCACTTCAAGTCATTCAGGGTGGTTGCAGTGGTTTGAGTGGAGTAAGGTACTTCGGAAACCCCTCAAGAATGCGTGACGCTCGTGTGAAGATTCGATGCAAGGGAGAGCTGTCGATGAGGTGATCACGAAACAAGATAACCGCGACGTGAACGGACAGACTAAGCAAACAAAGAAAGACTCACCGAATGAGGCTGCGTGCTGCCCTCGCCGGCTCAACTGGTGAATGTTGTCTTTCTTCCCTGGAAGCGTTGAGCTTGAATGCCAAAGGGGTGAAGTCAAGGGGACGGGACTTCAAGTTTCCTAGGTATGCAATCTCACCTTGCTCGAGTTTTTCTGGGCCCGTTCCTCAAGGTGTAAGCCGACACCGCAGCTACACTCTTGGCCAGCTGGCCTGCGCAGGCTGTTTCGGACACTTGGCTGTGTTCTCATAAACTGACGACCGGTTCTTTTCTGACGCCAAAGTAATGCTGGGGGAGACTTTCGGAGGATGGATCTGGAGAGAAGAATCTCGTAGGGGGAAAGGGAAACAACAAAACCCCGAAGAATTGTGTGCTGGCACGCCGAATGCGGAAGGTACGATCAACACCGGTCGGCTACCCCAACCCAGCGAAGGCCGCTGCAGAGATTCGCTGCAGTCGCCAGTAGATCTGGAGAGCGGCGACGACGGATACGGGTCTGGAGAGCGACGACGACGAGTACTGATCCCGACGATGCAGATGCAGACTTCTCGCGGTGCTCAGCGGTAAGTTCGGGCTCGTGGCCCCCGGGTGATACCACGACCGAGCTTACTGCACCGAAAGAGGGCACACTCCTCAATCTTCACGCCCTCTCACAGGCGGATGAACGGGGTCTGAGACGTTTGGCCGGGCCTTTCCTTCTGTCTCACCCGTACTCGAGAAGGGCTTCGATCCGTGCTTCTCCTGTTCGTGCCCTGACCCAAAGGAGGCCCCCTTCCTGATCCGTGAGCACAGCAGCGACAGTCCAGCTGGGGCTGCATATCCAACCGTCGAAGACCTGCGAGTACAGTCAGAGCATAAGTGACTTATGCCCTGCAAAGGCAAGGCCGTGTCTCCTGTCCTATTCCCCCCTCTTCGCCTCCAGCCCAATCTGCCGGAGTTGTTGGTTTCAGAGAGGCATTGGGCCTTCCTAGGTCAGTTCTTTGGACACCAGATTGTTATGCCGAGAAATCTCACCTTCTCAACGTAAGTATAATCTGTCCGGGAAAGGAATAAGTCGTCGCTTGGGATATTTGCTTATGGTGTTGTGCGTACGGTCGCTCGGTCCAAACTACACCCTTTTGAGCCAAGCCAAAACGGACGGTCAAAGTTCCTCCAATGGATCCACACTTCATCTATGGGCACCTTTGCTCCGCAATCGGAATTACATATGTGAATACCAATAGCGTGAATATTCCTCGTTCAAGTCACATTCCTTTCAAGTTCACGGTGCATCCATTTCCAAGCGACATGGTTGCCCGCAGCCTCTCGTTTATGCCATCATCAACATCCAAACTACAGTGCTCCTACAGTTACCCTCTACCATAGTCATACGCTTTTCTTCTCTATGCAAGATGCCTTCCTTCGGAGACGATGATGACGATAGAGACTTGGGAGGTATGAGAGCAAGTCAATGTTTCCAGAAAACCCCCCCTCTGACACACGGAATCAGACTCTCAAGATGGCAGCTCGGACAACGATCTCGACGACCAAATGCAAGATGCGGATGACATTGAAGGCGAAGCAGAAGGGGAGGCTGATGGGGACGGCGAGGACGACGGTGGTGCAGACACCGCCTCCAATTCCAGCCAAGCCTCAGAAAATGAATCGAGTTCTGCCCGTCCAAACCCCGAGGTCCTCCTGACCTCTCCTTCTCCGCCAGAGTCGTCTACCAGAGCCACCGGAGACACGCCGACTTTGCCATCTGCCAGAGCTGAAGCTCTGACCGCGTCGACGTACGATATCGTTCCTACAATTGCTGCTCCTCAGAGTACTTCCATCAATGCGATCACAGCAACAGCAGATATGAGGTGGGTTTTCAGTGGAGGATCTGATGGCTATATCCGAAGATACAATTGGGTCGACTCCGTCAATGGCAAACTGATGCTCACGGTTGCTCAGAGACATCCGTTCGTCGACACCGTGGTGAAGGCTGGACTGATGATGACATACTGGGAAAACTGGGACGTCAATTCTCGATTCGGCATGTCTCAAAACGTGGCTGAACCTGTCATTTCTCCCGTTTATTCGTTGGCGTCTCAGCACCAAGGTCTATGGCTTTTGGCGGGGCTCGAGTCTGGGAATATTCGGCTTCAGTCAGTCCGACACGAAGAGGGGAGGGAAATTGCTCTGCTGCAGAAACACACTTCCGCTGTCTCTGTCTTGTCTATCTCATCCGACGAAAAGAGCGTACTGTCCGGCAGTTGGGATAAGAGTGTTCTTGATTGGGATCTGAGCGTAGGTAAGGTTAGGACAACTTTCAGCTCTTCTGCAGGTCAAGTGTCTGCCATCGAACCACGTCCATTGTCTTCGCTAGCGATACCGGAACAGGTAGCCGAAATTCCTATCACAAATGGAACATTCTCGTCAAACAACATCATCAATGGCGATGCTCCTTCGGGACTCACCAATGGGTTTGGAAGCAGAGATCAGAACAAGCCGCCAGCGGAAAAAGCAGACTCACCTGATTCTTTGTTCGGAGGTGATGATGGTGACGATGACCTGTTCGGTGACAGCGGTGGTCCGGTAACAGCTAACGGGACGCAACTAGCTGATGCGTTTGGAGAAGACGACGACGAGTTCTCCCGTGCCATTGCGGATGGACCTCGTCCAGAGGGTGGTCCGACTGGCGGTGATGAGATTACGACAGATTCTACAGAACCACAGCAACCAGTTCGACCTCCAGCAGAAGTCAGCAATCCAGACATTGACACATCACTCTCTAACGGCGTTTACACTCAACCCGTAACAGCACTGACCAATGGTATTCCCCATGCTGATGAACTCGAACAACCTGCTGTCTCGCGGGACCAGAAGGCATCTTCGGGGCCTGCACCAACTTCGGATTCTACCTTCTTAGCCACCGCCATGGATGGGACCGTTCGAATATGGGATCGAAGACAGCCTGATTCTGTTGCTCGAATTGCTCCACGTAACACCCCTCCATGGTGTACAGGTGCCTGTTGGTCTCCTGACGGTAACTACATCTATGCAGGACGGCGAAATGGTACCGTAGATGAGTATGACTTGCACCAGGGCCTTAACCAACCATCCAGAGTCTTTAAATTTCCCCCTGGTAGTGGTGCCGTCACTTCTGTCAAGGCGATGCCAAATTCGCGGCATCTCGTCTGGTATGTTGCGCTTTCACTGCTCACATTATCCCTGCTGACAGAGCTAGTGCTTCATACGATATCCTTCGCTTATACGACTTGAAGGAACCTCCAAGCAGTCGATCCACAGTTCCATTCTTAATCGTGCCTGGTCACCGCACTGGTGTTGTCTCCCAACTGTACATGGATCCTGCTTGTAGATTTATGATATCAACAGGTGGCAATCGAGGTTGGGAAGGCCTCTCCACCGAAGTGCTTCTTGGCTATGAGATAAACGTTGTTCCCTAACGTTTTCTGTTTCAACGGCATTGTCCTGATCTACGAAAGTTCGGAGCATGTCATGGATATCACGGCATGTCCAAACTATGGAATAATGGGAAGTTCTTGCCTGAATCTAGTTGCCACAGAAGAGTAACGGATGGACCAGGTGTGGAGGAGTTACGATGATTTTTTCCAGGCGCCAGCCTGACAGTTGTCCGGTAACGCAGTCTCGAGGTAAACACTTCAACGTCAACACGTCCGCTCTGCCATTGTTTGTTTGCACCGGCACTGCACTATTCTCCGTCAGAAGCGCACCTCCCTTGCAATCTCACCCTTTAAGGCTGTCTCACTCTGTCAAAGGTTCACGCAGAAGTCAGTGTCTCACTCTAAGCCGTGTTTGCTCTGGCAAGTCATTGTTCACCCTCTCTGCTGTGACACGCCGTCGACCTGGGATGACCACCGAGCAATTAAGTCAATGACGGTGAGCATAACCAATTCTGCATCGATCGCATAGTTGCAGACTCCTACTTGACGTCGAAGAAACTCCCTCCGCTTCTTGCCCGGCCGAAGGAAGCCGGAAAGTTTTCGAGGTCGCTGCCTGGCTGCAACCTATATTTGACTTCAAGCAACTGATTCTCCTGTCCAGTTACGCAGACTGCGAAAGTTCTCAACCTCGGCTTGGTAAAGATATTGATGTGTTCAAGATAACTCTCGACCACCATGCCTCTCCGACATGGTCTTGATGTGTCGATTGTCTCATCCTCGTTCGAGCCATTCACAGAGTATGGGGTCAATACACATGCCCGCTCCAAGCTCGTCACCGCGAAGATCGAGGCCAGAACAGGGGTTCAATTTTGCATCGCCGTCCGACCTGAAGATCCTTTTCCCACAGAACGAAACAGACGACATGGGTCGGGAATATTGACAAGAGCGCAAGCGAGTGATCGTCCACATGTGCGCGTTGCAGAAACAGCCCCCGCACCAGGCAAGAATACTTCAGACTTTAGGATGTCCGATCCCGACACCAACCAGCCTGTTGAACAGCAAGCTGAGGAGCCTCGCGGCTTAGAAGCCCACGAGACGACCTTGGTCGTCGGTAATATACCATGGAATGTTGATGAAGAAAGGCTCGGCCGCGAGTTCGAGGAATATGGGGATCTTACTGGAGTTCGCATCATCCGTGATCACAGAACTGGCAGGTCACAAGAGTATGTATGTGCCTTCTCTCTCCCGACAGTAGTATGACTGATCATATCCAGCTTTGGTTACGTTAAGTTTGCAGACGTATTACACGCAGCAAAAGCTCTTGTTGCCAAAGACGGCTCCGATCTCGGTGGCAGCGCTATAAATGTCGAAATTGATCCGCTAGGAGCTCCAATATCTCGCGGACATAATCTTGCAACCAAACCCAAACCTCCTCCCTTCGACCTGATCGCCGAAGTTTTTGTAGACGGCCGCGCCATACCCGAGATCCGCTCCATCATCTATCTCGACCCAAACCATCCCCATTACCACAAATCAGAGGTCCTTCTAAAAGGCCGCCGAGTAAGGAGCCACGGTAGACTTGGTAGACCACCCAAAACATGCATCCACGACTGGGTGTTCACCGATGTCGGAATCGACATCCTCCTCGAGCGTATGGAAGTTGAGGATACCAGTAAGCCCAACCCCAAGGACGATCAAGATGTCGCCGAACTAGCGAACATGCTTCATGATGTGGCCAATGTCGACAACAAAGAGGAAGAAGAACAGGAGTTGAAGATTGGGAAAATAGAAGTCGTCTTCACGAGGGTCGTGCTGGGGAGTCTTATTCCAAGCACCACCACCGCCATCTCGAAAAGCCTCTGCGTTCAGGAAGACGTCAAGGCAACGCCGAAAAAGAGCGTAGGTAGAGACGTAACTCATACCACCAGGTAAGCTTCAACTTACCCAATACCTCTCTTCCCCACCTCCCCAGATGCAAAGAAAGACGCTGAGAAAGCTGCACCATAGTATCATCCCGCCCAACCTTTCCACAACCTCCGCGGAATCTCGACCCTCGTACGAATACACCCGCATCAAATGGACGCACTACAACCCTGCCGAAGAATTCTACGCTAAATTCACCTTCGATTATACCTCGCGGGCGAAACTGGTCAAATGGGGCCTATGTGATGAGAGAGGTGTACCTGTCGAAAAAGGTATGACAAAGCACAAAGGTTACAAGATAAGTACCGAGATCAGAGAAGCCAAAGGAAAGGAAAAGGAGAAGCGGACGAAGGGGAAGGGTCAAGGGAGGAATGGGCTAGGAGACATTATGCCAGTGACAGAGGATATGGGTGCCAAGGAGGGGCGGACGTCTGTCAAGCGCGCACTTGGTCGCACGGGCAGTGGAGACGATGGATATGCGCCGTCGAAGAGGAAGGCCGTAGACGGGCGAAGAGTTGGGACGCCGCTCCTGGAGGATCAGGAAAGGGAGGTCAAGGGGAAAGGGAAGGGTAAAAAAGAGGATAAGGACAAGGCGTCGCAGAGCGAGCATACGGCTGGATCGGTGGATGAGACAGGGGAGCTTCTTCCACCAACGGAGGACCCCAGCATTGGAACAGGGAGAGTTGGACCTATCAAGCGCGCGTCAAGTAGCACCGGCATGATCGACGAGGAACTCACACCCTCCAAGCAGGCTGTGGAACCTCGTAACGAAATGCGCTTACGGTTGCGATCTCGGAAATGAATGCGCTTACGGTTGCGATCTCGGAAATGAATGCGCTTACGGTTGCGATCTCGAAAATGAATGAGATGCGATGACCATCCCACAACCACCATGTGAAGGCAAGATGAAGACCGCTGCCTTGACGCTATTACTCGGTTAGTGAGGGTGGTTAATCACGGCCTCATCTCGACTGGTATCGAACACACTCCCTCCACTCACCTGTTCTCTCATACCTACCGCCCGCCGTCATTACCAATACCTACCTCCTCTGGATGGATGGATGGATTGATGGATGGACGAACGTCTTTGATAGATCATGCATCGTTCCACGCGATTCGTAGTCCTGGAATACACAGACACACATACATACATACATACACCCACTCTCTATCCATTCCTGCATCTATCTGTATCTGTATCTGTATCCGTATCCATCTCTGTGTCTCTTCCCCCTCCATTAATCCACACGCAACGCCACGCAAACGCCATAGTCATACCCTCCAACCCAACCCACCAGAGCCAATACCTGCTCAAAACTTGTTTATATTTACCGCCCCAGCCCCTGCCCCGTCTGTGCGGGAGAGAGATATATCTCTATATAGAGATATAGTACCTTGCACCACTAACTAACTAGTTAACTAACTTAGTCAACTAATTACCTACCTACCTACCCACCCACCCGAATCGTGTTACTTTCAGCTCGAGTCTTCACGCCCGCGTTTCATTCGGTATTTGATTAATTGATTTATCTAATTCATACACACATACACCTACCGCTCACTCCGGCATGTCGGACTAATAAAAATGCTCGGCTCGTACACAAACTACCTAACCTACCTGCCATCCCATCTGGTTACGGAGAAGATAAGGGGGTTTTCTCTGCCTGGTTAGGTAGGTAGGTGGGTAGGTGGGTGGGTGGGTCGAAGACGATGGATGGATAGAGTGCCTAGCTAGCTGGCTGGCTAGCTGGTTAGTTAGTAGGTAAGTAAGTACTATGTGTGTATTATAACATCATCTCGTCTGCTAGAAGACGGTGACTACTGGTCTACCATAGTATGATCGGGTCCGTTCGTTCGTCTAGAGACTGGATTGATTGACTACTACTACTACTACTAGTATATATGTCAGACAAATAGGCCTAAATAGCTAGAAATGTCTGTAGAATTGATCGAATTGACTGTCCCGTAGACAGAATCAACTGCCTAGAATGTATGAAGAATTGCTCTTGAAGATGGAGCTTATATATCAAGAGAATCGCTCAAAATAGCCTGTTGGACAGGGCGCAGGCTAGCCGAAACCAGGCCGACGGACGCCTTGAGGCGCGGGCTGTTTGACAATATACATCGGCGCAAATAGATGCATTTCTTTCTGCATTTACGCCTGTTTTCGGCTCTCTGTCTCGAGGCCATCTTGATTCCGCCTCCTTCAGCAGCTTGGTGGTTTCTATTGTGGTTGTGATATTGTGGACTGGAGGGGGGTGGTTCTTGAGAAAGTTGCAGGCTCTGCGTGCCCTGATCTGTGTGGTGGTGATGGTCTGAAAGACGATGATGTTCGTGGAGGAGTGCCGGGTTGGATGGTTATGGAGCCAATCGCATGCATGGCTCGCTTCGCTTTTGAAATGTGGCTTAGCCGTTCGCTCGCGTGTCTCTGGGCAAAATGAAGTTATGCTTTGCTTTCCCAACCAATCGATATCGGCCCCGTTGGTGCACCGCAGCGGCTTGGTCTCTTACTTCTCCGGACCGCTTTGCGACTGGTTGTGGTGTTTGGGTTTTGGGTTGGGAGCGACGGATGGAGCTCGTCCTGCTTTGCCGAGAATTGTCGTGGTCTGCCAGATCCGTACTTCCGCAGATTGTTGTGGTTATTGTCTTCTTGAAATCATTGTCTTGGGTGTGCTCGAGGCTGGGTTTCGCGCCAATTATAGGTCCACCTTCAATTCGACCCTCGTCCGAAGTTTGCAGCTTGAAAAGTATTGTGTTCGGGGCGATGCCGTGGCATCTCCTCTCTTTCGACTGATACAGAATGGGTCTGTCATTGTAGTTCATGCCTGGTCGAATACGCATCTGAATTGTTCCGGTAAGGACTGATAGCCGCCTAAGCACGTGCACAGCAGACATTAGCATCAGCTCGTCAATCACACAATGGAACAGATTGAGCCCAATTGCAATGTGGGACTTTCAAGAGGGATCAAATACACAAAAGGAGGTTGTGCGGGGGGTCTTACTAATTCAGCTTTGTCACCACGCTTTCCAAGTATTCCAACATCAGGTGGCTGTAGATTACCATTCACACCATTATAAGCCATACCGGACGCGAGAACTTTCCTCTTTCTCCTCTCGACCATGGCCCAACTGCCCAACCCCAGGGCAAGAAGCGCAAGCGGTACACCAACGCCAGCGCCGACAGCCAAGACCGGTTTTTTGTCACTGTCTGGACACTTTGTTGGAGAAGATGTAGAACACGCGGTGTTAGACGAGGCATTGGCATTCGCACTCACACTTAGAGGGCTGTCAGCCGAACCACCGATGATCGATCTCGCCTGGAACTTGTAGTTGTCGATGAGGAAGAAAGACGAATTGACAGTCACGGTCGTATCGCAGACATTTCCGAAACCGCACCAATATTGCGTAGGCCCTTCTTCTCCTTTACCTGGACATGGCCAGATATTGGCCCATTTTTTGGCTAAATTAGGTCACATCAGCACCGTCCATCTTCTCGTGCTTCCTTTCGGCGACGAAGCCAGTGGAACTCACGAATCAAGTCGTTGCAGAAGTCGGGACAGGTCTGGTTATCGCCCCAGCCTCCTGCGCACGCACTTCGGTAGACGAGCCCGACACCACCAAAGCAGAGGTTGTTCTCGAGGCAAACCTCTGAGCCGAGACAGCAGGCAGAGCGTTCTGCGTGTGGGTTGCAGGGGATGCGACCATTGGAGTCAGTCCCGTCGGGCCATCGACAATCGACGGATGTCAGGATGCCCGACACGCCCGTTGAGAAAAGAGATGGGAGGAGACTGAGGATCAAAGCGGTTGAATGAAAGGAAAGTAGAGATATTTTCTGGTGTACGGCCATGAGGGGAGCAAGAGGACAACCAGTAATCGTTGCGAGTTGTACTGCAGGATCGAGGAGAAACAAGGGTACTGAAGCCCAGAATCGGAAGGACAAAGGGTGTTAAAAGCTGTGGATCGAAGCAGTGAAAAGCAACGATGCAACCACTTTCCATACACGTAGAGGAAAGAGCATAGAGACAGCAAGACAGATGGAAGAAGGCAGCACTTCTGAGGTTAGTGATTCACCCAATCGTGCATGGCAATGCGGACTTTGGGGCGAGAAGCTTATCGAGGCGCATGAAAAGGGGGCACTGTGCGGCGCAGCGCAGCGGCAATCTGCTTTTGTTTCAGATGCACGCCCTCGAAGGAGTAAGCACGGATCGAATCGGCAACTCCCAGCGAGCGAATTGAGCCATCAAGGGAATTGAAACAATTTGAGGAGTATGCTGATGGGTGAGGAATGGGAAAATGCATTATGTTCATGCCTCGAGCCTAGTTACTGATATTTTGGAAGCCTTGGCAGGATGAGCGTGCGTTTGGATAACAGTGTGGTGCTTCACGAACAACCTCTCCCCGCATGCTTCGCGTCATCCAGGTTGCTTTATTGGATTTCTGGTATGAGAAGAGGTGAACAGCAGTCCTAGTTTGCTAGGGAGACAGGGAACGAATACATGTCCTGGTTGAACCAGGTTGCTGACCATCATCAGGTGTCCAATGTCAACGCAATCCACTCAAGATAATTCCTCTCTTCCAAGCAGCAACACCGTCGGCCGAATCCCGCCATTACTGTCTTTGCACCTCTCCCTTCACAGTCTCGAACCATGAATGACCTTGTAGTCAACAACCAGCTCCCTTCCGCCGTCGTTGATGACCAAAGCCCGGACACTGCCTCGTCCATCCGCAAATGCACGGTCGATCTTGTTATAGAGTCCACCTTGGTCAATGACTGATAGGCCTTGCTTGACGTCACCACTCTCAGTCATGCAAACAAGTCTGCCATCATCACGCATATCCAAGATGCGATATTGCTTGAAGACTGGACCCAGCATGCTTTGGACAACGACCGAGTCACCAGGGTTGCTGACGAACGAGCTCTCCTCGTGAAGTTGACGAGTGAAGAGATCAACACCGAGGTATCGTAGCTGACCGGTCTGGGCAGAACTTGAGATGCGAATAATTTGGCATGGACGACCCTGCAAGATCACCAGATCACCCACACGAATGAAGTGGCAAGGGATGGTCACAGTGTTGGCTGGGTGTCCTCCACGTGGCTCAACGAAGCGGACGGTCTCACGAACACCATCGCTGACACGAGTAGGGCCCGACTCATCGCTCCTAACAATTACTTCCTCCTTGCCGCCATCGTGGTGATGATGGCGGTGGAAGGGGTGGAAGACACGGTCAGCTGCGCGCTCGATACCGCGGCGGATGCTGTGGTGGTGGCCTTCGTCGTCGTAGTAGCCCATATCGTTTCTGGGGGTTCGATCGGTGGTGCGAACTTCTTCCTGGGGAACTTCGATATCCTCGCGAGGAGCCTGGCGACGGGACTCGACTTCGTAGGTGGGGTCGATACGGCGGCGGTATTCGCGCTCAGTTATGTCAATCTGAGACTCGTAGGCTTGGTCTCGGGTGTTGCGGCGATCGATCTCGATGTCGACTCTGTCGTCCTCTGCTGGGCGGCTGTAGCTGGATTGAATTGTCAGTCGAGTCAGAAGAGAAAAGAGCGAGAAAGCGTTACCGTTCGCGTGTAAGCTCTACTTCTGGGTACTTGTTGTCACCTCGCTTGTACCTGCCAGAAAGTCAGTCAGTGGTTGGCTAACGAGGCGCCATGACAGCTCAGGACTCGAGTCAAGGTGGGGATGCAGGGCAAAAAGTCAGAGAAGACATTTGGAGCATACCGTTCTCTTGTGAATTCAACCTCTGGATAATTCTGATCTCTCTCCTTGTGGACGTGAATCTCCTCTCGTTCTCGTTCTTGCCGGTGGGGACGTCTGTCTCTGAATTCGATGTCGATCTCCTCACGAGTATCTTCCCGTCCGACGCGCGAAGTGCGAGGAGGTCTGACTACGCCCTCTACCTTTGTGGTCTCAGCAGTGGTGGTCTCAGTGGAAGCGTCACTCCGGTACGTAGACGGGAAGACACTGATGGGAATGGGGACGCGGGCGTCAAAGTCCAGATTGCCGGGCTTTACGGGCGCCTTGCTCTCGAATTCCTTTCAGGGCTGAAAGGTAGACGAGAGAAGACTGAGGGGTTTGAGTCTTCTGGTGGGAAGAAAGGGCGTTTTGGGAGGAGCTTGGGTGGAAGCTGGCTGACGGCCGCACTTTGGGTGTATGTACAGATTCGGGGGCGTTCTTCTCGATCAGAACAGACTTCCTGAATTGGAGAAATCTTTCTCTTCTGGCCAAAGTGTGGAATGTTGTGGGGATGTGGAGTGGAGTGGAAGGGAGAAGCAGAAGCGAGGAATGGACGGAAAGGAAGGGCAGCAGGAAAAGAGGTGGGCAGGGGGAAGCTGGGTGCTGGGTGCTGGGTGCTGGCCGGTGCTTGTGCGTCCACCGCGTCAACAAAGCCAGACCTAGCTGAGCCTAGCACGGATAAGCCACTCTAGCCCTGTCGGTCTTAGCGCTGCCCTCCCAACGTCCCCACCTCGCGCAGCTTCAACCACCACTGCAGACGGCACCCTGCACGCCCTCTCCCAGCCGGCGTCTTCCAAGCAGCAGACTCTGCAGAGCAGGTCTGCTGCAGACGTAGAGAGCTGGTGTTTGTGTGCGCCACCGCTTCTGGTCTCGCACCACAGTCGTCATCAGCAGTCAATGGGAGCAGTCAACGTGGTGCAGCCAGCAATCCTCCCAGCTGGCATCCCGGGAAGCTGCCGGCTCTCTGGATCTCCCTGCAACCACTCTACATCGTGCCTGTGTTCCATTGGGCTTTCCCAGCCTCCGTGCATGCACCCTTTTCTGATCCCAGCCACTCAAGCGTTTCCGTTCAGCTCGACATGGTCTTCCGTGCGTGGCTGATGCTTCTTAATGGTTCGATCTTTAGAATGCGCGCCGAAGTCGCAGAGAACAGTTGGGTGGCTTGCAGAAGTCTCGCAGCTATCATGCAAGCTCTATCTCGCGTGGGACAGATTGGTTACTTGGGTGGTGGTACTTGACTACGGTAAAACTTAGAGCTCTTGTGTGCATTTTCCCAGGGGTTGGGGCCCTTTCTTGGAAGCTCGGCGTCAGAAGTCATCGCTGCTGAGCTTACCCATCTGACGCGAGCGGCACGGCCACGATTTCTGACACCCACCCTTACTGTAACTAAAACCGACAACCGAAAACGTCCAGCAGTCCCGGTCCATCCATCGTGGACTGTTGTCTATACCACCCAATGCTCATGTCCGCGACACTTATATTAACCCTGCGCCCAAGTTCCTCGTGAATGCAGCAATGGCCAAAGTTCCGAGACCGATCATTGACGCTGAATGCAGTCCCATTCATACTGAAGGACGATTAGTGAGAGCGAGTCTCCAGAAGGACTCGGGAAGCACTTACCACTCTTCCATCCTCGTCGCCAGTATAGACGACTTGAGGCATGGGCAATATGCAGCTGATTCCAGCTCTGACACTTCCTCCGTCTTCGCGGCTGCTGTCCACATGATTGAGCTGACGGATGAGTTCCAGCTCGAAGCCGCCACCACGTATGACTTTGTTCCACACCTTGACGACGCCATGTTTGTGGCCAGTGAAGAAGATTTCCCGTTCTAGCCATTCATTTCCAGCTCCCTCGTAAAAAGCAGAAGACATGATCGAATCTTCCGGATGATCGCCTGCGGCTTGATCAAGAATCAGCTCGCCATTGAGCGTATACATCACCATTCTTGACCCGTGACAGAGTACAATATTCCCGTTCACATCGTTGATTCCGGCACACTCCACTGGCCTGTTCTTGGTCAGAATTCGCACGAACTCCAGCCGGTTCAGATCCCAAAGGATCACAGTTCCATCAGCCGATGCTGAAAGCAGAACACTGAAAGATCTTGACAACGCAAGTACATTCACTGCTGTGCGATGTCCGAAGAGAGTCGACCTGGGCTGCAAATCCACATTCTTGCCGGAGGTAAGAAGGTTCCAGACGGATATGGTGCAATCAGTGCCAGCAATCACCAGAGTCCGCGAATCAGCAAAGATCGCAGACGAGAGCTGTCCAATGTGAAGATGCTCAAAATGACCGAGTAACTTTCGACTTTCGGCAGCATAAAATCGGATGCTGCCATCTGCGAAACCCCACTCCATGTATTTGTCATAAGCGGGGGGGATATTCAGTCTGAATGCTGCCGAGCACAGGAGACGATCTTGCTTCGACGAGAATGATAAAGACGCCACCCGTTCCTCGCTATTCAGTAGCGGAAATGGCAATCGAGTCAGCGATTCTGCAGCTGTATCCAATCGCTTGTACTTGTGGCGAATCTCTTCCCGTGCTGGATGGGCCTTCTGGAAGACCTGATAAGGTGTTTGACCAAAGTTGTGTATGATGCCAATCGTGGCCAAGCGCTCGACTGGGTCGCTGATGCTATCCAGATCCTTAGCTCCCTGATACGACAAGTGATGAAATACGTTGACTGCTTCTAGAGCTGCCTCTCCTTTCTGCCTGTACCCAAAGACAAGATCTATCCACTTGTGCAGATTGCGACTGACATGAGGACTCTCCAAAGCTTCTCGATGCTTGGCGATGAATATTTTGGGATCTCCTTTGGCCCAAGGAGGCAGCTCGACTGAACTGATCGACTGACTTGAATTTTGACGAGCACCAAAGTCGTAGTCGTTGATGTTCAGAAGAAACTCTGGAAGATAAAAGAATTCCGGTGTCAGTTCTCTTACGTCTGTCATGTTGATCCGAGATGCCGAATTCCAGGCCTTTTCAACCGAGAAAAACATTCGGTCGGCATGATCGAAGCTGCCGCCCTGCAGTAAAAGGTAGGATTCGACGAATGGTTGTAGGCGAATGAGGTACGAAGTTACAATCATTGCAGATGAATAGTGAGTACCATAATGGAATGCTGGTGAATTGTGATCCCCCATTTCTGCAAATGTGGCATACCGGTCCTTGTACTCTGCTTCACGTTCCGGTGTCTGACACCCCATCGGTTTTGAGAGATCTCGGAAGGTTTTCGAATTGGTCAAGTCAAGCTCGTTACTTGTGTAATCTGCGAGAACCCATGGAAATACAGGGTATTGGGTGAGATCGTTGAAAGTTCTGCCTGCCATGGTATTAATCAACATCAAGTAATGAAAATTGGAGATTTCGCCTTTGATCCACCGTCGCGTCGCAGGGTTGGTGACAGCTTGACCGAAAACATTTGCGAACTTCGAGCCGAATGTTTGTGGTTCCTCGTCTGGACTCCGTAGCGTCTCAAATCGCCAAGCGTCTTCAGAGCGCACGGAGGTATTGGTACTACTATGTTGCGGCGCTCTGGTGACTATCAAAGCGTGAAGATCGTTTCGAGCCGTCGGACTCATGGTCGTCAGCAGGTAGCTTCGTCCATCGGCAAAGAACAGCTCGATGGCGACGTCCCGGAACAAGAATCGACGCTTAGAAACACTGATAACGTCTGCCCACTTCCAACTCCTGGTCTCGTGCTCATCATTTCCGGAAGTTCGTCTTTTCTCGGCAGCTTCTCGTCCAGATATCATTCGAACGTATGAATCCCGTTCTTCATGGGGTGCTTGCCAGACATTGACGATCTCTCCATCCGCTCGTTGGAAAAAATTATCGAGAAGATACAGGCTATCTTTGCCCAAGATCAGCAGGCCTTCTGCAGCTTCCAAACCAATGATGCGAGATATGTTTGACACATGTTGAACTTGATCCCCACGATGCAAGCTTCTCATCACTTTTCGATTCTTGTCTTCATAACCATCAGAATCGTCCTTCGGATGCTCCACCAATTCAAAGCTTTCTTCAGGATCGGGCTTCTCGAGAACATGCTCACCGTCGTCGGTGACTTGCAGATCCGGAAAAGGCTCTGAAGAGACGTCGCCTCGTCTTGGCGATAGTGCAGCTGGAGTCATACCACCGGGAGTCACCCCAACTGCTTCAGCGCTGGTGATTTGGGGAATACCAGTTTCGACTTTTAGAGATGGTACGCTGGAAGACTTTCCTTTTCGCTGGTACACTTCTTGGACTTCCTCGGAGTCGGGCGTAATGCGAAGACGCATCCTGTTTCGTCCTTCTGTTTGGTCAAGGCGCCATTTGGATGGTTTATGCGCTGGCCGGAAGCCGACAGGCAGTTCAACTTCCCTCTTCATTTGCTCAAATCTTGTTAGAATGAAGATCGTGTTGTCTTGCTGATCTTGGGTCGTTCTTTGGTGTTTTAATTGCTCCGAAGAATATATATTAGACGTCCAATGATCGAAAGTAACCTCGTGACGTCGAACAATGTCTTCATTACTTGCTTCATCCCTCGCCCATTGCTTCAACTTTTCTCTTCGTTTGGTTACACGCTGTTTCCCTGTTTCTTCTGTCTTTGAGTTCTCTTCGGCCACAAATTTGTCCCATGATCCAGCTAATGTGGTGAAAAACAAGCTGTCTAAATCGTCACGATGGCTAGCGACCCAATAGAGAAAGGTCTCATTGTCAAGCTCAACTAACTTTTCGAAGCCTGAGGCTAATCTGCGCTGTTCTGAGTTAGTAGCCTGCTTCAAGATTGCGGATGCTTCAGCTGGCTTTTGCACCAAAATTATACGCCAAAGGTTGGCAGCAGACAGCCGAACGGACTCTTGCGACGAGACTAGACTTGCGTAAAGTAGGTAGCATGTGAGTTGTAGGTATTCGGAATGTGTCTCTTCGCCAGACAGCAGCACGGTTTGCCAATATCCAAGCTTGGCGAGAAAAGGCAGGCTTTCGGAGTCCTGAACCTGGGAGAGGCTGAGAAGCACGGTCCTGAACATTGATGTGCGAATGACTGCAATCGCCTGGGTGCACAACCTAATGCTCTTGATCTGAGCAATATCAGATCTTTGAAGATATTCGAGAACAGACCCACAAAAATCTAACGTTGGGTCGGCACCGCCCATGAACCATCCTTCATATAATGCCTCACCAACGTGCAAGAAAAGACGTGCCAGATTGGACAGGACCTTTGGCTCCCATAGTACTTTTTGGTTCAGAAGTATCGCGTTGTTGATTTGAGACAGTGTATTTCGAAGGATCCAAGACTCGAAATAAGTTTGATGTTCGACAAATCCAGGCGGCGTTTTAAGGAACAAGCCAAGACCAGCAAAATCCTTGCGGGTCAAGACTTGATCGGTGAAGACAGCAATCACAATCTCCAACAGGCTTTGGACAACGGCGTTACCATCATTCAATTGAGGCGTCGTAGAAATCGGAGATGAACGAGCATCGTGCGGGTGAAGACGAGAAGATGATGGCTGATGTTTGGTCGGAATAGAAGGGACCATCACAAATGACGATCCACGCCGCAGGTTGGGACCTCGCTTCCTCGGTCCTTTCACCGCATTTTCGTTCTCTGTACTTCTCAGTATGTGAGGTGCAGTAGACAAGGGCCGGATCGCAACATCATTGCCATCAAACGTCAGGGTGGACTCTCTCGCATTGAGCTCTACGTCTGCACTTACGTTGTCGGAACCAACAACCACTGGAAACAAAACAGCCAGTAGATCTTGCACGTAGGGAGAGCTGATCGTGAAGTCCCGATAATGCTGCGACCGTGCATGCAAGTCAGAAAGAAAACGGACTGCAACATGTAACGTCTCGATATGGTGGTCTGCCACGATAGCATTGAAAGGATCCGGCGGCGTCATATTTGACATTGACAATCTCTGCCTGTGAGAAGGACTCGACCTCCCTGGCGGTGGAAACGGCATTGATGACTCGTCAGCTGGCTTCGAAGTGACAACTGTCTTCAGACCACTTTGAAGCATTCCCATTATAACTTCGAACATTGCAGGATTGACGACCTTGAAGCCATTCGACCCAAACAGGTCGATTAATCCGAAAAGATCAAATGTACGATCAAGATCCAGCAAGCAGATGTCAATGTCAAAAAGGATGGCAAAGCAGATTGGCCAAAGAGCTGGCAAATGCCACCATCGCTTCAATCGATGGTGCATGATCACAAACCCACCAGACTTCTGCTTGAATTTCTTTACATAATTGCTTCCGTGTACAACCAACACTCTTCCCAGGATCTTGGCTGATAATATCACGACTTCCGCAGATGTCTCGGAGAGCAAATACAGCAGCCATTTATTGGTTACAGTTCTTGCAAACTTTTTGATCATCGTTGTATCGTCCTTATCGCAGAGGAAATCTGAATAGAGTCGGAGGACCTCGACGCCTATCTGGAACCGAGACAATGCATTTAAGGGTGCCTCTGGCGATCCTGACTGTGTTGCGCGTCTTGGACGAGTATCACGTCGATTAGTCCACCTTGATTGCACACCATTCGATAGTTTTCCTTTGTGCACGGAGAAAGTTATGAACAGAGCTATCGACCGCAGCATTTCAGCGCTCATTGCACCAGGAAGAAGTGCTTTAAAGGCTTTCATAAAGAAAGGCATTGTGTCGGGCAGTATTGGCTCCGCTTTCAACGCATCCAGCAGTTTTTTCAGCGCTCTCATGCGTACAAGACGTCGACCGTTAAATCTGTGGTTCTGACTGTCCATCCCGAAGGTGACAAATTGCTGGAAGTACAACTCTTGAACTGGCATATCAGCCTGTCGCCAGACGTCGGTGTCCACGAGCAATACTCGATATGCTAGTGGATTGTTGATGATGGAACGTTGTGGCTGGGAGAGACTATATCCGACAAAGTCTAGTATGAGTCGGAGGAGTAACATTGCAAGCTCACTTCTACTCGTAGAAGGGGTGGGGATGGCCATGGAGGACTTCGCGCTGCCAATTGCAGGACCTAGGTTGCTGAACCCAAGCTTCTCGCGTAGAAGTGTAGCAAGAATGGCATATCCTTGATCTCTCTCCATTGCTTCGCTATTTCGCCAGCTTTGGCGCACAGACTCGAAGAGTATTTCAACCGACAGGGCCACGTCTTCGGTGGTCTTAGCGGCTTGAACGAGCGTCAATCCCACGGCTGCACATCCTCCAATACACCAGCTGGCATCATCGAGTGATTGAGGAACCGCAACAACCGGATCACCAGTCAAGATCGCGACCCCATGAACTTGAGTTAATGCTTCATTAACAGCAGGAACCGCAGCGTTGATTACAACAGCATTCCCACCAGATCGCGTATACTGCTGGAGATTCTTGGCCGCGAGCTTAGACAGAGACTTCACAAGCTGGGACTCGTCGATGTTATTTCGATCTTCGCTATCAAGCACGGCAGCTGGAGATATGTTTATCAAAATCGAGGATTCCGCAATAAGCGTGCTTGCCTTTTGACGAACAGCAGACAGTATATCTGACTGCTCATCGTTGCCAGGATGCAGATTTTCATGGCGAACATTCAAGGCTGCTGAGGCTGCATAGGTTTGGAACGAGCCCAGACAGTCCTGGAAGTTGCCGTAATATCGTGGTCCGAGTTGGTAGAACACTGAAATTAGATCATCGCTGAAAGTGTCCGCAAAAAGCACGGACGACGCCAGGGACCATTTAGATGAGCAAGCACATTTCGCTATCCGCACAGCCAGGTCCTGTGGCGTTCCAAAGAATGCTTGCACCCGTGGTGCTATGCTAGAAGAGTTCCCAGGTGGGACACTAGGATAGCTTGTCTTTAATTGCTCACAGAATTCTCCGTCCACGAAAAGAGACGCTTTTGAAGAGGATACAGTCCGTGGCTTCCGGTGTACAACGCATATGTGATACCATTGACCTGGTTTGAACGAGATTGACTTGAATCGGACACTTGGTCTTGATCCCTTCATTGCTGTTTGCAGAATGAAGTGTCTTGTATCCTTTTCTATGTACGCAAGGACGAAGCATTTTTGACTCGCATCAAAAGCTCCGAAGATGGTAGTGTGAGCATTCTTGTCGAATTCTTTGAAGAACGCCCAGACAGAGAGAGTGTACCCGGAACTTGTCATGGGCGGAAAAGGCTTTCCAAGGTCAGGCAGTTCAACGGAGCAGTATCCGTGATTGGAGAGATCAAAATGAATACTAGGAGGGCACCGTGAAGCTTGCAAGGCTTTCAACAAGAGACGTGCGGCCTCAGGGGATGTGTACGCTCGGGAATAGATCGTATAAGCATCGTCTAGACTACCTATACCTTCGGAGAAGAGGGAGAGTGCAAGTTCTTGGTGCGCTTTGCGTTCTGTCTCTCCGCGAAGATTATCGAACATCAACGGCAAAAGGCTTTGGGAAAGACCGGCTGTATGCATTGCCACTAGATTTCGCTGAGATGAGCACATTATGTGCAGAATAGTCGCAGGCAGAGCCAGTCCAAGCAGTTGCCATTCGAAGGTTTGTCCCGGCGGTAATTCTGACCAAAGCTTGAGCATATGTGGGAAGAGGTCAGGAATAGCGATGGTCTCCGCACTATCGATGTATTTGGACAGAGTCGTTTGTCCTTTTCTGTTCATGTAGGATTGGACTGAGACATCATCATCTGCAGTGTATTCGCTGCACTCCTTATTCAAGGTTGTAAAAGTTTCCCAGAGAGGTTCTTCTCCCATAGCAGTAGCAAGCAGGATTCCCAAATACTGCGCGACCTCTTTTATCTGTGTCGTGTCATGACTCAAGTTCTGATGGAGTGGCTCCAAAGACTTGTATAGAGACTGCCAGCCACCGCCATCGACCTTCTTGGTGAAGTATTTTTGGTTCCCAGGGTGTCCTTGGAGACCTGCTCCAAGAACTGCCAGAGCATCCTTCAATATGGAAAAGAAGCTCCGTATATCATCTTGTAGTAGCCTTTCATATTCGTAGTATTCTGATAGGAAATGCAGGAAGCTCATCAGCGCCTGAAAACCATGGACTCGCCGGAAGGCATCTTTCGCCTCTTTCTGACTGACATGATCCAGGAGAATGTGCCTGAGTCGTTGTAGAACCAGGCTGTTATGCAGAGCATCTTGCAAAGCAACGAAACTCTGTCCACTTGTCTCGTTGAGAATGCTGACCAACGAATCTACCTCTTCATCGTGTGCCGCTCCTGTTGAAGGCTGCGTGGAGTCTGAGCGGTACCGCTGTACAAGGGTGTTGTTCATTACGCCCGGTGCACCCTTCAGCGGTACAAGAGGGCGGCCCTGACGTTCTCGACAGTGTCATAGGATCGTTAAAGGATAATGGGTCGGACATATACTTCAAGGACCTCTTTCGTAGCATTTCGTGCGTTTCGCTGCCTGGAACACCTGCGAAAATTGGTCAAGCTCAAACATGAGTGCAAGCGTGTGGTCAGCGCAAGTCACTGAAGCCTACGAAACGAGGAGCT
>JAABUK010003762.1_pt1 | contig 25309 bp, 23 predicted proteins | sample 5559141 | NCBI WGS metagenome assembly JAABUK01 (sample SAMN10711869, study PRJNA513367) | rock metagenome | isolation source: Antarctica rocks | place: Antarctica: Victoria Land, Pudding Butte nord | collected 2016-01-03 | reverse complement strand
CCTCGATGTCCAGCACCACGGCCGGCACCGCCCTGCTCAGGCAAGGTCCGGCGCGTGTTCAGGATCACCGGATTGAGTGTTCACGATGGACCGGATTGGCCGTTCAAGATCACCGGAATACGCACCCGGCTGGCGCGATCGTCGGCTATGGCCTGGCGGCGGCCAGCGCAGTGGTGTGGGCGCTCTATTCCGTGCTGGCCCGGCGCTTTGCGGGAGTGCCGTCCGGCGCGGTCGCGGGGTTCTGCGGCGCGACGGCGCTACTGGCTGCCGCCCTGCACGGAGTGACCGGTGTTTGGGTCATGCCTGGCCCGATCGCATGGCTGGCGATGCTCGGCATGGGAATCGGGCCCGTGGGCATCGCCTTCGCCTTGTGGGATGTAGGCATAAAGCGTGGCGACCCGCGTTTGCTTGGGACCCTGGCGTTCGCGACGCCGGTGCTGTCCACGCTGTTGCTGACCGCAGCCGGCCTGGCACCATTTACCGGGACAACCGTGCTGGCGTCGGTGCTGGTCGCTGCGGGTGGATATGTCGCAACGAGGGGACGTTAGAAAGGCTTCAGAAGCCGGTCGATGTAGTCCAACTCGGGCTGCGGGCGGGTCCGTTCGGCGCCGCGGCGGCGCAGTTCGTCCTGAATGGCTCGGGTGCGGGCCTGTTCCATCTCGTCGGGGACGTGCACGTCGCCGCTTTCGTCGGAGCCGGACGTGCCCTGTTGCAAGGGCCGGCCCATCGGATCGCGCCGGGCGGTTCGGCGGTGACCGGGCGCGCCGCTCTCACCGGGCCGGGTGCCCGGGGACGAGCCGTCGCGGTTGGACGGGTCCTGTCCGCCCTCGCCGAGCTGGCCGGGGTCGCCGCCTTCACCCTCCTCGCCTTCGCCTTCGCCGGGCTCTTTGCCGGTGCCGAATTGCCGGGCCATTTGTTGGCCCATCTCCTTGCCGCCTTTCTGCAGGGCCTCGATCGCCTTGGTCTGCGCGTTGCCCGCCGCCGCATCGCGTCCCTCGGCCAGGGCTTGACCAGCCTCCCGCATCGCCATGTCGGCCTCGCCCAGCGGCGCAGGAACCTGGCCCGTAAGATCACCGAACCGCTGCATCAGTTCGCCCAACGCGCGGCGGAGCGCCCGCTGCCCACGGCCATCCGCCTCTCGTGGGTCCGTCGGCGTGCCTTGATTGGGGGTGTTTTGACCCGGAATATTTTGACTCGGGGCAGCTTGATTGGGCTGGGGGCGCCGCGACTCGGGGGCACCGCGGGCCTGGCTCCGGTCCAGCAAACCTCCCTCACGGCGAACCATGTCCTGCACGGCGTCCATCTGCTGCCGGCCGCGCTGCCGGCGTTCGGCATTCTTCTTCTCCTGCGCCTCACCATGTTCGGGGCGGGCGTTCTGCAGCTGCTCCAACAGCTTTTCCAGCTCGGCCATCTGCTGACGGGCGTCGTCCATCCGGCCCTCGCGTGCGGCATCCCGCATCTGCTCCGCCATGCGATCCAGGTCGCGGCTGTTCATTTTCGGCGCGGTCGAGTCATATGGCAGCTCGGTACCGTCCCGGTGGGCCTGCTCGGCCAGGGCTTCCATATGGCGCTGGATCGCCTCTCGCAGCTCCTGCATGCGGCGGTCAAGCTCGGCGCGATCTTCCGGCTTGTCGCGGCTGGGGTCCATCGCGTCCCGCGCCGCTTGCCGGGCGGCCTCCAGCGCGCGGGCGGTCCGCTCGGCCGCCCCTTCCTCCAATGCCAGCGCCAAATCCCACATCCGCGACTGCGTCTCATCCACCGCGGCGGTTCCACGGCCGCGGATCAGCAAGGAGCCGATAGCGCGCAAGTTCAGCAACACGCCACTCGATGCCTCGGCGCTGTCGGGCGCGTCGGCCAGCGTATCCAATGCCGTCTGAGCCTGTTGCCGCTCCTCGGGGGTCAGGCTGAGCTGCCGGCGGACCGCCAGCACGGCGCGGGCCAGCGGGTTCTGGAACGGGCGCTCCGGCAGCACGAACCCGGCATCCGCGCTCGTGCCGGTCTGGCCCGGCGCATCCCGTGCCACCAGCCGGGCCAACACCGGCAGCCCGGCCCAGGGATGGGACGTAAGATCCTGGAGCTGGACACCCTGCGCCCGCTTCGGCGCACCGGCGAGCGTGATGGGCACTAGCAAGGGAGGAGCATCCGGGCGGTCCCGCAGACGCAGTTCGGCTTGCAGTCCAGCGATGCCGTAATCGTCCTCAGCCCGCCAGGCCAGCCGGGTCTGCTGCGTCGGCCGGCTACTGGACAGCGCCGGACCCGGTGGATCGGTGAAGACAACGGTGGGTGGATGGTCGGGTATCACCGCCAACGCCCATGATGCCGCGACGCCGCCGCGGCGCTGCACGGACAGCGTGCCCCCGGCAACGAGATTGCGCTCCGCCTGCCAGCTCGCACCGTCCAGCGCACGGAAGGGCTCGGTGGTGCCGTCCAGCACGAGGCTCGGGTCGCCGCTGCCGCCAGTGACACTGACCGTCAAGTGCGACCCGGCCGGGGCGGACACTGCCTTGCTGTCCAGATGCAGGAAGAGGGGAGGCAACCCTGTATAGGCCGGCGGGGTGATCCACGCCTGCACGATCGTGCCGGGCGCCGCTGCCCCGGCCGGGATCGTGGGCACGAAGCCGCGAACAAGGCGGGCACCGGCGTCCGGCCCGGCCATGATCCAGGCTGCTCCCAGGCCAAGCAGCACCGCGCCCCGCAGCGCCCAACTATCCTGCGCTGCAAGGCCGGGCCGCGGCTGGCCAACGCGCAGCCGCCTCACCTGTGCGTTCAACCGTCCCATATGTATCTGCCACAGCGCCGCAGCCTCGGCCGACGGCGCCGCTGGCCGGTCGGCAAGCGCAGCGAGCGGCCGATGACGCAGCCCCGATGCGCGTTCCAGCCGCCGGTCGGCATCAGCCTCGGTCGGTGCGCGCACCCGGCGCAGCCCGCGCCACAGCAACCAAACGGCTAGGATCAAAACGGCGCTTAGGAATAATATGCGTGGCCAAGGCGGCAAGATGCTTGGCACATCCAGCAGCGCCGCGCAGGCATAGGCGCCCAGTACACCGAGCGCCGGCCAGATGGCCGGCCAGAGCTGCTCGAACCATAGTACCAGCCGCGCCAGCCCACGCTTTCGGCTTAACCCCCGCCCGGCCGGCGATGCTGGCCCCGGCGTCACCCGAGCCAGTCCGGAATGGTTTCCCCGGCCCACAACGCCTCGATCGGCTGGCGCGCGCGGATCACCGACCAGCGTTCGCCGTCGACCAGCACCTCGGCGGCCAGCGGCCGTGCGTTGTAGGTGGAGCTCATCACCGAACCATATGCGCCCGCATCCAGGATCGCCAAGCGTGCGTTGCGCGCCAGCGGCGGCAGGGCGCGGCCTCGCGCGAAGGTGTCCCCGCTTTCGCACACCGGCCCTACGATGTCGGCCTCGGCCACGGGCTGCACCGCGTCCACGGCGGAAACCGGCACGATGCCATGCCAGGCCTCATACATCGCGGGCCGCAGCAGATCGTTCATCGCAGCGTCCAGCACCACGAAACGGCGGCTGCCGGTCGGCTTCACGAGCACGACCGAGGCGAGCAGCAGCCCGGCCGATCCCACCAGCCAGCGGCCCGGCTCCACCGCGAGGGACAGGTCCATGCCGCCCAAGGTTGCGCGGATCGCGCCGGCGAAGGCAGCCGGGGACGCGACGGGCTCATCGCGATAGCCGATCCCTAACCCGCCGCCGCAATCGACCATGCGCACTATCTGGCCCGCAGCGCGCAACGTCCGCACCAGCTCGGCCGTGCGGGCGTAGGCGGCACGATAGGGCGCCATCGACAGGATTTGGCTGCCGATGTGCAGGGCCAGACCGATCGGCTCGATGCCGGGCAGGGCCGCCGCGTGCATATACAGCGCTGCGGCCACGTCGTAGGCGATGCCGAACTTGTTGTCCGCCCGGCCAGTCGTGATCTTCGCGTGGGTGCCGGCGTCTACGTCCGGGTTGATGCGCAGCGCGACCCGGGCGACGCGCCCCATGCCTTGTGCGATGCCGGACAGCATCGCCAGCTCCTCGGCGCTTTCGACGTTGATCTGGCCGACCCCGGCCTCCAAAGCCAGCCGCAGCTCCCACTCGGCCTTGCCGACGCCGGAGAACACGATGTGGTCGGTTGCGATGCCGCCGAGACGGGCGCGTTGCAGCTCGCCCCCGCTGACCACGTCGGCACCGGCGCCGCCCTGCGCCATGATGCGCAGCACCGCCAAGTGATCGTTCGCCTTCACGGCATAGTGCACCCGCGCCGGCAAGCCCGCCTCCGCGAGCGCCGTGCGCAGCGCCCGCAGCCGCGCACGGATGCTGCCGGCTGAGAGCACCCATGTAGGCGTGCCGACCTGATCGGCGACCGCGTTGAGCGGCACGCCCTCCACCAGCAGCCCGTCCATGGCGTGCATCGACAGATGCGGCCGGGCGGCGATCAGCTCGGCCGTTGTCGGGTCGGGGTCGTGCGCGAGGGCAGCAGGATGGGGCATGGTCACCGAGACGGGTAGGCGCGGGGATAGGTTACCTCATTGGCCGGGCCGGGCGCATTGGGCGAGCCTTTCTTGCCGCAGGACGCGAGCAGGACGAGGCTGATGACCAGCATGGCAATTCTCATTTCAACGCCGCCTGCCACCGGGCGGCCTGCGCCGCCACGTTTGCCGGCGCGGTGCCGCCGAAGCTGGTGCGGCTCGCCACCGAGGCATCGACCGTCAGCACGCCGAACACCTCCGTGGTGATTCCCGGCTCCACGGCCTGCATTTCCTCCAAGGCGAGGTCCGCGAGCCCCACACCACGCCCCTCCGCCATTGCAACCAAGCGCCCGGTCACGTGATGCGCCGTGCGGAACGGCAAGCGCAGCACCCGCACCAGCCAGTCCGCCAGGTCTGTCGCCGTTGCGAACCCCGACCCGGCCATCGCCCGCATGCGGGCCAGGTCCGGCGTCATGTCCCGCACCATGCCGCCGATCGCCGCGAGCGACAGCGCGAGGGCGTCGGCAGCGTCGAACACCGGCTCCTTGTCCTCCTGCATGTCCTTGGCGTAGGCGAGCGGCAGGCCCTTCATCACCATCAGCAGCGCCACGAGCGCGCCGGTGATGCGGCCGGTCTTGGCGCGCGCGAGTTCGGCTGCATCCGGGTTGCGCTTTTGCGGCATGATGCTGCTGCCGGTGGTGAACGCATCCGATAGCCGCACGAAGCCGAACGGCGCGCTGCACCATATCACCAGCTCCTCCGCCAGGCGGGACAGGTGCATGCCGCAGATCGCCGCCGCCGAGAGGAATTCAAGCGCGAAGTCGCGGTCCGACACTGCGTCGAGCGAGTTGGCAGTGGGCCGGTCGAAGCCCAACGCCGCCGCCGTCATGGCGCGGTCGATCGGGAAGCTGGTGCCGGCGAGTGCTGCCGAGCCCAAGGGGCACTCGTTCAGCCGGCGGCGGCAGTCGGCCAGCCGCCCGCGGTCGCGGCCCAGCATCTCGACATAGGCCAGCAAATGATGCCCGAACGTCACCGGCTGCGCCGTCTGCAGGTGGGTGAAGCCCGGCATCGGGTCGGCCGCGAACTCCGCCGCCCGGTCGGCCAGCGCGCGCATCACCCCGGCGACCTGCTGGTCCAGGCCGTCCACCGCGTCCCGCACCCAAAGGCGGAAGTCGGTCGCGACCTGGTCGTTGCGGCTGCGGGCGGTGTGCAGGCGCTTGCCGGCCTCACCGACGCGTTCGGTCAGGCGCGCCTCGATGTTCATGTGGATGTCTTCCAGTTCGTCCACGAACGGGAAGCGGCCGGCCTCGATCTCGGCGGCGATGCCGTCCAGGCCGGTGCGGATCGCCGCCTCGTCGCTGCCCGCGATCACCCCGGCGCGGGCCAGCATGGCCGCGTGCGCCAGACTGCCGCGAATGTCCTGGCGCCACATCTTGCGGTCGAAGCCGATCGAGGCGTTGATGTCCTGCATGATGACCGAGGGTCCGCGCGCGAACCGGCCGCCCCATTGGGCGTTGGCCTCGGCATTCCGCAAGGTGTCGGCTAGGGTTGGGTCGGCTTGGATCGGCCCTGTTGCAGACCCATTCTTTATAGTGTCGCTACTCAAGGACGCACCATGATCCCAATAAACCGCCGCGCACTGCTGGCGGCGGGCCTGACCCTACCGGTCGTGACCGGCCCGCGCAAACTATGGGCGGGCAGCGGTGGGCTGCCCGACCTGTCCCGCATGCAGCGCACGGATGGCGCGACCGTCCCCGAGCTGCAGTTCACCACCGCGGATGGGACGGTGCGCACCCTGGCCGACTATGCCGGTCAGGGAATCGTGCTGAACCTGTGGGCCACGTGGTGCGTGCCCTGCGTGGCCGAGATGCCAGAGCTCGACGCCATGGCCCGGCTGTTGGCGAGCGATCACGTGGCGGTCCTGGCGCTGTCATCCGATCGCGGCGGCGCGGCCCCGGTCGAGCGCTTCTATCGGGAGAAGGGCATCCAGACATTGCCGATCCTGCTGGATCCCCGGGGCGATGCCGCCCGGGCGCTGGGCGCGCGCGGTATTCCCACCACCCTGCTGATCGACCGTGCCGGCAAGGAGCGCGGACGGTTTGAGGGCGCGGCCGATTGGGCCAGCGCCGACTCCGTGAGCTTGATTCGCCACATGGTCGCAGCGGGATAGTCAGTCGTTGGGCAAGCTGCTTCGTGGATTGAACGCCTGACCGGGCGCCCAATCCCGCAAGAAGTCTCGTAGCGCGTCATCGGCCGGGCCGACGACCACACGGAGCGTCGCGTAGGCGTCCCCGGCCGGGTGCTTGCCGTGTGCCGGAATGCCCTTGCCGCGCAGCCGCAGCCTGGTCCCGCTATCCGATCCCGGAGGCACGGCCATCGTGACGGCGCCGGCCACGGTCGGCACCGGGACGCGCCCGCCCAGCACGGCCTCGTTGATGGTGATCGGCAGGTCGAGGTGGATGTCGCGTCCCTCCCGCCGGAACAGCGGGTGCGGTGTCACCGTGACCTCGATCAGCGCATCGCCCGCTGGGCCGCCGGCGCCTCCGGGTCCGCCCTGGGCGCGCAGGCGGAGCGTTTGCCCGCTCTCGACACCGGGCGGAATCTGCACATCCAGGCTGCCGCCACCAGGCAGGGCCACGCGCTGCTTGGCGCCGCGGGCTGCATCCAGGAACGAGACCGCAAGCGTGTAACGCTGGTCCGAACCCCGGCGCGGACGCGCTGGGCCACGCGCCTGGCCTCCGAACATGCTCGACAGGATGTCGCCCATGTCGTCTCCAGAGTATGCGGCGCCACCGGGCCGATAGCCGCGCGGCGGGACTTCCTGCCCGGCCCCATCGACCTCTCCCCGATCATACCGCGCCCGCTTTGCGGGATCGGACAGCAGGTCGTGCGCGCCGGAGATGGCTTTGAACCGCTCCTCGGCCCGCTTGTCGCCGGGGTTCATGTCCGGGTGGCTGGTTTTGGCGAGCTTCAGGAACGCGGAGCGAACCTGCTTCTCGGTCGCCGTCCGGGGAATGCCCAGCAGCGTGTAGGGATCGTCGGCCAACGGCACCTCGTATGGGTTGGGGCGGCAGCATAGCGCGTTTGACCCGCCGACACCCAGCCATGTACCCCGAGTTCAGCGCACCACCACCGCGAGCCGCATCTTGGGATGAATCCCGCAAAGCACGGTGAAGGTCCCGGTAGTGGTGAACCGCTCTTCGATCGCCTGGCCTGGCGCCTGCTCACCGCTGTCGAAGCTGAAGGTGGGGGACTTGGAATAGACATGGTGCAATAGCTGCCCATCGTCGTTCACGAACCGAATCGTGCCACCGCGCGCCACCTCGACCTGTAGCGGCTGGAACATGCGGTTCGACTGCGTCACCGTCACGATCTCGGCCGCCGAGGCCACCCATGCGCCTAGGATCAAGGCCAGGGCTGCACCGCAGAACATCAGGCCATGGCGAGCTTGGCGTCGCATTATCATGGTGCTGGTCCTGGCTTGGCGGCGGCTGGGGTGGTCACGACATCGCGGTGCATCGGCGCCAACAGCGCCAAGAGGCGGTTCTGCGTCCAAAACGGCACGCCGTCCGCGTCCATTGCGTCCTGTAGGTCCTCGACCAACGCATTGAAATGGCGGGACGTGAGATTGAGGCCGGCATGCACCGCCTTCATATCGCGACCGGTGTAGCGGCACGGGCCGCCGGTCAGCTCACAGAATTGCAGCACCAGCAGCTTCTGCAGCCGTTCGATGTTGGTGTTGTCCAGCGTTGCCTTGATCCGCGCATCCGCTAGGGCGCGATGCAGCAGGCCGTCTACGATTCGGGTCAGCCCGGCTTGCTCGCCGAGGTCGACATACAAGGCAGCGGCTTGGGCCGGCGCGGCGAACAGCGCCGCGGCCAGCATGAGCGTCGCACCCGCTCTAGAAACCAAGCTGAATGCTGGCATAAACGCCCTCCTGATGTTTGCGCGTGGCGATGCTGCCGAGGTTCACGTAGGCCAACGTCGCCGAGATCGTTTTGGCCGGCATCCAGGTGACGAACGCGTCGTACCAATCACTTTCGTGGGCAAAACGCAGGTTGTCGGGCTTCGTGCGGTACTCTGCGCCTACCGCCACAGTGCGGCTCAGCAACAGGGCGACCGACCCCTCGAATTCCGGACGGTAGGCGTCGTTGCGGTCGCCGCCGAAGCCGAGAATGCCGATCTGGTTCGCCCGGGTCAGCCGCATCGTCGCATTCAGCACCAGGCTCTGAGCAAGGAACAGCTTGGTCGCAGCCACATAGAAATCGGCGCCCTGGTCCGACCGTGCGCCGATGGCGTGCAGCACGGCGCCGCGGTTGTTCACCTTGTATTGGACTCCGGCCGCCACCTGCGGCACCCAGCTATCCTGGTCCAGCACGCCATCCCCGAACAGCCGCAGCTTGGCGCCGAACACGTCTTGGCTGAATTGGTAGCCGCCGCCCAAACCTAGGGCGCGCCCGGTGACGCCGGTGTCGAAGAACTGCCGGGCATAGGAGAGCTCGACCCGGTCATACAGCCCGGCCGCCACGCCTACTGTGGACAAGGTAAAGTTCGTCACGCGCACCACCGTGCCATGCACGTTGGCGCCTATGGCGTCCCGCGTGCCATAGCCGGTGATCAGCGCCCATGGCGCCAGCCCGCCGCCGCCTGCACCCTCGATTTGAATCAGCCCGGCGGTCGCGAGCAGCTTCCCGCTCTCCGGCGCCAGATCCTGTCCCTGTGCGGGCCATCCGATGGCGGCCACCGCGACCGTCATCCCCCATGCCCTGGCCCATCTCGGCAAGTCGTATCGCCATCGTGTATTCACCGTTCTGGCCTTTTGGCTTGATCCACGGCCCGGTCGGCCGAGGCTGCAGGATGGCGCCGGAAGCTGAACAAATCGTTGACAAGCATCCCCATCGCCGACCGCGACGTTTTGAGGGCGCACGCTAAGACTTCAGTAAGGTCTTGCAGGCACAGTGAGGGCATGTCGATCTCGATCGCGCATCCCGGCACGCTGGCTACGGCCCCGACGATACTCGGAGCCATGCGGACCCGACTGCGCCTGACGATCCGGCGCAAGATCCTGCTCGCGTTCCTGTGCATGGGTGGCATCACCGGAAGCCTGGGCGCCTATGCCGTCCACAGCATCGCCGCGGTCGGCCATCTAACGGAACAGACGTTCGACGGCGCCTTGATGTCGATCGGCTATGCCCGCGCGGCCTCGGCTGATTTTGCCGGGATCGAGGCCGCGATGGCCCGGCTGGCCCATCGCGTCCCACCTCCGAACCAGGCCGAACTACGAGCGCAAATAGGAGAGTTGTCGAAAACGCTGGACGATGACCTGGCCGTCGCCGCCGAGCGCGCCTTGTCGCCGCAGGCATCGCAAGCAGCGGTCAGCGTCGGCGCCGCCATCACCGACTGGCGCAGGGTGGCGGGTCTGGACGCTACAGGAGTCGTTGCGGCCGATGATAGGCGGATAGATGCACTCGCCCGCGTCGTGAACGAGCGGTTAGGGTCTGAGCCAAAACAATCGCGTCAGCTACCCGGCTTTCGAGGCGCAATGGTGTAGTTCCATTCGCCGTGGTGTTTGGCCGGGGTGATGTTGAGGCTGGCGATCTGCTCGTCGGACACCTTGGTGCCCTTCTCGTAGGTGTTCTGGTCCAGCCGCCATTGGACGCTGGGGCCGGTCGCGCTCTCCTAGGAGCAGCGCTTCGAAGCGGGCTTTGATGGCGGCAGTGTCCATTACCCTGCCAGGCTGATACGATCCGCAAACCGATTCCTACCCACAATCTCGACTCGATTGTTTTGGCTCAGGCCCTTAGAACTGCTGGTCAACCATGTCGCTGGCGATGGCTTTCGATTCCGGGAGCGTGCCCTGGCCAAGGTTGCGGAGGCCAAATCGTTGGCGCTGCTTGGCACGGGCGCCGCCGTAGTCTTGGGCTGCATGATCGCCATCCTGCTTGCCCGGCGCATCATGGGACCGGTCGCCACCGCATCGGCTGCGGCCAGCCGGATCGCCGCGGGACAGCTCGACACGCATATTCCCGCCGCGGGCACGGATGAGCTGGGCGCGCTGCTCTCGGCCATGGCGACGATGCGGGCCAACATCGCAGCCATGATGGCGCGCGAGATCGCGCAGCGCCGATCGGCCCAGGCCTGCCTGACCGATGCCATCGAGGGATCGAGCGAGGGCGTGATGGTCGTCGACGCCGCTGGCATGGTGGCGGTGGCCAATACGCGCATGGGCGACTACTTCGCCGCGCTGCGTGGAGCATCGGCAGGGAGCGCTGCGTTCGCGGCGATCGCCGATAGCGCGCCGCCATTGGGCGCGTTGCTGACGGCTGCGGACAGCGTCGGAGAGACCTGCCTGGCCGATGGCACGTGGCTGCGTATCAACCGCAGCAGCACCCGGGACGGCGGCTTCGTCGCGATTTGCAACGATATCACCGTGCAAAAACAGCATGAGGCGGAGCTGAAACGTGCCAATACCCGGCTAGACTCCGCGCTGAACAATATGGCGCAGGGCCTCTGCATGTTCGACGCCGACAACCACCTGCGGCTCATCAATCGCCGGTATTGCGAGATTTTCGGCTTTTGGCCATTGGTGCCACCCGCTGGCACCCCATTCCGGGACATGCTCGGCCTATGCGTCGATGCTGGGGCCTTCGATGATGCGGAAGCTGATCGGATCTATGGGGAGCGATTGTCCCAGTTTGCGCAGCGCCTGGCTAGCCAGCATCTTCTAGAAATCAATAAGGACCGGGTCGTCTCGATCGTGCACCAGCCGATGCCGGGTGGCGGCTGGATCGCGACGTACGAGGACGTGACGGAGCGCGTGCGGGCCGATGCGAAGATTTCTCACATGGCGCGCCACGACGCACTGACCGGACTGCCAAACCGGGCCGTACTGCGGGAGACCATGGATTTGGCGGTGACCGGGCTTACCCGTGGCGGCGCGTTTGCCGTCTTGTTCATCGATCTCGACCATTTCAAGACGGTGAACGATACCATGGGTTTTCCGGCAGGGGACCTCGTGTTGCAGGAGGTGGCGGAGCGGATGACCGGCTGCCTGCGCAAGACGGAGATGGTCGCGCGGCTGGGCGCGGATGAATTCGCCGTGATGGTGCCCGGGCTGCAACGGCCGGAGGAGGCCGGCGATGTCGCGCGCCGCGTCACCGAGGCAGTCAGCGCGCCATTTGCGATCAACGGAACGGAAATCGTGATCGGGAGCAGCATCGGCATCGTCATGGCCCCGACCGACGGCGAGACGAGTGACGCGCTGCTGCGCAAAGCCGACCTCGCGCTTTATCGCGCCAAGCAGGACGGCCGCGGCAGCGTCTGTTTCTTCGAGCCGGGGATGGACGCGCGGCAGCAGGCCCGGCGCGCGATGGAGACCGATCTGCGCTCCGGTCTCGCCAACCGCGAGTTCGAGCTGTTTTACCAGCCGCTATTCGATTTGCAGGAGAACCGTGTTTGCGGGTTCGAGGCGTTGCTGCGCTGGAACCATGCAACCGGCCGCGTGTCCCCCGGCGAGTTCATCCCGGTTGCCGAGGACACCGGCCTGATCGTGCCGATCGGCGAATGGGTGCTGAACCAGGCCTGTGCCGAGGCGGCAGGCTGGCCGGATAACGTGAAGGTCGCCGTCAACGTCTCCCCAGTGCAGTTCCGCAGCCCGTTCCTGGTGCTGATGGTGCAGGAGGCACTGGCGCGGTCCGGCCTAGCAGCGATGCGGCTGGAGCTAGAGATCACGGAATCCGTGCTGATGGAGAACAGCGACGCGACACTCGCCATATTGCACCAGTTGCGGGCGTTGGGCGTGCGCATTTCGATGGACGACTTCGGCACCGGGTTCTCGTCGCTCAGCTATCTCCGGAGCTTTCCATTTGACAAGATCAAGATCGACCAGTCGTTCGTGCGGGACATGACCGCGACGGACGGTTCGGGCGGCAACGCCCAGGCCATCGTGCGCGCCATTGCCGGGCTGGGCAGCAACCTGGGCATGCGCACGACGGCTGAGGGCGTGGAGACGCAGGAGCAGCTGGACCGCGTCCGCCGCGAGGGATGCACCGAGGTCCAAGGCTATCTGTTGAGCCGGCCAGCCCCAGCCTGGGAAGTATCCAGGCTCATCGCCCAGTTCGCGCCGAAGGCCGTGGCCGCCGTTCCGGCATAGGCCGCTGCCCCCGGAGGAGCCGTCGCTGAACTGACACATCCCTGCGTGCTGACACCTCGTCCCGAACAGCGTAACAGTCGCCCTCCTTTCCGGCAGGATGCCGCATGTCCGATACCGCGTTCCCCGCCTTCGCCTCCGTGCGCCGCCTTCCCAACCTGTTCGACCTCGTGGCTGGCGCCTGCATCTTTGGCGCGCTGATCTATGTGGCGAGCATCGCGCGCGGGACCTTGGCGCCACTCGATGCGCCAGAGGCGACGACCATCGTGCTCGATCCCTGGTTCCTGCCGGGCTACGCGGTCCGCACGACGCTCCGCATGTTCGCGGCGTTGGTATGCTCGCTGCTGTTCACTTTCACCTATGCCACCTGGGCGGCTAAAAGCCGGCGGGCCGGGCTGATCCTGGTGCCGATCCTCGACATCCTACAATCCGTGCCGATCCTGGGTTTCCTATCGTTCACGGTCGTCTTCTTCATGGGCCTGTTCCCCGGCCAAGTACTGGGCGCAGAGCTTGCGGCCATCTTCGCCATCTTTACCAGCCAGGCCTGGAACATGGCATTCAGCCTGTATCAGGCGTTGAAGACCGTGCCGGCGGACCTGGACGAGGCCGCCCGCAGCTACCGCCTGACCGCCTGGCAACGCTTTTGGCGCCTTGAGGTGCCGTTCGCCATGCCGGGCCTGGTTTGGAACACCATGATGTCCATGTCCGGCGGCTGGTTCTTCGTGGTTGCGAGCGAGGCTGTGAGCGTCGGAGACGCCACTTGGAAGCTGCCCGGCATCGGCAGCTACGTGGCGCTGGCTCTCGAGGAACGCGACATCGGCGCCGTGCTATACGCGATCTTCGCCATGCTTGTCGTGATCCTGGCGTATGACCAGTTGCTGTTCCGCCCGCTGGTGGCATGGTCCGCGAAGTTCCGTTTCGAGTTGACAGCGGCCGAGGGGGTCGAGGATCCCTGGGTGCTCAAGCTGCTCCGCCGCACCCGGCTGTTGCGTGCCGCCTCCGGCATGGTGGGCTCGGTGTTCGATGCGTTCGGCGGCCTACGCCTGTCATTCCGTCTGAAGACGCGCGCGTCTCGCAAGCGGACACCGTCTCGCTTGGTGGACGGGGTGTTCCTGCTCGTGCTGGCCCTGGTGCTGGCAGCGGCGCTTTGGGAGATCGTGACTTTCGCGTCCCAAACGCTGGCGTGGTCGGACCTGTTCGAGGCGCTGCGGCTTGGGCTGCTGACACTGGCCCGTGTCGTCGTGCTGATGGTTTTGGCGACCTTGATCTGGGTGCCGATCGGCGTGTGGTTGGGGCTGCGGCCAAAATGGGGTCGGCGGGCGCAGCCCGTCGCGCAGTTCATGGCGGCGTTCCCGGCCAACCTGTTCTTCCCGATCTTCGTCGTGCTGATCGTGCGCCTCGCGGGAAACCCGGACATCTGGCTGACCCCGCTCATGATCCTGGGCACGCAGTGGTACATCCTGTTCAACGTGATCGCCGGGGCCAGCGCCTTTCCCGGCGACCTGCAGGAGGCCGCGCGCAACTTCCGTGTCGGCGGCTGGCTGTGGTGGCGCCGGGTGATCCTGCCGGGCGTCTTCCCGTACTACGTGACGGGCGCCATCACGGCGTCGGGCGGATCGTGGAACGCCGCCATCGTGTCGGAGGTCGCGACCTGGGGCAACACGAAGCTGGTCGCGCATGGCCTGGGCGCCTACATCGCGCAGGCGACCGCCGACGGTGCCACCGCCCGCGTCGTGCTGGGCGTCGCGGTGATGTCCGCATTCGTCGTGGCCTTCAACCGCCTGCTATGGCGGCCACTCTATAGCTTCGCCAGCCGACGCCTGACCCTCTGACAGGAGCTTGCCCATGGACCAGACCCTTGCGGCCGACAGCCTGTTGCGGGTCCGCGGCGTTCGCCAGGCCTACCACAAGGACAGCACCGCCGACCTCGTGGTGCTGGACAACGTGGACGTGTCGCTGCGCAGCGGAGAGATCGTCGGATTGCTGGGCCGCTCGGGCTGCGGCAAGTCCACCCTGTTGCGCATCATCGCGGGCCTGTTGCCGCCCACCTCCGGCGACGTGGTGTGGCGTGGCCAGGCACTGCGGGGCCCGGCCGACGGTGTCGCGATGGTATTCCAGAGCTTCGCGTTGTTCCCGTGGCTCACGGTGCAGGAGAACGTGGAACTCGGGCTGGAGGCGCTGGGCGTGGCGCGGGCCGAGCGCGAGAACCGGGCCGAGGCTGCGATCGACCTGATCGGGCTGGGCGGCTACGAGAGCGCCTATCCCAAGGAGCTCTCGGGCGGCATGCGCCAGCGCGTCGGCCTGGCCCGCGCCCTGGTCGTCCATCCGGACCTGCTGCTGATGGACGAGCCGTTCAGCGCGCTCGACGTGCTCACCGCGGAGACGCTGCGAACCGACCTGATCGATTTGTGGAGCGACGGCAAGCTGCCGGTGAAGTCCGTGCTGATGGTCACGCACAACATCGAGGAGGCGGTGCTGATGTGCGACCGCATCCTGGTGTTCAGCTCCAACCCCGGCCGGGTCGCGAGCGAGCTGCGCGTGCCGTTCCCGCATCCGCGCAACCGGCACGATCCTGCGTTCCGGCAGATGGTCGATGACATCTACGCGCTGATGACCCGGCGCGCGCCTACGCTCCGCACGGCCGCCGCACCCGCGCCGACGCTGGCGATGCAGTTGCACCCGGTGTCCACCAACCTGCTCGCCGGCCTGGTCGAGACGATGGCGGCGCCGCCCTATAGCGGCCGTGCCGACCTGCCGGCGCTGGCGGAGTCGTTGCAGCTCGAACTGGACGACCTGCTGCCCATGGGAGAGGCGTTGCAGCTTCTGGGCCTGGGCGTGCTGGAGGAGGGCGACCTCCGTTTGCTGGACCGCGGCCGGGTGTTCGTGGAGGCCGATACCGACGCCCGCAAGCAGATCTTCGGGGAGGCGCTGCGGGCCAACGTGCCGTTGGTGGCGCAAATCCGCCGGGTGCTGGACGAGCGCCCGAACCACCGCGCCGCCGCGGTGCGCTTCCGCGACGAACTGGAGGACTTCATGTCCCCAGACTACGCCGAGGAAACACTGACGACCGCCATCGCCTGGGGCCGCTACGCCGAGTTGTATTCGTATGACGAGGAGGCCGATCAGTTCTTTCTGGATGAGGAGGAATAGCGCTCCGGATCAGGTGCGGAACCGGGGCAGTCCGGATACGCAGCCGGTGCGTCCTACGCGCCGATTGCGAAGGGATAGGGGGCCGACTATCGTCCCGGGATCGATTGGGGAACCCGACATGACGCTGAACCGCCGTACCCTGCTTGGCGCCGTGGGCGCAAGCCCATTGATCTGGACTGTAGCCTTCCCGGCGCTGGCGGAGACTCCGCGCGACCTGATCGTCATGGGCCTGCAGATCGACGACATGGTGAGCCTCGACCCACAGGAGTCCTTCGAGTTCAGCGGCGAGGAGGTGCTGGGCAACAGCTACGACCGGCTGATCCTGCCGAGCCTCGCCGATCCCACCGACATCAAAGGCGACTTGGCGGAAAGCTGGAGCACCAGCGAGGATGGGCTCACGACCACCTTCAAGATGGTGCAGGGCCGCAAGTTCGCCTCCGGCAACCCGGTGACGGCGGAAGACGCGGCGTTCTCGTTGCAGCGCGCCGTGGTCCTGAACAAGGCGCCGGCCTTCATCATCAACCAGTTCGGCTTCACCAAGGAGAACGCCGCCGAGCGCATCCGCGCGACCGACGATCGGACCCTGGTGCTGACCCTGGCCGAGAAGGGGTCGCCGAGCTTCCTGCTGTATTGCCTGTCGGCGCTGGTGGGCAGCGTCGTGGACAAAAAGGCCGTGATGGCGAAGGCGGTCGGCGACGACATGGGCAACGCCTGGCTGAAATCCGGCAACAGCGCCGGGTCGGGCCCGTTCCAAGTGCGGCAGTGGCGCGCGAGCGAGAACGTGACGATGGAGCCGAACCCCAATCATCCGAGCCCGCCGAAGCTGCGGCGGCTCGTGCTGCTGCATCGCCCGGACACCTCGGCGCAGCTTTTGGGCCTACAGCGCGGCGATATCGACATCGCCCGTACGCTGGCGCCCGACCAGCTGGCCGCGCTGGCCAAAGACCCGGCATATACTCTGGTGACCGCGCCGAAGTCGTATCTCAGCTATATGGCGCTCAATCAGAACCACCCGATACTGTCCAAGCCGCAGGTGCGCCAAGCCATCAAATGGGCGATCGACTACAAAGGCATCGCCGCCAGCATCACGCCCAACCTGTATGAACCGCACCAGGCGTTTCTGCCGAAGGGCTTTCCGGGCGCGCTGACCGACCTGCCGTTCAGCAAGGACATTGCGCGGGCCAAGTCGCTTCTGGCGGAGGCCGGCGTGCCGGGTGGCTTCGAGGTCACGCTCGACTATCCATCGAGCCCGCCCTTCTCGGACGTGGCGCAGGCGATCCAGGCGAACCTGGCGGAGGCCGGCATCAAGCTGACGCTGCTGGCCGGCGAGCAGCGCCAGGTGATCACCAAGACCCGCGCCCGCCAGCATCAAATCGCCATGGTGCGGTGGGGGTCCGACTACATGGACCCGAACAGCAACGCCGAGACGTTCAACGTCAACACCGACAACACCGAGGAGCAGAAGAACCGCACCCTCGCCTGGCGCAGCAACTGGAAGGACGACGAGTTCACCAAACGCGCGATCGAGGCGCTGAAGGAACCGGACGCCACCCGCCGGGTCGCGATGTACGAACGCCTGCAGCGCGACCATCAGGAGCGCAGCCCCTTCGTGATTATGGCGCAGCAGGTCGAGGTCGCGGCGATGAAGAAGGGCACCACGGGCCTGGACCTGGCGCTGCTTGGGGACCGGACGCGCTATGCTGGCTTGACCAAGGCCTAGCACCGCCGCGTGGGCCGCATCCGGGCGCTCGCCGCCACCCTGGCCAGCGTGCCCATTACGCTGTTCGGCCTGATCCTGATTACGTTCCTGATCGGCCGGGTTGTGCCGATCGACCCGGTGCTGGCCATCGTCGGCGACCATGCGCCGCAGGACGTGGTCGCCCGCACCCGGCTGGAGCTGGGGCTGGACAAGCCGCTGCCCGAGCAGTTCGTCCGCTATGTCGGCCAGCTGCTGCAGGGGGATTTCGGCCGGTCGGTGATGACCAGCAACCGGGTCAGCACTGATATTGCCCGGTTCTTTCCAGCGACGCTCGAACTGGCGACGGTAGCCCTGCTGATCGCGGTGGCGCTGGGCGTGCCGCTCGGCGTCTATGCGGCGGTGCGGCAGGGAGGCTGGGTCGACACGGTGATCCGAGTCGTCTGCCTATCCGGGCACTCGATCCCGGTCTTCGTGCTGGCGCTGCTGGCGCTGCTGGTGTTCTACGCGACCCTGCAATGGGCGCCGGGGCCGGGGCGGCAGGGCGTGATGTTCGACGGCATGGTCGAGCAGCGGACCGGCTTGCTGCTGCTGGACGCCGCCATCGCCGGCGAGTGGGACGCATTCCGTGACGCCCTCCGGCAGATCGCGCTGCCCGCCTTGGTGCTGGCGCTGTCCAACATGGCCTATATCGCGCGCATGACCCGCGCCTTCATGCTCGAAAGCCTGCGCGGCGAATATGTGATCACGGCGAAGGCCAAGGGCCTGTCTGCGGCGGCGGTGGTCTGGCGGCATGCCTTCGGCAACATCCTGGTGCGGCTGCTGACGGTGATCGTCCTGACCTATGCCGGGCTGCTGGAGGGGGCGGTGCTGACCGAGACGATCTTCAGTTGGCCGGGATTGGGGCAGTACTTAACAGGCAGCCTGCTGAATGCCGACATGAACGCTGTGCTGGGCGCGACCCTGGTCGTGGGGCTGACGTATGTCGCGCTGAACCTGTTGTCCGACCTCCTGTATCGGGTGCTGGACCCCCGGGTGCGATGAGGCACATACAATGAGGCGGGGGCGATGATCGTCACCCGCGACTGGCTGCTGACCGAGACGCCGGCGTCTCGCGGGCAGGCGGCCTGGGGACGGCGCTACCGGCTGTGGCTGCAGTTCCGTGGCAATCCGCTTGCCATGATTGGCCTGGTCGTGGCGCTGTCGCTGATCGCGCTGTCGCTGGCAGCGCCGCTGCTGGCGACGGATGATCCCGGCCTGCAGGACCTTGGCAACCGGCTGGACCGACCCTCCGCCGCGCACTGGTTCGGCACGGATGAGCTTGGCCGCGATGTATATTCACGGCTGCTGTTCGGCGGGCGGATCACGCTGGGCATGGTGGTGGCGGTGGTGCTGCTGGTGGCGCCGCTGGGCCTCGCGGTCGGGTGCGTGGCGGGGTATGCGGGCGGCGTGTGGGACCGGCTGCTGATGCGGGGGACCGACGTGTTCCTGGCGTTCCCCCGCCTGATCCTGGCGCTCGCCTTCGTCGCGGCGCTGCGCCCCGGCGTGACCAGCGCCATCGCCGCCATCGCGCTGACTGCCTGGCCGCCCTATGCGCGGCTGGCCCGGGCCGAGACGTTGAGCCTGCGCCGGACCGACTTCGTGGCGGCGGTGCGGCTGACTGGCGCCGGGCCGGGCCGGATCGTGCTGCGCCACATCGCGCCCCTATGCGTGCCGAGCCTGGTGGTGCGGGTGACGCTCGACATGAGCAGCATCATCCTGACCGCGGCCGGGCTGGGGTTCCTCGGCATGGGGGCGCAGCCGCCATCGCCGGAATGGGGCGCCATGATCGCCACCGCCCGGCGCTTCATCCTGGAGCAATGGTGGGTACCGACCATCCCCGGGATCGCCATTTTCGTCGCCAGCCTGGCGTTCAATCTGCTGGGCGACGGCCTGCGCGACGTGCTCGACCCCAAGCAGAGCGGCTGATGCTGGTCGAAATCACGAACCTGCACATCGCATTCTCAACCCCGACCGGCTGGGCCGAGGCGGTACGCGGCGTGTCGTTAACCCTCGGGAAAGAAAAGCTGGGTATCGTCGGCGAAAGCGGGTCCGGCAAGTCGCTCACCGCCCGGTCGCTGCTGCGGCTGTTGCCCGGCAATGCCCGCGTGCGGGCGGATCGCCTGGCGTTCGATGGGATCGACGTGCTCGCCGCCAGCGAGCGGCAGATGCGCGCCATCCGCGGCAAGCGCGCCGGGCTCATTCTACAGGACCCGAAATACTCGCTGAACCCCGTGATGACCGCGGGCGACCAGGTTGCCGAGGCCTGGCGCGCGCATAAGGGCGGCAGCAAGCGGGCGGCGGCGCAGGCGGCGGTGGACCTGCTGGCCCAGGTGCTGATCCGCGACCCGGCCAGCGTCGCCCACTCGTACCCGCACGAGCTTTCCGGCGGCATGGGCCAGCGCGTCATGATCGCCATGATGCTGGCGCCCGACCCCGAACTGCTGATCGCCGACGAGCCTACCAGTGCGCTCGATGCGACGGTGCAGGCCGAAATCCTGCGTCTGATGGAGGACTTGGTCAGCCGCCGTGGCATGGGCCTGCTGCTGATCAGCCACGATCTTCCACTTGTCGGCCATTTCTGCGACCGGGTGGCGGTCATGTATGCCGGCCGGGTCGTCGAGGAACTGCGGGCTGGCGAGCTGACCCACGCCCGGCACCCCTACACGCGCGGGCTGCTGAGCTGCATGCCGCGGCTGTCCCATCCGGAGGCCCGCCTGCCGGTCATGGTCCGCGACCCGGCCTGGCTCACCCCGTGATCGCCATCGACGGCCTGCGCGTCCGGTTCGGGGCGAACGAGGTCGTGCACGGTCTTTCCCTCGCAGTGCCCCGCGGTAGCAGTTTCGGGCTGGTGGGCGAGAGCGGGTCTGGCAAGAGCACCGTGCTGCGCGCCTTTTCGGGCCTCAATCCGGACTGGACCGGCGTCATGCGGCTGGACGGCTCCACGCTGGCGGCCCGACGGGACCGTGCCTTCTTCCGCCGGGTGCAGATGGTGTTCCAGGACCCTTACGGCTCGCTGCATCCCCGGCAGACCGTGGACCGGGCCCTCAGCGAGCCGCTGGTCGTGCACGGATTGCCGGATCGGGACGCCCGCATCGCCCAGGCGCTGGCCGACGTCGCGCTGCCGCCCAGCGTGCGGTTCCGCTATCCGCATCAGCTTTCCGGCGGGCAGCGGCAGCGGGTCGCCATCGCACGCGCGCTGATGGCCGAGCCCGACGTGCTGCTGCTGGACGAACCTACCAGCGCGCTGGATGTCTCGGTGCAGGCCGAGGTGCTGAACCTGCTGCGCGACCTGCAGGCGCGCCGCGGCTTGACCTATCTCCTGGTCAGCCACAACTTGGCGGTCGTCGCGCATCTATGCCCCGTCATCGGCGTGATGCAGGGGGGCGACCTGGTCGAGACCCTGTCCACCGACGACTTGCGCGCCGGGCGCATCCGACACCCGCACACGGCGCAGCTTCGCGCGCTCACTATGGAATTGGAGGACGAGGATGGATAGTTGGCAGCGGACCCATGACTGGGGCGCCCTGACCCGTAACGAGATCGCCCGCGCCCGGGACGCAGGCGCGCTTGCCGTGCTGACCGTCGGCAGTTGCGAGCAGCACGCCGACCATCTGCCGGTGGACACCGACACGCTGTCAGCCTACCGCGTCGCCATGCTGGCGGCGAAGCGGTGCGACCGCCCGCATGTGCTCGTGCTGCCGCCGCCGTCGTTCGGCTTTTCGCCGCACCATCGCGCCTGGCCGGGCACCATCTCGCTGTCGCTGGCGACGTTCGTGGGAATGGTGACGGACGTGGCGGAGAGCCTGCATCGGACTGGGTTCGACCGGCTGCTGATTGTCAATGGGCACGGCGGGAACATTGGTCCGCTGACATCGGCCTGCACGGAGCTGGTCAGCCGCGGGCTGCGGGTCGCGGCGGTGACGTATTTCTCACCGGGCGGACCCGGATTGATGGCGCAGATTCCGGGCGCGAGACAAAACGTGGGCCATGCTTGCAGCTATGAGACCGCGCTACAATTGGCGCTGCGCCCGGAGGAACGGCAGCGAATCGCCGGGCGTATCGACGGCCTGCCACCCCGTCTGGTGCCGGCCTACGTGGAGGGTCACATAAACCCATTGCAGGACACCGGCGCGATCTACGCCGCCCTGTTTGCGGCCGGCGACCCGGGCTATCACGGAGACCCCGCCGCCGCGACGGTCGAGGCCGGAGAGGCGTTGCTGGAGCGCACGGTGGACAGCCTGGCGGGCTTCTTCACGAAGTTCGCGGCTGCCACGCTGAAGGTGGGTGCGCCTTAAGTGTTGCGCGTGCCCAGGTTGACCCCGGCGCCATCGAATGCGCCGCCGCCCTCCGAGGCTGCCGGGGCCTGACCGTTGGGGGTCATCTGATCCACGGCGTGCGGAAGGTATTGCGACAGTTGCGACAACAGGTCGTGCGGCTGCATGTTGGCCTGCTGCGACCACTGGTTCACCTGCTGGTCGCCGAACACCTGGTGCAGCTGGTCCGGGGTGACCTGCTGGTTCGGGCCGTTGCCGACCCAGGATTGCGCCACATTGCCCATTCCGGCCTGCTGGAACTTGCTGAGCAGCCCGCCCAAGCCTCCGCCCATTGCGCCGCCGCCCTGCTGAGCCTGCCCGCCGCCGCCGAGCACGGAGCCAAGAATCGATTGCAACGGCGATGCATTGCTATTGCCGCCCAGCAGGCCGCCCAGGATGCCGTCAAGAATGCCCATGGCTCGTTGTCTCCCGATTTGGTTTGCTGCCGCGTCGGGCGGCAGCATGGTGACATATCCTAACCCAAATGGCCCTGCCGGGTTGCACCGGACAGCATTGATCGTTCTGCAACAAGCGGTGCGCCGGCGATCCTTGGCGGTCCGGCTATTGGAAAACCCGCCAGATCCCGCAGGGCAACCCTACACGTTGAAGCGGAACAGCAGCACGTCGCCGTCGCGGACCACGTAGTCGCGGCCCTCGATCCGCATCTTACCGACTTCCTTGGCCCCGGCCTCGCCCTTGAACGCGATGTAGTCGTCGTAGGCGATCGTCTCGCAGGCGATGAAGCCGCGCTCGAAGTCGTTGTGGATCACCGCCGCCGCCTGCGGCGCCTTGGTGCCGCGGACGATGGTCCAGGCGCGCGTTTCCTTCGGCCCCACGGTGAAATAGGTGATCAGCCCCAGCAGCGCATAGCCGGCGCGGATTACCCGATCGAGCCCGCTATCCTCCAGGCCAAGGCCCTCCAGGAACTCCCGCCGGTCATCCTCCGCCAGCAGGCTCACCTCCGCCTCGATCGCGGCGGAGACGGTCACCACGCCGGCGCCCTCGGCCGCGGCGCGCTCGGCCACGCGGGCTGAATGCGCGTTGCCGGTCGCGGCGGCGTCCTCCTCGACGTTGCAGACATACAGCACGGGCTTGCTGGTCATCAGCTGCAGGCGCTTGGCGGCCTCGGCCTGGTCCGGCGGGATGGCGGTGCGGGCCGGCTGCCCGGCTTGCAGCGCGGCGACGATCGGCTCCATCAGCGCGACCTGAGCCTGCGACTCCCGGTCGCCGCCGCGAGCCTTCTTTTGTGCCGCGGACAGGCGGCGCTCCATGCTGTCCAGGTCGGCCAGCATCAGCTCGGTCTCGACCGTCTCGGCGTCGCGGATCGGGTCCACGCTGCCCTCGACATGAGTCACGTCCCCGTCCTCGAAACAGCGCAGCACGTGGATGATGGCGTCGACCTCGCGGATATTCGCCAGGAACTGGTTGCCCAGACCCTCCCCACGGGAGGCGCCGCGGACCAGTCCGGCGATATCGACGAACTCAAGGCTGGTGGGCACGGTCGCCTTCGATTTGCCGATGACGGAGAGCAGGTTCAGCCGGGGGTCCGGCACCGCGACACGGCCGACGTTCGGCTCGATGGTGCAGAACGGATAGTTCGCCGCCTGTGCCGCCGCGGTCGCCGTGAGGGCGTTGAACAGCGTGCTCTTGCCCACGTTGGGCAGCCCGACGATCCCGCAGTTGAAGCCCATCTACTTGGTTCCCTCAGCCTGCGTCAGCAGGGCCACGCGCGTCATGAAATCCTCGGGCCGCCCGGCGGCCAGCATGGGGGCGGCGTCCCCCACGGCGTCCAGCAGGTCGGCGACCCAGGCGTGATCGGTCTTATGGAAGTCGCCCAGCACATGGCCGTGCACCCGGGCCTTGTCGCCGGGGTGCCCGATGCCGAGCCGGACGCGCCAGTATTCCGGCGTGCCCAGGCAATGGTCCATGCTGCGCAGCCCGTTATGCCCGGCCGCACCGCCGCCGCGCTTCACGCGCACCTTGCCCGGCGCCAGGTCGAGCTCGTCGTGGAACGCCGTGATCGCCTCGGGGGGCAATTTGTAGAACGCGGCTGCCGGCTGCACGCTTTCGCCGCTGCCGTTCATGTAGGTGCCGGGCTTCAGCGCGATCACGCGTTCGGTGCCCAAGTTGCCCTCGGCCACCCAGCCCTTGAAGCGCTGCCGCCACGGGCTGAACCCGTGGCGGCGCGCGATGGCATCGATGGCCATGAAGCCGATATTGTGGCGCTGCCGGGCCATCCCGGGCTCAGGATTGCCCAGGCCGACCCATAGCAGCACGACAGGACGCTACTTCTTGGCAGCCGGCTTGGCCGCGGCCTTGGGAGCGGCGGCCTTGGCGGGGGCAGCGCCCTTGGCGCCCTTGGCGGGGGCCGCAGCGGCGGCCGGCGCGTTCGGATCGGCCACCGGCTCCGCCGATTTCGTGGGTGCGGCGACGGTCGCGATGACGAAGTCGCGGCCGGCGATCACCGGGGTCACGTCCGCGGTGCCCACAAGGTCCGTCCAGCGAACGTTGTCGTTGATGTCGAGGCTGGCCAGGTCGGCCTGGAATGTCTCCGGCACGCTGTCGGGATCGGCCAGCACCTCGACGGAGTGGCGCACGACGTTCAGCACGCCGCCGCGCTTCAGGCCGGGCGAGGTCAGCTCATTCTGAAACTGCACGACCACCGAGACGCGGATGCGCTCGCCGGCGGCCAGGCGCTGGAAGTCCACGTGGATCGGCTTGTCCGACACTGGGTGGAACTGCACCTCGCGGATCAGCGCGCGGGACGCGGCGCCGGCGACGTTCACCTCATACAGGCGGGACCGCCAGCCGCCGCGCTGCAGCTCACGCACCACCAGGCGCGGATCAAGCTGCACAAGCGTCGGCGGCTGCTTGGCGCCGTAGATGACGGCCGGCACCATGCCGGCCCGACGAGATGCGCGTGCCGCCCCCTTACCAGCCCGCTCGCGCGCCTCGGCCTCGATCGTGACGTAGTTGGCCATGGATTGCTCCTAACAGGTATTGCGCCGGCCTCCAGGGGTGCCAGCGAGGCGGGCGGTGTAGCGGATCGGGGGGATTTGGGCAAGCTGCGGGCGCAGCTCTGGTTGACCTGTGGACTGCGGCAACCTTTCATGGCGGCATGGGAATGATCGTGGTGGTGGCGCTGGTCGCTATGGTGGGCTGGATGCTCGGCATCGGCGGGTTCTTTATTGCCCGGCAAGCGCTCGCCGAGGTTCAGGCGCTGCGGGTGACAATGCGCGATACGACGCCGGCCCAAACGGTGCCTGCCCCTGTTCCAGTCCCGGTCATGCCATCGCCAGCCCCGGTGCCACCACCGCCAATTGCGTCGCCGCCGGTCCAGTCGCGCATCGATATCGAGCAGATACGTAACAGCCCAGGTCTTTCAGCGGGGTTAAGCCATGCGTAGGTCATTGATCAAGCGGTCGGGCTGAGTGGTCAGTGTCGCGAGCATATCCCAACCTTGCTTCCTGGCTGTCGAGAGCAGCGAGCGGA
>JAABUK010003761.1_pt1 | contig 25312 bp, 20 predicted proteins | sample 5559141 | NCBI WGS metagenome assembly JAABUK01 (sample SAMN10711869, study PRJNA513367) | rock metagenome | isolation source: Antarctica rocks | place: Antarctica: Victoria Land, Pudding Butte nord | collected 2016-01-03 | reverse complement strand
TACCTGGTCTTCCCAGACTGGGCCACCCTCATGCAAACCCTGATCGACTCGAAACCCCCACCCGACATCGAAGCCCAGGTCGCCAGGTGATGATCTCACCGTCCGTAGCCGACTTAGAACTGCTGCCCCCGGACAGGAACAACGCTCAACCCCGGATGTAGCACTAGGCTGCCGGGCCGCGCAGGTCCGCGAGCGCGTGCATCGTGTCCTTGAGCGCCGGGTAGAGCGCCACGTAGGCGGCGAACAGCGCGTCGTAGCGGCGCTTGCGGGCCGGGTCCGGCAGGGCGCGCTCAACCAGCGTGACCCAGTCCCCGCTGCCGAGAAGCCCTGCGCTCATGGCCGCGAGCCGGGCGGCCCCGAGCGCGGCCTCCACCTCTTCCGCGATGGTCCACACCGGAAAGCCCGTCGCGTCAGCGATGACCTGCATCCACAGGTCGGACCGCGCCGCGCCGCCCACGACGACCAGGCGCCCTTCCAGCGACGCCGCGCCCCGCGCGCCGGCTTCCATGTTGTGGCGCAGCGCGAGCGTGACGCCTTCCAGCACCGCGCGATACAGGTGGGCGCGCGTATGGAACAGGTTCAGCCCGATGAACGCGCCCGACGCGCGGGCGTCCCAAACGGGCGAGCGCTCGCCCATCAGGTAGGGTAGGAACAGCACCCCGTCCGCCCCCGGGGCAACCGCCGCGGCGCCTTCTTCCAGTATCTCGTGCGGGTCGCGCCCGGTGTCGCGCGCCTGCGCGGCCTCGGCCTGGCAGAACTGCTCGCGGAACCAGGTGACGGCCGCCCCGGCCGTGCCGGCGCCGCCGAACACGTATAGGTCCTTGTCGGTGCCCACCACGTAGGGCATGGAGATCAGGCCGTGCGCCGCATCGGCCGCCGGCGCGATGTAGCCCCAGCACATGCTGGTGCCCAGCATCGCCACATGATGCCCCGGCGACACCACCCCGGCCGCGAACGTCGCAACTGCCGCGTCCACCCCGCCCGCGACCACCGGCGTGCCCGCGGGCAGCCCGAGCCGCGCCGCCGCCTCCGGCAGCAGCCCGCCCACCACGTCCGAGGGCGCCACCAGCCGCTCCGGCATCATGCGCGCGGGGATGCCGAGCGCGTCCAGCATCTCGCGCGACCAGCCCCGCGCCGCCATATCATAGATGCCGCCGATGTTGCCCGCCGAGGAGTGGTCAACCGCGACCTGGCCCGTCAGCCGCTGGATGACATAGGCGTTGGGCGGCAGGAACAGCGCCGTCCGCGCCCACACCTCCGGCCGCTCGTCCCGCAGCCACATCATCTTGGTGTAGCCGTAGTAGCTGTCCACGCCGTTGCCCGTGACGGCGCCGAGCCGGTGCAGGTCGAGATGCGATTGCACCCAAGCCACCTGCGCCTCCGCCCTGCGGTCCATCCAGATCAGGCAGGGATGCAGCGGCTGCATCGCCTCGTCCACCGGGATGCCGGAGCCGCCATATAGGCTCGACACGCACATCGCCTTTACGTCTACGTCCGGCGTGCGCGCGACCTCTGCAACGCACCGCTCGACGGCGTGGAGCCATACGTCCGGCCACTGCTCGGCCCAGTTGGGGCGGGGCGTATCGGGCGCGTAGCCGTGCGACGCCTGGGCCAGGATGGCGCCGCCGGGTCCGACAAGTATCGCCTTGGTGCTTTGCGTCCCGATATCGACTCCGATGACCCCGTCCACCACGACGCCCATCATCTACAGATCCAGGCTCTGCGGCAGGATGACGAGGTCGCGGATCACGACGTTGCGGGGCCGGGTAAGCATGAACAGCACGGCCTCCGCCACCTCCTCGGGCTGCATCAGGCTGCCCTTGGCCAGCGCGTCGTCCATCTTCTCCTTCGGCCAGTCGCTCAGCAGCGCCGTCACCACGGGGCCGGGCGCCACCTCCCCCACGCGGATGCCATGCTTCATCACCTGGCGCCGGAGCGTGTGGACGAACGCCTGGATCGCGTGCTTGGAGGCCGTGTAGATCGGCTCCACCACGACCGGGACGAATCCCGCGACCGAGCTGGTGACGATAATGTCGCCGCTCCCCCGCTCGACCATGTGGGGCAGCACGGCATGGATGGTGCGGAACGCCGAGTTGATGTTGAGGTTCAGCATCCGGTCCCAGGCGTCCGGGTCGCCGCCGTGAACGTCGCCGCCGACATACGACCCGGCGTTGGCGTGGAAGATGTCGAGCCTGCCCGCGCGCTCTAGGATGCCGGGCACCATGGTCGCCACGCTCGCGGGGTCGAGTAGATCCACCACCAGCGGCATCGCATCCGGCCCCAGCTCGGCGCACGCCTCCTGTAGCCTGGCCTCGTCCCGGTCCACCAGCACGACGCGCATGCCGGCGCCGGTCAGCGCACGGGCGCAGGCCAGCCCGATCCCGGACGCGGCGCCGGTGATGGCCGCGACCTTGCCCGACAAGTCCATCGCCATCAGGTTGTCCTCAGCCGCGTCCGTGGGACGCGCGCGACCGGCGCGCGAGGGAGTCAACGATCACCGCCACCGCCAGCACCGCGCCCGTGATCATGTAGCGCAGCGACGACGACAGATCGAGCAGCGTCAGCCCGCTGGCGATGGACTGGATGACGATGATCCCGAGCAGTGCGGAGTAGGCGCTGCCCCGGCCGCCGAACAGCGACGTGCCGCCGATCACCGCCGCCGCGATGGCGTTCAGGTTCACGTCGCCCGTGCCCGCCTGCTGGCTGGCCGACGCCAGCCGCGCCGCCGACAGCACGCCGCCCGCCGCCGCCAGCACCGAGCACAGCACGAACGCGCTGATATACGTCGCCGTGACGTTGATGCCCGCCCGGCGCGCGGCTTCCCGGTTGCCACCTACCGCAGTCATGGAGCGGCCCCACTTGGTCCGCGTCAGCGCGTAGTCCATCGCCACCACGAGCAGGACGAACAGCCCGAACATCCAGGGCACGCCCCGGTCCGTGTTGAGGTAATAGGCCACGGCCTCCAGCACCGCGAGCAACACGGCGGCGCGCGCCAGCAGCCCGCCCGTGGAGCGCCGCGACAGCCCGGCCTGGCCGCGGCGGGCCGCCGTCCGCAGCCCCGCGATCAGCGACACGGCAGCCGCCAGGGCCGCCAGCCCGTAGGCGACCGGCCGGGGCATGACCAGGAGCTGGCCGAAGCTCACCAGCGGCGAGCCGTAGGGCAGGTTGATGGACCCGGTGGACCCCAGGATATAGAGCTGGAAGCCAAGGACGGTCAGCAGCCCCGCCAGCGTGGATACGAAGGAGGGCATCCCCAGCCGCGTGAACAGCAGGGCATAGACCAGGCCGATGGCGGCGCCCGCGGCGAGCGCGGCCAGCACCGCCAGCGCCACCGGCCAGTCGGCGTTGACCCAGATCACGCCCAGCAGCGCCGAGGCGAACCCGCTGACGGAGCCGACCGATAGGTCAATCTCGCCCACCATCAGGATGCAAACGATGCCGAGCGAGATGACCCCGACGGTCGCGGAGTCGAACAGCAGGTTGACCAGGTTGTTGGCCGACAGGAACACCGGGTTGAGGGTCTGGAACACCGTCCAGATCACCGCCAGCCCGACCACCACCGGCAAGAAGCCGAGGTCGCCCGAGCGCACCCGGTCGAGGAAGCCCCGCAGCGACCCGGCGATGCCCGCGTCGTCCCGGACCCGCACGTCGCTTCGGTCGAGCAACGGCGCGCTCATAGCGGCGCCTCCTCGGCTTGTAGCGACCGTCGGCTGGACCGGCGCGAGACGGAGTTGTCCGCGGCGCCGGTGATAGCGCCCACCAGCTCCGCATTGGACGCATCGGGCGTGAACACGCCGCCGTTGCGCCCCAGCCGCAGCACCACGATCCGGTCCGCCACCGCCCGCACGTCCTCCATGTTGTGGCTGATCACGATGACGCCCAGCCCGCGCGCCCGCACCCGCTCGATCAGGTCCAGCACCTCAGCCGTCTGCGCGACGCCCAGCGCGGCGGTCGGCTCGTCCAGCATGATGAGCTTCGGGTCGAGCAGCAGCGACCGGGCGATGGCGACGGTCTGCCTTTGCCCCCCGGACAGCGACGCCACCGGCTCCCGCACGCTCGGGATGCGCGCGGACAGCTCGTTGAGCAGCGTCCAGGCGCGTATTTCCATCGAAACCTCGTCGAGCTGCGCCGGCCGCAGCTCCTTGCCGAGAAAGATGTTGGCGACGACGTCCAGGTTCTCGCACAAGGCGAGGTCCTGGAACACGGTCGCGATGCCCAGCGCCAGCGCGTCGCTGGGGCCGGACAGCGCCACCTCCTTGCCGCAGAAGGTCATGGTGCCCGCGCTGGGCGCGTGGACGCCCGCCAGCACCTTGACCAGCGTGGACTTCCCGGCGCCGTTGTCGCCGACAAGCGCCACCACCTCGCCCGCATGGACCTCAAGGTCTATGTCCGTCAGCGCGGACACGGCGCCGAACTGCTTTGAGATGCCCCGCAGGCTGAGCACCACGTCCCGCTGCGATCCGTCCGCCATGAGCCTTGAACCCCGTGCTTGCTGCCGCCCTTGTCCCTTCTACTGCATAAGGCCCAGCTTCTTGCAGCCCTCGACATAGCGGCCGGTGCAGAGGGCGGAAGCCGGGGTGATCGGCTTGCCGTCAACCATCTTGTCAACGATCTCCGCCTTCAGGTTGTCCGCTGTCACCAGCGCCGGCACGAACAGCTGGGAGGGCGTGCCGAACAGGGTGGCATCCGACTTCGGCGTCTCGCCGCCTAACAGCGACACCGCCACGTTGGCGGCGGCGGCGGCCACGACCTCGCTCGGCTTGGAGATGGTGTTGTACTGGTCGCCCGAGATGATGAGCTGCAGGCCCGCGATGGTCGCGTCGTTGCCCGTCACGGGCGGCACCGACTCCACGCCCGCCGCCTTGAACGCGGCGATGGCGCCGCCCGCCGTGCCGTCGTTGGCCGCGACCACGCCCACGATCTTCTTGCCGAACCGCGATATCTGGCCGCTGGCCCACTGCTGCGCCTTGGGCGGCGCCCATTCCGGCGTGTCGAACTCGGCCAGCAGCGCGTAGCCGCTGTTCTCCAGCCCCGCGTGGATGCCCTTCTTGATCAGCCCGGCCGCCGCGTCGGTCGGCGAGCCGTTGATCTCCAGCAGCCCGGCACCGTCCGCGGGCGACACGCCCTTCGCCTTCAGGTGCTGCACCAGCGACGCGGCGATGGACCTGCCGATCTCCTCGTTGTTGAACGACACGTAGAAGTCGGCCGGGGCGGACGGGATCGGTCGGTCATAGGCGATCACCTTGATCCCCTGCGCCTGCGCCTGCTTGAGCAGGGACGCGGCGGCGCTCGAGTCCACCGGGTCAATCACGATGACCTTGGCGCCCTGGGTGATGACGGAGTTGAACTGCTGCTGCTGGCGCGTCACGTCGCCGTCCGCGTTCTGATACAGCACGCGGCAGGACGGGCAGAGCTTCTTCATCTCGGCCACGAAGCCGGGGCGGTCATGCTCCTCGTAGCGGGTCGAGGCTTGGTCGGGCATGAGGAACGCGACCGTCGCGTTCTCCACGGTGGCGGCGGAGGCGCTGGACGCGCCGCCGAGCAGGCCGAGAACGAGGGCGGCGATGGGCGCAGCGGCGATGGGTGCGGTGGTCCGGGTCATGGGCGTTTCCTTGCTTTGGTTGCAGTCTTGCGTCAAGCGGGCGTGTGTCGGGCGGGCGTGTGCCAAGCGGGCGTGTGTCAGGCGGCAGCGGCGAGCCGCGCCCCGCCGAGGTGGAGGAGGCGGAACTTCGAGGGCGGCATTCCCTTGGCGGCCAGGAACTGGCGGTTGAAGTTCGACACGTTGTTGAACCCCACCTCGTAGCAGATGTCCGTCACGCTCAGCTCCGCCAGGCTCAGGTGCTGGCACGCCAGCTCGATCCGCAGCGAGTTGACATACTGCACGAACACCATGCCGGTATGGCGCCGGAACGAACGGGAGAACGTGCTGACGCTCTGCCGGCTGAGCGCGGCCAGCTCCGCCTCGCGCAGGTCGCGCGTGAAGTTGCGCCCGATGTGCTGCAGCACCAGGTTCATGGTCGTGGACAGGTAGGCCGCCGGGTCCGGCTGGAAGCCGACGCCCGCGAGCAGCTCGCGATCCCCGGCGTGGCCGAGCAGGTCGGCGATGTCCATGAACAGCGCCAGGCGGCGCGCGCCGGACGCGCCCAGCAGGTCATGCATCAGCGGCCGTATGCGCTCGGCCAGGGCGGCGGGGAACCGAACGCCGCGCAACGACTCCGTTAGCAGCGGCTGCAGGAAGCGCAGCTCCGGAAAGAGCGTCATGCACGACCCGATGAACTCCGCGGTGAACTGGAGGATGAGGCACCTTTCCTCTACCACCTCGCCATCGGCCACGTCGCTGATCCAGTTGTGCGGCAGGTTGGGGCCTGTGAGCACCAGGTCGCCCACGCCGAACGGCCCGATATGGTCGCCCACGTACATGCGGCCGGTCGTGGCCGTCACGAGATGCAGCTCGTACTCCGGATGGAAGTGCCACCGGACGGTCCGGAACGGGTAGCCATGCGACCAGACCTTGAACGACTGGTCGTCACGGACCTGGACCAGCTCCAGATCGGGTTTCGCCCCCATGTTCCCCCCGTCCGTTGCCACAGCCCGCTGTTTGTTGCGGGTCATCCGTATTCCGCGAAACTAAGACGCAGCCGACCTGGCCGGCTACGCACTTTGCAGCGCAGCATTGATACTTTTTTGCCGCGGCCTGGTCCATCGCAATCCGGCGGTGCCTCAACGGCCGGTTGGCGCGGCCTTCGCAAGGACCCGCCCCATGGCGTCCGGAACCGGCGCGGCGCAGGAGGCTCCGCCCTGCCTCGGGCGCCCATCTTGCGCGTCGGCCGGGCGAGGCGGTGGCGCGAGCCTGAGGTTGCCCAGGGCGGCCCAACCAGGCCCTGCGGCCACCTGGATTGATCCTCCTTGGTCTCCATCCATCCCCTGCGCTCCATGTGGATGGCAACGAAGGTGGGCCGAGGGTTGGCGGGACCGGCGTTGTTCCTCCCGCAGCGTTCACGGCACGGCAAGCGCGTTCCCGTTGCTGGCAGCCTTGATGGCAGCGGCTTGGCGGCGACGCACATCCTGGCGAAGGCTGCCGCCCGCCGCCCGCGGCGGCAAGCGGTTAGCCCGTGACGAAATCCCGGATGGCGGCGTTCAGCGCATCGGGTTCGTCGGCGCGGATGGAGTGGCTGCTGTCCTCGAAGACCTGCAGCCGCGAGCCGGGGATCAGGTGGTGGATCTCTTCCGAGAACCTCGGTGGGCAGATCCAGTCGTGCCGGCCGGCCAAGACCAGCGTGGGCACGGTGATGCCGGCTATCTCGGCCCGCAGGTCGAACGACCGCAGCACGCCGCCTGGCCCGAACGCCCGGTTCAGCGGCTCCGGCGAGTAGCTCGCCCGGCCGCGCACGGCTTCGGCCGCCGCCGGGTCGTAGCGGCGGCTGTAGAGCGGCCCCATGACGGCGTAGTACTCGGCCATCTCGTCCGCCGTCCCGAACGTGCCGGACCACAGGCGTTCGCAGGCGCGCCGCTGCCCGGCCGTGCCGTGGTCCTGGATGAACCGCTCCGCGCGCGGCACGAACCCGCCGTGGGCCGCCGTGACGATCAGGACCAGCTTGCTGATCGCCCCGGGATGGCGGGCCGCATGGGCCATCGCGACCATGCCGCCATAGCTGGTGCCGATGCTGACCACCGGACCCAGCCCCAGGTGCCGGCGCAGCGCCTCCATGTCCTCGACGTTCTCGTCCAAGGTGTAGCGCGCCGGGTCGCCGCGTCCGGACCGGCCCTGCCCGCGATGGTCGAAGTAGATGAGCTGCATGGCGTCCGCGAGCGGCGACATGGCGGGCTTGAACCCGGTGTGGTCGCCACCCGGGCCGCCATGGACCACCATTGCCACCGGGCGCTCGCGCATCGCGGGGCCGTCCGGCACCAGGCCAGAGCCTTCGACGTCGAAGTACAGCGTCGTTCCTCGAACCTGGGCGAGCATTGGGCCTCCTGTCGGGATTGAAGCACGGGTGAACTGCCTGCGGACTCGGACCGCTGCCGGACGAGATGGCAGGAACACGTTGCCGGAGGGCAAGCTTGGAGCGCATCAGGCGCAGGCCATGCAGCACGGCGACGCGGCCAGGCCAATGCAGGGCAGGCCGCATCGGCCCGGCGTGCGTCCTGCTCCAGCCCGGCGCAGCGCGCGTGGCAGGCCGCTCGCCCGGTGCCAATCCGCTGACGGCGCGAGAGGCTTTGCAACCTGGGCGCGCAGGTGCCGGACGCACGCGGCACGGAGACGCCCAATCGCCAACCCCTTCACCGGCCCAGCACTTGCTACAGGTTGCAAAGCAGTCAACGGATGCTTCCACCCGGACCGTTGCCGCCCAACCCGTCAACATCTTGCGAGGGTGAAGCAACTATACTCCTGGTCGTCCCTGCTGGCTGCCCAGACAAGGTTGAATCAGCAGCCGGCCAACCTGTGGTTGCAGAAATCAAGCATATGGTGAAGAGCGCATATCCAGCGGCTTCTTCCTTCTGTTGCATCGCAGATGCTGCCTGAGTAATAGGTCCGCATCGCGACTGGATGGGCGCCTGTCTTGATGTCAGCAGTCTTGAGTGATGCGCCGACGAGCGCGGGGTTCACTTGTCGGGTGTTCAGGGGCGAGCGGCAAGCCGCTGCCGTTGCGCCGTCTGTGCAGCACCTCCGGCAAGCCTGCGGCATGGATGCCGACATGATGACCGACATTTCCTGGTTCATCTCCAGGACCGTGCTGTGGGGCAACGATCCTGTGGTCGTGCTGATGGACCGGGATGGCCGGTTGACAGCGGCAGCATTGTTCTACCACCGCCGGCAACGAGGCTTCCCGACGGGCGTCGTCAAGGGTGGCAACCGGTCTGGCGATGGCTTGATGATTGCGCCGCCAGGGCTGCGCACCGCGGCATTGCAGGCAGCGATGGCCAAGGTGCTGTCGCTGCCCTGGGTTCATACGGTCCTCGCGTCGCTGCGCAGTGCCGAAGACCCGGACAGGGCTGCCGCGGCGCTGCAGGCACAGGTGGATGTTGCGTGGCGCGTCCGTGAGGTCGGCACGCACTTGTCGCTTGAGGGCGGCTTCGAGGGATTCCTGTCGCGGCAGCGTCCGCGCAGCCGCAGGAACTACCGCTACTTCCGCCGGCGGGCCGAGAAGGAGCTTGGCCTGGTGTTCGTTCCAAGCCTGACGGAGGCGGAGGCCGTGCAGGCGGTCGAGACGCTGCATGGCGTCTCGGTGTTTCCGGTGCCGAGTGCGCGCGCCGTTCGGCTTGAGGCTGCCATCCGGGGCACGCCGGGCTATTTCGCCATGGGCGTCCGGGACATGGCCGGGCAGTGGCTCAGCTACATGTCGGGCTGGCGGCAGCCGGACGGAACGTTCGTCGAGTGGCAGCTCAATCACCGGGACTTCGAGGCGGCGTCCCTTTCGACGGTTATGCGCACCTACTTCCTGGAGCATGAGGCGTCCCGCGGCGTCCCGCAGATCGTGTTCGTCGGCGGAACGTCGCTGGCGCTGGGGCGCTACTGCGCACCGGACCAATGCTATGATGCCTTTGCGATACGGGGCGGATTGCGTGGCTTCATCATCAAGGAGCTAGTGACCCGGTTGCGCCCGCAAACCGAGCTTGCGCTCCTGGTGCGCGGCACGGCACCGGCTCCGGCTGCATCGAGGCTCGTGGACGACGAGGCTTAGCGCCCGGGGACAAGGATGGTGCCGCCATGGACCTGCGGCTGGGAGGCTAAACCCCGTTCGCCGCTAACCCCGTCCGCTGCTCAGGGGCGGCGCAGGGCAGGTGCCGGCTCGTCCGCCTGCGCCAGCCGCACGAGGGCGCCCCGGCGGGGCACGCGCAGGTGCGACGGGAAGCGCTGGGCCAGCGTGCCGGCCTGCGGCCGGGCGCCCAGCCTTGGCTGGAGCGCCCCATCGCGCACCGTGCGCGCCGCGGCAGCCTCTGCCACCCGCCGGGCGAACTCGGGGGTATAGACGCCATACGGGTCGGTTGCGGGCGTCCGGACCATGTTTGCTGGCCTTGCGCCGCCATAGGCCGCCGCCAGCGGCCAGGCCCGCGCGACCCGTCGTCCGTACTCGTCCGCCAGTCCAGGGGTGCGGGAATGGTAGGCGCCGATGGCGCTGGCCCAGTCTCCCAGTTCGAGGTGCAGCCGGGTCAGGAAGCGCGCGGCGTAGCCGGCGTTCGCCGCGGGGTCGAACGCCTGCTCCAGGGAGGCGAAGGCGCCGGGGTGGTGCATGAGGTTGACCTGCATGCAGCCGACATCGATGGACTGGACGCCGGAGGCCCGGAATCCTTCGACCGCGGCCACGGCCTGCTGTGCGGTGTCGTAGTAGTGGCCGGTGCCCGCCACGTTGATGGTCCAGGGCCATGCGACCACCCGGCCGCCAGGCAGCGCCCGGCCGCTTTCCGTGCGCGCGATGGCGGACAGCAGCGATGGCGGCACGGGACCGGACCGCTCCACGGCCTGGATGGCGGACTGGCAGGCCCCTGCGTCGCCGATGGCCAGGCTGCCGGGCGGCGCGGCGTGCGCAGCGGCGAACGGGAGCAGCGCCACCAGCGCACGGGACAGGACCCACACGGCGCCGGGCCGCCGCTTGCAGGGGTGCGCCGGCCAGCGGCGCGGCGGGGTGGCCGGACGATGCTCCACGGCCAGGCGCAAGCGCCGTTCCAGCGTCGCCCCACCATCGCGGGCAAGTGTTGCCGACATCGGCACCAGGTGGCCCGGCGCTGCCGAAATGATGGTCATGGGGCGCATCTTTCTGTCATTGCCGGATCAAAGCTCCAGGATGCGTTCTGGCGAGAGCCGCCCCCGGACCATGTCTGCCACTGCGCGCATGTTCCCGCGCAGCCGGCCGTGCCGGTCTACCCAAGGTTCGGACCATGCCGAGCGCAGTAGGTTGGCCGCCATGTTGCGGCCGACGCTGCGGGCCGCGCGGCCCAGCGTATAGCTGCCCTTTTGGAACAGATAGACCGGGTTCGCCACCTGGGAGTAGCCCAGCCGGCGCCCGGAGGTGCGGCCTTGCTTGGTGCCCAGGTGAACGCCCCGGGCGCCAAGCAGCTTCACGATGCGGCCATGGCGGCCCAGCCGGTGGGTGAAGTCCACGTCCTCCGACCAGGCATACAGCGGAAGCCGCTCGTCGAACCGGACGGCGTGCGCCCGCGCCACGTCCAGCCTGACGGCCATGTTGCAGCCATAGCCATGGGGGGCCGGCAGTATATCGTCCCGCGCCGGGGTGCGGAGGTATGCCTCGATCATCGCGCGCGCGGCAGCCGGATCAAGGCCCGGACCCCTGGTGCCGTCCGCGATGAGGTCGCCGGTGGTGACAACTATGGCCGGATCGGCCTGCAAGGCCGCGAGCGTCGCCTCGACGTAGCCTGGGGCCATCAGAAAGTCGTCATCCAGGAACAGCACTGCGTCACAGCCGCCCAGCCGATCCAAGATGGCGTTGCGCTGCACCGGCAAGCCGGAGGGCGCCATCAGGAATTCGACACCCGCATGTCCTTCCAGCCCGGCGATGTCGGCTGGCTCGGTGCAGCACACCACCACCCGGCTTGCCTGCTGCGTTTGCGACGCGAGCTGCGCCAAGGCGTCCCTCAGCGTGTCCGAACGTCCCCGGGTGGCGATGCCGATTGCTATGCCAGACGGGACAGGTTCTGAAGATGCTAGCAGGCCGGTGTCAGGCATATGCATCGCCTCCATAGCGGCGTGGGTGCAGTAGCGGCACCGCCATGGCGCAGCAACTTAAAGCCAGGGCGCGCTCGAATTTGTGATGCGGGACGGTAAAGTGGACAGACGCAGCATCACTTAAGCGTGAGGCATCTCGCGTTCCCTGTACTGGTGCAGCATTCTTCCGGTTGCTGCGTTGCAGCAAAGAATGGCGGCACTTAGCCAAGTCGGGCTTGCTGCCCGCTGAACCGACTGCGAGGCTGGATTGCTCGATGGACCAGATGGCCGTGCCCGTTCCGCCAGATTGGCGCGTTAGCCCGGCAACGCGCCCGCTTGCCCTCTGCCTGCCACAATCCTTGTCCATGCCGTTGGTCGGCAAAGCACTAGACGACGCCTTGTCCGCGATGATGGCACATATTTTGCTTAGGGAATATCCTGCGTAGGGAAAGCGTCGTTTGCCCGCCTTTGCTATTCCGTTACCCATTTGCCGATGTGGTCAACCATGCCTCGCACGACTAGCCAGATGATCTGTGCCTCCTACCTTGGCCTCCTACCCGGCACGTTGCCGGGATGCAAAGACGTGAAGAGATGCGGCGACGTGAGAACCGGCGTCCGGGCGCTCACCAGGCCGCGCGGTGCAACGGGGCCGGCTTGGCGTTGGCCTGTTGCTGCGTTGCCGGCCTGGCACTCGCGCTGATGCCGGTTTCAAGTGATGAGGCGCTACTGGCAGCCCTGTTCGCGCCCTTGGCCATGATCCTTGGCGGAATGGCCGTTCAAGGCCCGGTCGCCGCTGTGGCTGGCTGGACGTTGATCTGGCCTGGCCGCTTCCTGGCCTGCCTCGTTCAACGGCCAATCGAGAGCGCAACGTGGCCCGTCGTAGCTGCGATGCCGCGAACCGGACCTGCGTCGCAAACGTTCCTAGCCCTAGCCACACTGGCTGGCTCCTGCGCCGGCATCCGTGCCCATGGTTCCGGCAGCCGCTCCGGCCAGGGCTGGCCTGCTCGGCACACGAGGAACATAGATGACAGGTGGCATAGCACCGGGAGCCGGCAGGCTGATGCAAACCAGGTCAATATGGATTTCATGAAGGCATCACACTGATCGCGGCACTGTGCATGATAAGTTTATGGAATGTCAGCATTGTGATATTTACAATGGCGCAATCCAGTAGATGATGCGTATCAAAGATGAGCATAAGCACTATTCACAATTTAAGCTAGGCTGTTCCGAACCGACGCAACTGTTTCGTTGGCGCATTAGCTTGAACTGTAGACCTCGTAATATTCAACTGACAGGCACATTGCATGTCTCTGAGACTTGATGCCGTCTCGAACGGCGCAGCAACCACGACCGCCTCCCTGAACGCATGGGACAGCGGCGGCTGGCGCCGCCGTGTCACCAGGCAGTCAGCCTGTGCGGCAGCGCTCATCGCGTCGGACTCGGCAGCCTTCGGCATCTCTGCGGCCACTGCCTGGCTTGTCGCCGTGTCTGGGCCGTTGGCGCTGCCGGAGCACATCGGCCGGCCTGCGGCGGCGTTGCAGGTCATCCAGTCCGGCTTCGCCTCCATTTTCATCATGGGCGGGCTGCTCGCCTACTTCATGGCGCAAGGGCACTACCGGCAGCGCCTGCCGTTCTGGCGGGAACTGCAGCAGATGCTGACAGCCGTCCTGTTCGCGCTCCTGTGCAACAGCCTTGTCGAGTTCGCATTCAAGACGGATGCGTCCCGCATGATGGTGCTGGGTACCTGGATCTTGTTGCCGATGGTGCTGGTCGCGTTGCGGCAGTTGACCCGTCGCCTTCTGCGCGACGCCGGCCTTTGGCAAATCCGCGCCGTCATCGTCGGCCGGGGCGCGGCAGCCGAGCGCGTGGCTGGGGCGCTGACCTCTGAACGCAACCTTGGCTACGCCGTCGTGGGCATCGCCAATCCGGCGACCACTGCGCGGTCGCCTGCCCACCGGCCCTGGACCCACTTGCTTCGGCAGCACCGAGCCGACCTTCTCATCATCGCGCCGGAGGTTGACCAGACGTTGGAGCGCAGCCGCAACGAGGCGCTGGTGCGGGAGCGCGTGCCGTTCGCGGTAATGCCGCAGGCCGAAGGGCTGCCGGTGTCAGGTTGCGTCCAAACCTATTTCTTCCGTCACGACCTGGTCATGCTGTCCTACCGGAACAACATCTCCCAGCCGATAGCCCGGGCTGCCAAGATGGCGCTGGATCTTGCGGGCGCTGCTGGCCTCGTACTGTTCGTGTCGCCGGTGTTGCTGGCCATCGCAGTGATGGTCAAGCTCGATGGCGGCCCGGTGCTCTTCGCGCATTCGCGTGTGGGCGCGGGCGGACGCAGCTTCCGCTGCCTCAAGTTCCGCTCCATGAGGGTGGACAGCGCCGATGTGCTCGACAACCTCTTGCAGACCGACAGCAACGCAGCGGTCGAGTGGGCCGCGACGCAGAAGCTGCGCCATGACCCGCGCGTTACCCGGATCGGCGCTTGGCTGCGCAAAACCAGCCTTGACGAGCTGCCGCAGTTGTTCAACGTGCTGCGGCTGGAGATGAGCCTGGTGGGGCCGCGTCCGATCGTGGACGACGAATTGCGGCACTATGGAGAGGATATTGCCTATTATTACGAAACCCGGCCGGGCCTGACGGGCTTATGGCAGGTCAGCGGGCGCAGCGACACCAGCTACCGGCAGCGGGTTCAGCTCGACACCTGGTACGTCAAGAACTGGACCCTGTGGCATGACATCGCGATCCTGGCCAAGACGGTGCCTGCCGTGCTGAACCGGACCGGGGCGGTATGACGCTGCGGTGGCCCTGGCAGGCGCGGTCCACGCCGGCGCCCCCGGTCCGGGTGCCGACCCTGAATCGAACGGCGAGTCACGCGGCGGACCATGCGCCCCGCGCCCCGCGCGCACGGGTCGAGCCGGTGCTGCTGCCACCGGGCGAAGCTTTCACGCCGACCCAGCCGAAGCCCGGCCGGCGCCAGATCGTCGGGCGGCAGGCGGAGCTGCAGCGCATCGTGCAGGCCCTGCGGGAAGAGAAGGCGCATGTCGTGCTCTACACCGAGCGGGGCCGGGGCAAGACCTCGCTCGCGAACTTGGTGATCGAGGCGTTGCGCCAGGGCGGCGTCATCGTCGCCCGGCATGCCTGCGAAGCGGGCAGCAGCTTTGACAGCATCATGCGCGGCCTGTTGCGCGACCTGCCGCGCGCCCTGCTGGCCACGCCGGCCAACGACCCGTCCGAAGTGGGCTGCGAGGCCGCGCTCCCGCAGGGGATGCTGCGCCCGCGCGACGTGGTGGGGGTCATGGCCCGGCTGACCTGCCGCACCCTGGTGTGCGTCGTGGACGAGTTCGACCGCGTCGAGGACGAGGGGACGCGCACGCGGCTGGCGGACACCATCAAGCAGTTGTCCGACCAGGCCGTGCCGCTCTCGTTCATGGTCGTCGGCGTGTCGGAGAACCTTGAGCAGATACTCGGCCAGCACCCGTCCATCCAACGCAACCTCGTCGCCGTGCAGCTCCCGCTACTGACGGATGCGGAGGTCGCCTCGGTCATAGAGACCGGGGCGCGGCAGGCCGGGTTCACGCTGTTCGAGTCGGCGGTCGAGTATGTCGCCGCGCTGTCCCGCGGCAGCCCCTACATGGCGCAGCTCATGGGGCTGCGCCTCATCCAGGCGACGCGGGAGCGGGGGAGCGCCGCCGTCGCGCCGGAGGATTTCGCGGCGGCCATCACGCGCCTGCTCAACGAGACGTCGCCGAGGACCAAGGCCATCCATGCCTCGCTCACGCAGGGGGGCGGCGATCCGGAGATGGTCCGCACCCTCGCCACGCTGGCCATGGCGGAGCAGGACAGTTGGGGCCGGTTCAAGGTCATGCCGTCGTTCCGGGACGCCGTCTCGGTCGGCCAGACCTACATCACGGCCGAGCGGTGGGCGCGCATCCTGGCGTCGCAGGTGGTGCGGTCGGCTGGCGAGGGCTACGGCCTTCATGCCTTTGCCGAGCGGAGCGTCATGCACCATATCCTGTTGCTGGCCGCACGGGACGCCCCGGCCGAGGCTAAGCCGGACGCGGGCCGGCCCGCCGGCCGTGGCGGGCCGGTGGCAGAGCCGGCCCAACCCGGTCAGGCGGCACCCAGTCAGATGGCGGTAGGGACATGATGGACGGATCACTGGTCGGCGTAAGCGTCCCGCAGCCGTCCTCCGATGGCGTGCAGATCGGGCCGTTGCTGCGGCTGCTGCGCCGCCACGCCTGGTTCATCGCGTTGTGCGCCGTGCTTGGCGCCGTCGGCGCCTATGCCTACGCGCGCACCGTGCCCAAGCTATTCACGGCATCGAGCCTCATAGCCGTCGAGGGGGACCGTTTCGCAATTCCGGAATTGCAGGGCGCGCTACGCAACGACAACGCGCCGGATCCCATGCCCTGGGTGCGGACGGAGGTGCAGGCCATCGCGTCGCGCGACTTGGTGCAGACGGTCGTGAATAAGCTGCAGCTTGCCGCCTTGCCGGAGTTCAACCCCAGCCTCCGTCCGCCGGGCCTGCTGCAAGGTGTCAAGGACGCGGTGATGTCGCTGCTGCCGCAGCCGCCCGGACCCGGCGGCGACAGTTCGCCGAACGAGGCCGTGCTGGGTTCCGTGAGCCGGTCGCTGGCCATCTTCCAGGACAACCGCAGCCTGGTGATCGACGTGTCGTTCACGTCGCAGGACCCGGCGCTGTCGGCGCGCATCGTGAACACGCTCGTGGCCGAGTATATCGCCGCGCGCGCGAAGCGGCGGGTGTCGGCGAACCAGGGCGCCAACACGGCGATGACGGACCGGATTGACCAGGTTCGCCAGGATTTGGCTGCCCTTGAACAGCAGATGCGCGACCTGCGCGGCAAGAGCGACTTGGTCGGCCTTCGCGCCGGCAGCCTCGGCCAGCAGCAGTTGGAAGAGCTTGCAACCGCCGCCACCCGTGCCGGCGTGGAGCGTGCCCAGTTGCAGACGACCTTCGACCGCGCGACGGCCTTGGCGAAGCAGGGGTCGTCGGATGCCCTGGCCAGCGTGCTGGGATCAAGCACGGTGTCGCGCCTGCGGGAGCAGGAGGGCACGGCGTCCCGCCGCGTCGCGGAACTGATGACCCGTTATGGCGCGGGCTACCCCGGCGTGCGCAGCGCGCAAGCGGAGCTTGGCTCGGCGCAGCGGCAGTTGCGCGAGGAAACGCAGCGCATCGTCGCCTCGCTCGGCACCCAGTTGCGCGCGGCGCGCGAGAACGAGGCGGACGTGCAGAAGCAGTTGGATGCCGCCCGGCGCAGCGGGCTGGCTGCCGACAACTCCCGTGCCCAGCTCGAGCAGTTGCAGCAGGAGGTGACGACCCGCCGCACCATGTACCAGACCCTGCTGGAACGCGCCCAGCAAACGGTCGTGCAGCCAAGCGGGACCGAGACCCCGGATGTGCGCGTCGTCAGCCAGGCGGCGGCACCGGGCAGCCCCAGCAGCCCAAACATGAAAATCGCCGCAGGGTCCGGCGGCATGGCAGGCACCATGCTGGGCTGCCTGCTGGCGCTGACCCGCATCCGCACGTCGCGGAGCCTCCACAAACCGGCGGACCTGGCGGCGGCGGCCGGGCTACCATTGTCGGCGACCCTGCAACGCGCCCTTCTTGGCCGTGGCCGCAGTGGCCGTCCGGGCCGTGCCGCCCCGGTGCCCGGCGGCGTGGAGGCCGAGGAGCTACGCAGCCTGCGTTTCCGCCTGGCGCGGCTTGGGCAGGTCAGCGCGCCGCGCAGCGTGGTGCTCACCGGGTTGGGCAGCGGCGATGCCGCCGCCCGCATCGCGCTGGGACTGGCACGGGTCGCTGCGCTGGACGGCGAGCGCGTGCTGTTGATCGAGGGAGATCTGCAGGCGCCATCGGTCGCGTCGCTGCTGGGACAGCAGCACGGGGAGTTGCTGACCCTGCTTGAACGCAACGGCGACTGGCGGGACCTGGTCTCCCGCGATGCGGCCACGCCGTTGCAGGCGCTGGCATCGGTGCAGCCGTCGCAGCAGTCGCATACGCTGGTGGGCGGCATCGCGTTTCAGAACCTGCTGGTCGAGGCGCAGGCGCAGTATGACCTGGTCGTGCTCACGGCGCCTGCCGCGGCCCGCCCCGACGCCCTGGTGCTGGTGCAGCACGCCGACGCGGCGGTGCTGGTGATTGACGGCGCCACGGACCGGCGGGAGCAGGTGCAGGACGCGACGGGGCGGCTGGGCGCCATGTCCCGCAACCCGCTTGCCACCGTGCTGCTCGCTGCATGACCATCGCCCTGGGCGCGGCTGGTGCGCTGCTGCTGTTGCTGGCCGTCCACCCGTTCGTGACGTATCCGCTCAGCCTACGCCTTCTGGCGCGGCTGCGACCACGACCGGTTTTGCTGGGCACGCCTGCGGGGCAGGTGGCGTTCTGCGTGTGCGCCTACAACGAGGAAGGGGTGATCCGCGCCAAGGTGGACAACATGCTGGCGGCCGGCAAAGCAGTCGGCGGCCTGGAGGTACTGGTTTACGTGGACGGCGCGACTGACGGAACCGCCGCGATCGTGCGGGAGTACGGCGACAGGGTGAGGCTGGTCGCCTCTGGCACGCGGCTGGGCAAGACGCATGGCATGAACACGCTGGCCGGCATGACCCGGGCCGACTACCTGGTGTTCAGCGATGCCAACGTGTCCTTTGCCTTGAACGCGCTGCCCCGGTTGCTGGCACCGTTCGCTGACCCGGCGGTTGGCTGCGTGTGCGGCCACTTGGTCTATACCCGGCCCGAGGGCAACGTGACCGCCGCGACGGGATCGCTGTACTGGCGGCTTGAGGAAGCGATCAAGACGCTTGAGAGCGCCACCGGGTCGGTCATGGGTGCGGACGGGTCCATCTTCGCGCTGCGCCGGGCCGTACACGAGCCGCCGCCGCCGGACCTGATTGACGACATGTACGTGTCGCTGGCCGCGATGTGCAGCGGGCACCGTATCGTGCGCGTGGCCGATGCGCTGGCCTACGAGGAAGCCGTGTCGCGCCCGGGCGAGGAGTTCCGCCGCAAGGTCCGCATCGCCTGCCAGGCGTTCAACGTGCATCGGGCGCTGTGGCCGCGCCTGCGCCGGCTGTCTGCACTGGACTTGTACAAGTACGTGTCGCACAAGCTGCTGCGCTGGCTCACGGCCGGGCTGCTCGCTGCCGGGGCAGTATGCGTGCTGGCCGCGCTTACCGTGGCGCAGGCTTGGTGGCTGCTAGGTGCGGCTGTCCTGGCTGGCGGCGCGGGGGCCGGGGCGCTGGCCACGGCCCGCGGCGGCCTGCTGGCCACCGGGCGCGACGTGCTGTGCGCCTTCATCGCCACCGGGATCGGGGTGTGGCGGTCATGGCGCGGCGACCGGTTCCAGACCTGGAGTCCCCCGGCGTCCGCGCGCACCATCCGGTCCATGCTGCCCGGTGCCGGCGGGGACTGAGCCATGCGCGTCGCGCTGATAGACCCGTCGCTGTTCACCCTGCCCTATGACCGCGCCTTGGCCGGCGGCCTGGGCCGGGCCGGGCATGACGTGACCGTGTTCGGCCGCCGCCCCGGGCCGGACGACAACGGCGCAGACGGCATCGCCCTGGTGCCGCATTTCTACCGGATGACGGAGAACCGGCTGGTGCAGAGCCTGCCGAGGCCGCTGCGGCTTGGGTTGAAGGGCCTCGACCATGCCGCGTCCATGGTGCGGCTGCTGCGCCGCCTGCGGCGGGAGCGGCCGGACGTCATCCATTTCCAGTGGCTACCGTTGCCGGTGGTGGACCGCCGGCTGCTGGCCGCGTTCCGCGGCGTGGCGCCGCTGGTCCTGACGGTCCACGACACCAACCCGTTCAATGGCGACCCGTCAGCCCGGCTGCAGCAGCGCGGCTTCCTGCGCAGCCTGGCGGAGTTCGGCACGCTGATCGTGCACACCGTCCAGGGCCAGGCCCGGCTGCGCGGTTCCGGCATCGCGGCGGAGCGCCTGGTCGTGCTGCCGCACGGCACGCTGCTGGAGCCGCCGCCACGCGCCGCCGATCCAATGGACGGCCCCATGACCTTCCTGCTGTTCGGCAAGGTGAAACCCTACAAGGGCCTCGACGTGCTGATCCAGGCGTTCGCGGCAGTGCCGGAACCCCTGCGGCGGGATGCCCGGCTGCGCGTGGTCGGCAAGCCGTATATGGACCTTGCCCCGTTGCAGGCCATGGCGGAGCGGCTTGGCATCGCGGGCCAACTGGTGTTCGAATCGCGTTTCGTGGGCGATGACGAAGTGCCCGGCTTGTTTGCGCCGGGCACGGTGGCGGTGTTCCCCTACCGCGAGATCGAGGCGAGCGGGGTACTCTCCATCGCGCTTGCCTGCGGCCGTCCGGTCATCGCGTCGGATTTGGGCAACTTCGCGGAGACGGTCGTGGACGGCGTGCAGGGCCACCTGGTTCCACCGGGCGACGTGGCGACCTTGTCGGCGGCCATGGCGCACATGCTGTCGGACCGCGCCTTCGCCGCGTCATGCGCCCGGCAGGCGCGCGGACTGGTGGACGCGGTACCAAGCTGGGACGAGATCGCGCGACTGACGACGGCGGTGTATCAAAACGCCAGGCCGATGGGAACGTGAGCCTGCGGGCATGGGCTAGGCCGCGTCGCCGTTGATGCATATTGCCTGGGCGCGTCACCGAGGCGCGTCATCGGGCCGGAGATTGGCCACCGACATCACCAGCAGCACCGGGAACAGCACCGGCGCAAACTGCTGGTAGCCGCCAGTGAACAGAAGCAGCACTAGGCTCGGCGCCAGGATCGCCCGTTGCGTGGCCGTCTTCCGTCCCGCGGCAAACAGGGCGACGTAGGCCGCCAGGGCCGGCAGGCCGTATTCCAGCGCGATCTTGACGGGGGTGTTCACGGTGTAGTCGTAGGGCATGGTCAGCTTTTCGCTGGCCCCGCCGCCGATGCCGAACAGGGCGGCGGCCGGCTCCTGCGTCAGCACGTCGTTCAGCAGCCAGAACGGCGTTATGAAGCGCAGGTGGCCGCTGGTCGAGGGGCGCACCACCTCGTCCAGCCGGCCGGTGAAGGCCGCCGTGATGTCCGGCGCCAGCACGCCAACCGCCGCCGCCAGCAGCCCGAGCACCGCAAGCGTCACGACCGAGACGACGATGCCGCGGCGTCCCATGCTGAATGCCACCGTCGCCACGAAGGCCGCCAGCACGATCCAACCCGTGCCGGCCATGGATAGCAGCAGCCCCCCGGCGAACAGCGCGAGGATACGGGTGCGCTTCAGCACCAGGATTTCGAGCATGAGCGCAAACGCCATGATCTGAGAAAATATGGACGGCTCCAGCATAAAGAAGCCGTTCGCCTTGTACAGGTCGCCGAAGCCCACCGGTATCTGCAGGTTGTAGCCGTCCTCGAACAGAAAGGCGTCGGGTACGATGCCGCGAAAGCTGAACAGGCGCAGGCCAGCGAGCTGCACGGCGAACTGCACGATCCCCGCGATGGCGACCAGGCTCAACACGGCCGTGACCCGGCGCATGAACTCCCGCTCCGGCACCGGCTCGGTAAAGGATAACGTGGCGAAGCTGGTCAGGATCAGGAACTGCAGCAGCGATTGCAGGCTGCTCCCGATCTGGAAGCGGCCGGGGTGTATCTCGTGGTAGGCCACCCCCAGCAGCGCCAGCATGCAAAGCAGCACGAACAGGAACAGGCGCACCCGGCTGAACCGGAGGCTGCCACGCCACAGCCCGACCGCTGCGAATCCCAGCCCGATCGGTCCTACTACGTTGATGGCCTTCCCACCGGCCGGCAGGCTGAGGCGTTGCAGGAATACGGCTGCGGCCACGATCACGGTCGTGAACAGCAGCACCTGTTGCACACGCGCCACGCTGGCTGTGCGAACCGTTGCCAATCGCTGCTGGATCATGGATAGGGACATGACGGTGCCTCGCACCGGCGCTTAGGGAGACACCGCTTTGACCGCTCGGCGGCATGACAGGGACAGGCTGCTTTTGTAGGGACGGAGGCAGATGGCTTGGCTGCGTGGCTGCGGGATGCCTGTGCTGAGCGCAGGGCACAGGCGCTGCGTCTCGGCGACACAGGATTTCGCAACGTTCGCATAGGCTGCCGCACGGTCAGCGGCTTTCGCCGGGCAGGCAGCCAGGATGCCGGACACGCTTAATGCGATCAGGAGAGGGTTCAGCGGGGGTGGGGCTGTCATGGTTACCTTCGAGGCGGTTGGCGAAGCCTATACCACCCTGCGCCGCCTGGCAGGCCCTCCATTTGCCGGGCGGCATGAGGCAGGCCGGCACGGCCTGCGCGTTCGGCGTGTGGCTGGCCTGCACGGGCCAGGCCGCGCAGGCGCAGCTCCTCGACCAGATTGTTGATCCCGGCATATCCGGCGTGCGGGTTGAGCCTGGCGTGACCGTCACCTCGCGGCAGCGCCCGGATTACGACTATGGCGGCATCCGGGTCGGCAGCGCCTTGGTCCGGGCCGAAATCAGCCAGGCTGCCGGCTATGACGACAACCTTCTTGCAACCACTCCGGGCCGCGGCAGCTCCTTCCTGCAAACCAGGGTCAACCTGCAGGCTGCGACGGACGTGTCGCGCTACGGCGTGGCGGTGCGGCTCACTGCGGACGACGTACGCTACTTCGATCAGCCGAAGCAGTCCTCGACAAGCTGGACGGCTGCGGCGGGCGGCAGCTACGAGATCGGCCGCGATACGGCGTCGCTCGACTACTCGCATGACAACCGCGTCCAGACCCCGCGCGACCTGGACACGCCGCGGGTGGACCGGGCGATTGAGTACCGGGTTGACACGATCCGTGCGGGATACAAGGTCAACCTGAACCGCCTGTCGTTCCGGCCGGAGCTTGCGGTGGCCCAATACGACTTCGACGACGGGACCGTTGACGGCGCCCCCTACCCGCAGAGGTTCCGCAACCGCGTGGTGGTGACGCCCTCCATCACGGTGGGATACGAGCTGGCGCCCCGGCGCACCGTGGTCGTCGTGGCCCGCAACCTTGTCGCAAGCTACTCCAACCGGACGGCGGGCGCCCCGCGGCGCGACTTCAACGACGCGGCGGTGCTAGCCGGGCTGGACTACGACGGCGGCGGGCCGTGGCGCTTCCGGGTGCTGGCGGGCTATGAGGTCAGGACGTTCGCGAGCGCTGCCATCAAGACCATCCAGGCGCCGATCGTCGAGGGAACGGTCATCTACACGCCGACCGGGCTTACGACGCTGACCGGCACAGTGGCGCGGCGCATCCAGGACTCTGCCGACGAGACGACCGTCGGCTACACCGAAACCGCGGTCAAGCTGGGCCTGAACCATGAATACCTGCGCAACGTCCTGCTGCGGGCGCAGGCCGGCGTTTACTTCAACGAATATAATCGGAACCTGGGACAGCAGACCCTGTATAGTGCCGGCGCCGGGGCAACCTGGCTGCTGAACCGCACCATGCGGCTGAGCGCGAGCTACGACTTCACCACCCGGCAATCCAGCAACGGGACGGCCATCAGCCTGGCGCCGGTCCCCAGCCTGGTGCCGGCCAGCCGTTCCAGCTCCGGCTTTTCCGACAACCGGTACCTGCTGCAACTCGGCCTGGCCCTTTGAGCGTTTCGCCTGGCCCCGCCATCCCGCCTGCCCCGGAGAGGACAGCACGCATGCTTCCCAGCCTGCCCACATCCACGCATCGAACGGTCCGGCTTGCCCTGTGCGGCCTGTGCCTGTGCGCCGCAGCAGCCCTGGGCGGGTGCGCGCCCGGCCGCGACCTGCCGCCACTGGCGGAATACCGGGCGCAGGGCTACCGCCTTGGCGGCGGCGACCAGATTCGCATCATCACCTTCGGCGAGGACCAGTTGACCGGGGAGTTCCGGGTAGATGACCAGGGGCGTATCGCGGTGCCTCTGCTAGGCGGCATCACGGCGGCCGGCCTGACGCCGCAGCAGCTTGAAAAGGCCGTGTCCGATGGGTTGCGCAAGCGGAACCTGCTGCGGGACCCTAGCGTGTCGGTCGAGGTGCTGGCCTATCGACCGATTTTCGTGCTGGGCGAAGTGGCCAAGCCTGGCCAATATCCTTACCAGCCCGGCATGACGGTGCTGACCAGCATCGCCGTGGCTGGCGGGTTCACCTATCGCGGCGTTCAAGATTATGCCTCGGTGATCCGCACGGCAGGTGGAACCGCAGCCGAAGGCGTGGCAAAGCCCAGCGACTTCGTGGCGCCTGGGGATGTCGTGAAGGTGTTTGAGCGCCGGTTTTAATAATGGAGGCCGGCATGGCGCCAAAGCCTGCGACCACTCGGGCAACTGCCCACGCCGCCTGTTCTACGGCCCGGGGTGGGAAAGCAAGGAGTGTTACCAGGCTAAGGGGAACCTGATCGGCTAGTCCAGGTCTCCAAATCGAAACAAGGCGCGAACGGCAACTTCCAGTTTACATCGGACGACAAAACCTGTCGGGGGACGCCCTCCAAGGTGGAGGGCAGGGGCTGGAGGCCGGCGCACCTTATTGCCGACTTGCAGGCCGGCGCGAGGTTCAAAAACCTTAGCGCAACCAGGAGTCAGGGTAGCATCCCAAGATGTCGCTATCAGTCGATAAGTCGCACCTTGGCCGTCGCCGGTCTGCACTGACGCGACGCCGCGCTAGAGCGTGAGCCAGCCTACAGCAAGGGTCGCCAGGACGGCCCAGAACACTAGCGCAAGCTTAATGGCGCCGGCGATGCCGTAGGCCGGCGACAGTGCGTTCTCTTGAGGTGTGGGGAACGACGATGCCTCAACCACGAGGCTTAACCTTAGCTTTGGCACGGCGCCCACCGAAAGGATTCCATCAACAGCTTGCATGAGCAGACCTTAAAAATGGTTAACGCCGCAACCTGGCAAGAAAATGGCACGGATACGCGGGCGTGCCATCCTTAATTCCATCAAACCTGGCTGGATTCGTCGCTGCACTGCAACAATTGATGTGTCCATCGTTGCCGCACCCTCATCGGCTGTGACGGCTCCTGTGTTCATGCCGCCAGAACCTGCCAGGCAGTCTGCAAGATGAAAATCAAGGACGGTGATCGGCCCCGAGGAGCATGCGGGCGGCTTCCTCAAGGCAAGGCAAAGAACGTTGTGGCGCCGCGGTCGAGTGCCGTTGCGTGTCCGGCCTGCCGAGACGGTTCAGGGTGGTCCCAAAGCTCAGGCTGCGCCCCGGCAGCCCTTAGCCAATGGCACCGCGGCGGCTACCCACCTGCGTCAGCAACCTCCTGCACGACGCGACGAGAAACGACCACAACTCGAAGCAAATGCTCACAATTCCTTCTGGCGGGCACTGACAAATCCCGACTGATCGTGGCGTGCAACAAACCACTGGTGAATGCAGGTTCGTGGCCCGTCCCGTCTGAACAAGCCGGGCATCAGCCGCAGCAAGTCCAGGAAAAACATCCATGCCGACGGCACCCAAGACCCCGTTCCCGCTCGGGGCGTATCTCGGCAACCCCAACAACAGCAACCCTGCGGAACAGGCCCTATATGATTCGAACCTGGCCAACTTCTCCGGCCTGATGGGCGCGGCGCCGCAGTTCCTCACAACGTTCGTGGACCAGAACCAGCCGGTGTCCCAATGGGTCGGCAACAGCATGTGGGCTGCCGCCTCCGCCGCCCAGTCGCCTGCCACGCGGGCCATGACGCCCGTGGTGGCGCTGCCGCTATCCTCCA
>JAABUK010003760.1_pt1 | contig 25312 bp, 25 predicted proteins | sample 5559141 | NCBI WGS metagenome assembly JAABUK01 (sample SAMN10711869, study PRJNA513367) | rock metagenome | isolation source: Antarctica rocks | place: Antarctica: Victoria Land, Pudding Butte nord | collected 2016-01-03 | reverse complement strand
CGCCGCGCCACCGGTGGCCGGTCGGGAGAGCGTATCACCTCCCGCCCAGACTGATCCGAACGCCGCTTCTGTATGCTCATCGCAACCTCCTCCGCAGGGGTGTTGCGACGACCAGTTGAGTCCGCCCCACATGCGGGTGTGGTTGTGCAGCCAGTTGCGCCCTGCCAGCTCGGCGGCCCAGTCATCGAAGCAGTCAATGCCGGTGCGCCCGTCCACGGCCTGTTCATAGGCGCGGCGCAGCCCGGCCTCGCGCGCCAGCCGGTCATGCCCATCCGAGACCAGGCGCTGGTAGTCCGTCCACAACCAGGGACGGGTCTCCAGGTGTCCCTTGAAGTAGGTGCGCCAGAAGACCTCCTGGACGAACTTATCGGCCGCCGGGCCATGTGCGGCCCGGGCGGCATCCACGACCTCCGTTTCCAGGACCATGCGCCGCCGTAGGTAGGGCGACAGGGCGGACGTCGTAGGGTCCGCGTGCAGCCCGGCGTCAGTGTTGCGGGTGTCGGCGTATTGCCGGCCCAGCCCGGCCGCAGCCGTATGGAGGCGGGCCAGCCCGGCGGCGCGGGTGGCGGGGAATGCCGTACTCTGGATATGCGTCATCCCCGGGATATGGGGCAACTCTCCCGCGTGCCAGTAGACGCCGCCTGCATTGAAGCGGCCGGGAACGTTGAAACCTTCCCACGTAATCCCGCTTCTGCTCGCTACGCTTGGCCCGGCCGTCCTAGAGGGCGAACCGGCTCCGTCAGGTGTGGGAGAGCAAGCCATGCGTACAGGTATCTTAGCTATTGCGGCCGTGACCGCTTCCATTATGGCCGGGCAGGCTACCACCCGGGCGTTGGCCCAGGCCGGCCCTGCGGCAGGTCCGGGCCAGGGCGCCGCGGCAAGCCAGCCGAACCAGAGCGAGTCCAACAGCCAGTCCAGCACTATGGGCCTTCCAACGGGCAGCGGCGCCGGCGCCAACAACGGCGTGGGCACGCAGGGGTCGCTGGACAGCAGCCCGGGCAAGGCAAGCAGCTCGGTCGCCGGGGTGAACGGCAGCGGGACCAGCTTCGGCGGGAACGGCAGCGCCAAGGGCGCGGGCGGAGCGATTGAAAGCGACCCGACCCAGGGCGGCGGTCAGCAGCGCAAGTAGCGTGGCCCAGGCCAATCCAGGAGAGCCGGCGCCGATGGTGCGCAGGTTTCCCCGTGCCTGCTGTTACTGATAGTCCTCGGTCATACGGGTCCGGGGACGCGGCGCCCCGGCATAGGGATCAAGCCCGGCCCTGGCTTGGTCCACCATCCGGCAGTCGCCGCACATGCGGATGCGGTCGGCGATGGCGGGGTCGCGGAACATCCAGTGCTTGCCTTCCAATTGCGCGGCCACCTTCTCGATGGAGGACTGGGTGCCGAACGGCTTGGCGCAGCGGATGCAGATGGCGGGCGGCTCCTCGTTCAGAATGACCTCGTTCCGCCGGGCCGCGCCGAAGGTGGCGCGTGGCTCCAGTCTCACGACGTTCTCCGGGCAGGTAGTGGCGCATAGGCCGCACTGGACGCACAGGTCCTCGATGAACTTGACCATCGGCCGTTCCGGGTTGTCGCGCAGCGCCGCCGTGGGACAGACAGCGACGCAGGACAGGCAGAGCGTGCAGCCCTCCGTGTTGATGTACACCCGCCCGATGGGGGCGCCGCGCGGCAGCGGCAAAGCGTTGGCTGGCGCCGGCGCGGCGGCGTGCAGGGCATTCAGTGCCTGCATCGTCAGCGCGTTCTTGTCGCCGGTCGGCAGGTAGGTCGTCGGCGGAACGCTGTCCCGGACGGCCATGCCGCGGAGCGCGGCGTCGAGGCTGTCGGGGTCGTCGGCTTCCAGCACTGCCACCCGTCCCTCGCCGTAACCCAACGGCCCGAGGATTGCCGATAGCAGCTTGACCTCCCGCTCATGCGCTGCCCGGCGGTCGGCGTCGCGCCGCCCGGCCAGCAGGCGGACCTCGGCGGCGCCGAAGGCGAATGCGGTTGCCAGCAGATCCAGGCCGGGCTGCCCGGCCATCGGCAGCGGGATGACGCGGGCCGGCAGGCCGCGGCCGTGGCGGGCCAAGGCGTCAATCAACGGCGCACCGTGCTTGGTGTCGTGCAGCAGCAGGACCGGCGGCACGGTCCCGTCAGCGTCGCGGTAGGCGGCCAGCAGCGTCCGCAGCCGGCGCGCGGCTGCCTCTGCGGTCGGCACGGCATACTCGGCGGCGGTGGTCGGGCACACCGCGGCGCAGGTGCCGCAGCCCGCGCAAATCTGGGCGGAGATGGCGACGCTGTCGCCCGCAGGGGCAATGGCTCCGGCCGGGCAGGCATCCAGGCATCGGGTGCAGCCGACCTGGCCGGACCGCTGGTGGGCGCACCGGCTGGGGTGGAAGGCAATGTAGCGCGGCTTGGTAAAGGTGCCGACCAGGTCGGTCGCGGCGAATAGGGCGCGCTGCACCGCCATTGGATCGTCCGGCGAGGCGCGCAAATAACCCTCCCGGTGCTCCCAGCCCGGCACCAGCGGCAGTCCGCCGCTCAGGTCTATGATGACGTCGCAACGGGACCGCGCGCCGTTGCGGGCGGGGCCGAACAGCAGGCGGCTGCGGGAGTCCGGCAGCGGCTCGGCAAAGCCATCCACCATCAGGTCGAAGGCGCCGAGGTGCCCGGTCACCCGCGTCAGCGTGCCGCGCACCACGGGGAACTCGGCGGTGCGCGGCGGTTCCAGGTCGGCGGAGCCGGTGATGATGACGGTGAGGTCCAGGCGGTCCTTCAACTGCCAGGCTGCCTCGACCGCGCGGTCATCGCAGCCATAGACCACCGTGACGCCCTCGGATTGCAGGGTCACGTCGGCGACCGGGCCGCGGGCGGGGGCGTTCGCGTCGTGCACCGCGGCGGCAATCAGGGCGGCGATCTTCGGCTGTGCCTGATCGGCCTCGTCCGACCAGCCCGCGGCCTCGCGTATATTGAAGAAGGCGAGCGGCGCGCCCCCTCCCCCATCGGCCTGGGCGCGCTGGAAGGCCGGCGCTTCCTGCGTGCAGGCGACCAGGAGCGGGTCCGGGCCTGCCGCGGCAGCGGTGAAGCGTCCTAGCTCCGTGCGGCATAGCTCATACGCCGCCGGGTGCCCGGATAGGGCCGGTGCGGTGTTCCCGACCGGCATCGTCCCGCGGCACGTGCACGTCAGGACGGTGCAACCATCTCGTTTCATAGGCAAAAGTTCCCTTCCTGCCTCCTGTGCAAGGCAGGGCTGAGTACATATGATAGGCAGCGGCTTCGTGGTCCACCCCGGGTGCCCCGTGCTTGCTGAATGGAGCCTAGCCATAAACGAAATGCCTGCATTGCCGCCGGGGTTCGCCGCTGTTCCAGGCGGGGGGGATGCCTGGACTGCCGCGGTCCGTGGCGCTGAAACCGGCGATGATCCCGGCAGCGTGCGCTGGAGCTTTTTGAGCGGGATGCTGCACGCCGCCGTCGTGCTGGCGCCGGACAGGCCGATGCAGGATGCCGGACCCATCATTGCCCTGGGCGCGCTGGCCTTGTTCGATGCCCTGGCGACCCTGGCGCCCCCGCAGGTGCCGATCCACCTGCTGCCGCCCGATGGCCTTGCGGTGGATGGCGGCCGGGTTGCCACGATCCAGGGAGCAATAGCGCCGGGGCCGTCCGAAATGCCGCCGGAGTGGGCGGTGCTCGGGTTTGAGGTCACGGTGCAGGCCAGCGACACCGAGCCTGGCCGGACGCTGGACCGGACCAGCCTGCATGAGGAGGGGTTTGGCGATGTGACCGCGGATGACATCCTGGTGAACAGCTTGCGGCACCTGCTGGTCTGGCTGGATGCCTGGGGGCAGGACGGCTTCGCCGCACTGGCTCTGGCGCTGCGGCAGCGCATGGCGCAGCAGCCGGTGCCGGCATGACCGCGCCGGTGCTAAGCGTGCGCCTGCCCCGCACCATCCAGCTCGACGTGTCCGACCGCCATATCTTCGATGAGGCGGCCGAGCCCGGCGAGTGGGCCGTAACCGGGACCTTTGTGTTTATGGAGGATGCGCCCGAGGACGCCATTGGCAAGCGGCGCACCGCGTTCCAGCACGGGTTCCTCGGCACCGGCAGCTTTGGCTGGTCCACGCTGGTCATGGTGGCCGACGCGCCGCCGGCGGTGGTGGCGTCGGTGAAGGATGCGTTGGCGCAGCACTTCGTGGAGCGGCACGGCGCCCCGTCGCTGGGCGCGGCGCACGAGGTGGCGGCGCGTGAGGTCGCCTTCGCCGCCTCCTTGTGCGAGCATCCCATTGGGACACTCCTAACCATTTTCCGCCAGCACGGGCCGGACGGGATCGTGGAGCAGTTCGCCACCGTTACCCGCGATGCTGCGCCAGCAGATACCGGCGGCCCCGATTTCGGCAAGCCCTTTGACCTGCTGGCGCTGGCTGCCCAGCCCGGCGGCGGTTCATGAGCCGGCACGAGGCGCGCGAAATCGGCGTGGTCGCCGAGCGGCAGAAGGTGGACAACCCCTGGTGCGACCATCGTTGGCGCGTCACCGGCCTATTGCCCGGCCCCGCTGCGGTGCCGCCCTGGACGCTGCTGGGCGCCGGGCCTGGCGTCCATTGTTACTTCGCAGGTAACGCGGTGCTGGAGCTGTATCCGTTGGAAACCGACACGCTACGCCACAACATCGAGGGGCCCCAGCCTGCGGTCTATGTGTTCCTGCGGGCGACGGATGCGACGCCGGGCGTGGCGCTGCTGGGCGCGACCGTATGCGCCGGGGAAGCGCAGGCGCATGTGGACACGGGGTCCGACCTGGTGGAGTCCATGCCGATGCCGGACGATCTGCATGCCTGGATCGCGGACTTCGTGGCCCGGCACCATGTCGAGCGTCCCGCCTACAAGCGGCAGCGCGACCGGTCGGAACACGCCCCTGCCCGGCACTTGGCCTTGCCGGATTGGCAAGCAGATGAGTAGCGCCGGCCCCGCTCCTGAGGATGACGGCACGGCCGGTGAGGGCTTGCTTCGCCGCTGGGCACGCCGCAAGCAGGCGACAAAGGCCCAGTCAGTCGCACCAGCGCCAGCAACGGCGAGTGACGTGGTGCCGGACGTCCCGCAAGTGGAAGAGCCAGTGCCGGTGCTGCCCGACCTGGACACCCTGGACGCCAGCAGCGACTACGGCGCTTTTCTGCAACGGGGCGTCCCGGCGAAGCTGCAGCAGATGGCGCTGCAGCGGGCCTGGTCCAGCGATGCCGCAATCGCTGAGTTCCGCGGTATGGCCGAGTATGCCTGGGACTTCAACGCTCCGCAGTATGGACAGCTCTGGGCGGTGGACGACATAGCCAAGCTGATCCAGGCCGTGACAGCACCGCCGCCGGATGCGTTGACCACACCCGTTGACGTAGTAGCGGCAGCCCCAGAGGCCATAGTGGACGCTGCGCCAAGTCCTGAGGCCGTCGCCGATAACGCCGTCGAGGCGGTGGATCGGGATGACGCGGCGCCCCTGCCCCGCCGCCACGGCAGTGCCTTGCCATGCTGAGGGAAGGGGATGACGGAGTGGCTTAGCCAAGCGGGCTTAACACCAGACTTGGCGTCCTGCTTGGCACACTATCTTATTACTTCTACAGTCTTACTTACTGGTGTTTCATTGCCAAGAGCAAGTAATCGGGCATTGCAATGAAGATGCCCCAGCGGGATGTAAGCCAGCAAGGGATGGACGACGTCGAGCTTGCACGGGCACTGATTTACGGCATGTTGGGCCGCGCGCTGGCGGAACCCTGGGATGCGGGGTTCCTGGCTAGGCTGGCGAAATTGGACGGCGACGACGGCGAGGTCGGGACGGCGTTGCGCGCCGTTGCTACTTCCGCCCGCGATGTCACGGTTGACGTAGCCCGGACCGAGTATGATGCACTGTTCATCGGCGTCGCACGCGGCGAGCTGGTTCCTTATGCCTCGTTTTACCTGACGGGCTTCCTGCATGAACGGCCATTGGCCCGGCTGCGGGCGGAGATGGTGGCACTAAGCCTTGTGCGGGCCGGTGGACGTTCCGATCCCGAGGACCACATTGCGACGGAATGCGAGGTGATGGCGACCCTGATCGGCCGAGGCAGCGTGGACGCTCAAGCCGGTTTCTTCGAGCGGCATTTGGCTCCCTGGGCCGGCCGTTTCTTCACAGATTTGGAGCGGGCGGCATCCGCCAGCTTGTTCCGCCCCATAGGCACACTGGGCCGATTGATGATGGACTTGGACCGGCAAGGCTTTGCGCTCGCCGCCGGTGCCTTAATGGATAAAGGTGCAGCATGACCGAGATAACCAAGCCCGTTCCCGTCGAGACGATCCGTGCGGATCGCCGAAGCTTCCTACGCGGGGCCGGCATCGCCGCAGCAGCCGTGCCGCTGTCCGCCTCGGCAGAGATGCTGAGGCAGCCGACGAACCACCAGGTGCCGGCGCGCTACCAGGAGAGCGCCCACGTCAAGCAATTCTATGCGCTGAACCGGCGATAAGGGAGGTCGGGTATGCTGACGAAACAACGGCCCGCGACGGCGTCGCGCGCCCTTCCTGTCGCCCCGGCTGCAAATCCCGCGCCGGGCGCGCTGGACCGGCGCGGCTTCCTTCGCACTTCTGGCCTTGCCGCGGGCGGGCTGGCCGCGTTGGGCGGGCTGGGCATGACGACCGTACAGCAGGCCGCCGCCGGCGAGGTGGAGCCAGGAGTGCCGACGCAGACCCGCAAGACCGTTTGCACCCACTGTTCCGTCGGCTGCTCCGTGCTGGCCAAGGTGCAGAACGGGGTCTGGGTGGCGCAGGAGTCGAACTTCGATAGCCCGAACAACCTGGGCACACACTGCGCCAAGGGCGCCGCAGTGCGCGAGCTGACGCACGGCGACCGGCGCCTGAAATATCCGATGAAGCTGGAAGGCGGCCAGTGGAAGCGGCTGAGCTGGGACCAGGCGATCAACGAGATCGGCGACAAGATGCTCGCCATACGCGAGAAGTCCGGGCCGGATTCCGTGTATTGGCTGGGCAGCGCCAAGTTCAGCAACGAAGGCGCCTACCTATTTCGCAAGTTCGGGGCGCTTTGGGGCACCAATACGGTGGACCACCAGGCCCGCATCTGCCACTCAACCACCGTCGCCGGGGTTGCCAATACCTTTGGCTACGGCGCGATGACCAACAGCTTCAACGACATTGGCAACTCCAAGGCCATCATGATCATGGGCGGCAACCCTGCCGAGGCCCATCCGGTCAGCCTGCAGCACCTGCTGCGGTCCAAGGAGATCAACCAGTCCGAGCTGATCGTCATTGATCCGCGGTTCACCCGCACCGCCGCCCACGCCACCGAGCACGTCCGCATCCGGCCCGGGACCGACATCCCGATCATCTGGAGCATTCTCTGGCACGTGTTCGAGAATGGCTGGGAGGACAAGCAGTTCATCGAGAACCGTGTTTACGGCATGGACGAAATCCGCAAGGAGGTCGCCAACTGGAACCCGGATGAAAGCGAACGGGTGACGGGCGTGCCGCGGGCGCAGTTGCGCCGGGTTGCGGAGATCATGTCGCACAACCGGCCCTCCACCCTGATCTGGTGCATGGGCGCGACGCAGAAGACGGTGGGAACGGCCAATGTCCGTGCCTATAGCATCCTGCAGCTGGCACTGGGCAACATGGGGCAGAGCGGCGGCGGCACCAACATCTTTCGCGGCCACTGCAACGTGCAGGGCGCGACCGACATGGGGCTGGACGTCACCACCTTGCCCGCCTACCTCGGCCTGGACGAGGCAGCCTGGAAGCACTTCGCGCGGGTATGGGACCTGGAATACGACTACTTGGTGTCCCGCTTCGCGTCCAAGAAGCTGATGGAGACCAAGGGCATCCCCAGCACCCGCTGGTTCGACGCCGTGCTGGCGGACAAGGACACGCTGGACCAGCCGGACAATGTCCGTGCCATGGTCGCCTGGGGCCACGCCGCCAACTCCATCACGCGTGAGCCGGTGATGCAGCAGGGCATGAACAAGCTGGACCTGCTGCTGGTCGTGGACCCGCATCCGACGACGTTCGCCATCTCCGGCGACCGCAAGGACGGCACCTACCTGCTGCCCGCCTGCACCCAGTTCGAGCAGTCGGGCACGGTCACGGGAAGCAACCGCTCGATCCAATGGCGCGAGCAGGTGGTGAAGCCGATCTTCGAGAGCAAGCAGGATACGGAGATCATGCTGCTGCTGGCGAAGAAGTTCGGCTTCGCCGAGCAGCTTGTGAAGAATATTGCCGTGGATGAAGGCGTGCCGGTATCGGAAGACATCCTGCGGGAGATCAACCGCGGCTGCTTCGCCATCGGCTACAGCGGCCAGTCGCCGGAGCGGCTGAAGCTGCATGCCAAGCACCAGGCGGACTTTGACCCGCAGACGCTGCAGGCGACTAGCGGCCCCTGCGCCGGGGAGTACTACGGACTACCCTGGCCGTGCTGGGGCACTCCGGAGCTGAAGCACCCCGGAACCGGCTTCTTGTACAACACCGCCGTCCCGGTCAAGGAGGGTGGCAGTGGCTTCCGTGCGCGCTGGGGCGTGGAAAGGGAGGGCGTATCGCTGCTCGCCACCGACTATCCCAAGGGGTCGGAGATTAAAGGCGGCTACCCCGAGTTCACTGTGGCTGTGCTGAAGAAGCTGGGCTGGGATGGGGAGCTGACGGAGCCCGAGCGGGCGGTCATAGACAAGATCGGCGGCAATAACGTGGGCGCGGTGAGCTGGCAGACCGACCTGTCCGGCGGCATACAGCGGGTGGCGATCTCGCACGGCTGCGCGCCGTTCGGCAACGGCAAGGCGCGCGCCTACGCGTGGAACCTGGTGGACCCCGTTCCGATCCATCGGGAACCCATACGCACGCCGCGGCGGGACCTGATTGACAAGTATCCGGCGCTTGCCGACCGGCGCGACTACCGCCTGCCCTATCTTGGCCGCAGCCTGCAGTTGCCGGACGTGTCCAAGGATTTCCCGATGATCCTGACCTCCGGGCGCCTCGTGGAATACGAAGGCGGCGGCGACGAGACGCGGTCCAACCGCTGGCTGGCGGAGATCGTGGAGGATGCATACTGCGAGGTAAACCCGCAGGACGCGGCCCGGCTGGGCATCAAGGACCGCGGCGAGGTCTGGCTGTATGGCGTCGAGAGTTCGTCGAAAGCGAAGTTCGTGGCGCATGTCAGCAACCGGACCGGGCCGGGTGTGGTGTTCGTGCCGTTCCATTTCGGCGGCATGACGGCCGGCGTGGACAACCGGAGCAAGTATCCGCCGGGCCTCGACCCGATTGTGCTGGGGCACGGTGTGAACCAACTTACGACCTATGGGTATGATGCTGTGACCCACATGCAAGAAACCAAAGTGACGCTGTGCCGGGTCGAGGCGGCCTGATGCATGGCGCCGATGATAAGGAGATGCGCTGATGGCGCGGATGAAATTCCTATGCGACGCCGAGCGTTGCATTGACTGCAACGCCTGCGTAACGGCCTGCAAGAACGAGCACGAGGTACCGTGGGGCCTGAACCGCCGCCGGGTGGTCACGATCAACGACGGCGAGCCGGGCGAGCTGTCCATCTCGATGGCGTGCATGCACTGCACAGACGCGCCCTGCGCCTCGGTATGCCCGGTCAACTGCTTCGTGCAGACAGCGGATGGGATCGTACTGCACAACAAGGATCAGTGCATCGGCTGCGGTTACTGTTTCTACGCCTGCCCGTTCGGCGCGCCGCAGTTCCCGTCTGCGACCAACTTTGGCAGCCGCGGCAAGATGGACAAATGCACTTATTGCGCTGGCGGGCCGGAGGGAACCAACACGCCGGAACAGTATGCGAAGTACGGCCGCAACCGCCTGGCGGAGGGAATGTTGCCAATCTGCGCCGAGATGTGTTCCACCCGGTCGCTGCTGGCCGGCGACGGCGCGACCATAGGCGCAATCTACAAGGAACGGGTGTTGCGTCGCGGGTATGGGTCCGGCGCCTGGGGCTGGTCCACCGCATACCGCGACACCCCGACGGTTTAGGAGGGCTACAGGATGCGTATTCCCTGGATTGGCTGTGCCCTTGCCTTGACCGTGATCGCTGGGACCGCTGGCGCAGTCGAGCTGCCGCAGAATAAACCCAACCCCGACCGGGGTGCGCTGGAACAGATGCTCAACAGCCAGCGCGACTTGCCGCCGGGGCAGATCAAGGGATTTGTGCACATCCCGGACGAGAAGGCGGGAGTGCTGATCCAGCCGGACGGACGGACGTTCCGCGATGTGCGTACGCGGTGGCAGCCCTACATCACCGGCGGGTTGATCGTAGTTGCCGTGCTGGCGATGGCGGCGCTGTACTTTATTGCCGGGCCAATGCGCTACACTGCGGATCCGCAGGGGCGGACCATCAAGCGTTTCACGTGGTTTGAACGATTCATCCACTGGCTCACATCGGCATCATTCGTATGGCTGTCACTGACCGGGCTGAACCTGGTACTCGGGCGGTGGCTGCTGGAGCCGGTCATCGGCGACAATCTATTCTCCGAGTTCTCGTCGCTGGCGAAGCTGTCGCATAATTCGGTCGGCTTCGCATTCATGGCCGGGTTGTTCGTGATGACGGTGCAGTGGCTGCACCCAAACATCCCGACCAAGCTGGACTGGCAATGGATCAAGGCGGCTGGAGGCATGTTCGGCGGACCGCACCCGCCTGCGCGTAAGTTCAACTTCGGACAGAAGATGATCTACTGGATCGCAGTGTTCGGTGGCGGTGCGGTCTCGGTCACCGGAGTTGCGCTGCTGGTGCCGTTTGCCGCGACGGGAGTGTTGGGAATGCAGTTGGCCCATGTCACACACTCCGTCATCGCTGCTTTGATGATGGCGGTCATCATCGGACACATCTACCTGGGTTCGGTGGGAGTAAAGGGGTCGCTACAGGCAATGACGACCGGGTGTGTGGACCGAAACTGGGCGTATGAGCATCATGGCTTATGGGCCGAAGAAGCGGAGGCCGAGCAGCGCGGGACGGCAGGTCCGGCACCGATATCCCATCCAGCCGAATAAGCGTCTGGCTGGCGTCAGCGTTTAGGCGCTGACGCCGGCGGTTGCAGGGTGTGCTATGCCTGGGGAATGCCGACCTCCCCCCTGTTTTTGCATGTGTTCCCAACCTTTGCCACAGGCGGCGCGCAAGTTCGTCTGACTTCTGTGCTGAACCATCACGGCAAGCAATGGCGTCACGCCATCATTGCCATGGATGGTGTGACGACCTGCCGTGAACGGTTGGACCCTGGGCTGGACGTAACCTTTCCCATGGTGACGCTGCCCAAACGCAGCACATTGGGCAACATACGGCGATGCCGGGCAGTGATCCGTACGCTGGAGCCGGACGTGCTTGTCACGTCCAATTGGGGGTCCATCGAGTGGGCGATGGCCAACCTGCTGCCGCTAGCGCGGCACGTCCATGTGGAGGACGGATTGGGGCCGGACGAAGTCGCCGGCCAGTTGCCCCGCCGGATCTGGACCCGGCGCGCGGTGCTGCGTCGAAGTACGGTGGTCCTACCATCCCGGGTATTGGAGCATATCGCGCTAGATACCTGGCGGCTTTCGCCCCGGCGCATCCGGTATATCCCGAACGGTGTTGACCTTGCCCGGTTCGGCACGCCATCGGCCATGTCCGACGGGCTGCCGGTGATCGGCACGGTGGCGGCACTGAGGCCAGAAAAGAACATTGGTCGGCTGCTGCAAGCATTCGCTTCCGTGCGACAGGCAATGCCAGCTCGCCTCGTGATCGTGGGCGACGGTCCGGAACGGAAAAGCCTGGAGGCCATGGCCACGACGTTAGGCGTCGCCGACGACGTGCGGTTCACTGGGCACCTGCCCGAACCCCGTTTGGAATACGCCGGCTTTGACCTTTTCGCATTGAGCTCTGAAACCGAGCAAATGCCGTTGAGCGTATTGGAAGCAATGGCCGCACATCTGCCTGTTGTTGCGACGGATGTTGGGGACATCAGGGTGATGCTCGCCCCAGAAAATGAGCCTTTTGTGGTGCAGCGTAACTCGGAAACACTCGCGGCGGCCCTGCTTGCGGTATTGCGCATCCCAGACCGGGGGCGGTCCATCGGTGCTGCGAACCGTAAGCGTGCGGAGGCGGTTTATAGTCAGGAGGCGATGTTTGCCGCATGGTTTGCGGTGTTGAGTGGTTCGGACGTCGAAGGATGATACACCGCTAGCGGGACCGTCGTTGAAGGTGTCTGCAATCTCCCGGAAGCGAGGTCCCATCGCGTTTCCCAAGGTATCAGGGGTGCGGACTTACTAACGCAATCCGAATAGCCCTTGGCCACTATCCCACGGTTGGTGGCGCCTTGCACCGCTCGTGCGGGCCGGGCAGTTGAGGCCGGCTGGCTCGCTACTGGAGCGGTTCTCCCGTTTGCAATCGACGGTCAAGTTCCTTTGCCAGTTCATTGACTGCGGTAACCTCACCGAACTCGTAGGCTTCGGGATCAACGATCGCCGCCTCGGTTCCCTCCAAGGCGCTTGTCCGCTGCATCATCTGGATCAGCTTGGTGACTTCCTGCTCCACCAATAGGTTTGCCTGCAAGTTCAGATGCGACCGCCGTTCGGAAAGACGTCCCTCATGCGCCTGCTTGGTCAGCACGAAGCAGGCAAGCAAAACCCCTTCCAGGGACAGCAGGGCTCCCCCAAGCGAATAAGGAAATGGGTCGAATACGGGAAGCTCTGGCAGAAGACCGCTATTCAGGACCACCCACGCCGCCACAGCCAACGCTTGCGCCACCAAGAATGCTGGCGTGCCGGAAAAGTCGGCAACCCTTTCGCCGATTCGCTCTCCCCTGCTGCGCCGCGCCGTCAGAGCCTCTTCTGCGCCCACAACGGCTTCTATGTTAGCAATGACGCTCTTCGGTGCGGTCTTAGTCACTGGCTTTGGTCCCATGTTGTCCGGCAAGCCTGACGGCTAGCCCGCCCACCCCAGCAAAGCATCAATCTCCGTCCGAAGCCGCTCCAGACGCCGCCGGTCCTGTTCATCTAGGACCTGTCCAGCCGCACGCAATTCACCCAGGCGCTGCGCCAGCCGGTCCAGCACCGTCGTGCTGAACCGGACCGGTGCTGGCTTGTCCGGACGCTCTGCCGACGCCTTGGCTTGACGCAGCTCCCGGATGGTCATCCCACCGTCACGCATAGCGGCCACCAAGCGGCGCAGTTCGGCAGGCTCCTTGATCCTGGCCAGCTCGATGAGTGTGTTCCGGGAAACAGGAGGTTCTGACGTCAGAACCTGCTCCAGGAGTTCCTGCGGCAGATGCAGGACACGCAGCACGGCACTCATCTCGCCTTTACTGCGGCCTACAGCTTCGGCGGCTTGCGACTGCGTCCACCCTTTACTCTCCATCAGGCGCCGTACGCCGCGGGCTTCTTCTACCACGGTCAGATCTACCCGCTGCAGGTTCTCCAGCAGAGAGGCTACCTCGGGGTCGCCATCATGCTCGATCGCCAACATAGTCTTCCAGCCCAGTAGCCCGCCTGCTCGCCAGCGCCGCTCACCGGCAACGATTATCCATCGGCTGCGCTGGTCCGGGTTGCGGCGCAGCAAAATCGGCTGCAACTGTCCACGATCATCCATCGTCGCCGCAAGCTGCCGCAATCCGTCATCGTCGAAGGCTCGCCGTGGCTGGCCTGGGTCCGCCTCGACAACGGCGAGGGGAACTTCGAACGTGTGCCGAAAACTACTGTTGGTGACCAAGGCGCGGGACTCCGCCTCGATCGTAGCGGCAACCGCGCCCAGGATCGGCGACGGCGCCCGAGGACGGCGGACCATAGCTATCCCTCCCTCAGCGGAAGTATCGGCTCAGCAACCGGCAACGGCTCGCCGTGAGCGAGGGCATGGGCCAACCGGGAATATACCGCAGTCGCCGCACTTGTTGGATATGCGTCGAGTGCGATACGGCCGTTGCGTGCTGCATGTCCAAAAACAGCACTGTCCGGCACAGGGTTCAGCACCGGGGCAGTGCCGCCAAGCGCCGACATCAAATGGCCGAGCACCTCACGATCCACCAACTTGCGCACCCCGTATTGGGTAGGAAGTATGCCGCCGAGACGAAGTGCCGGGTTGAGACGGCGCTGCACCTTATTGATGGTGCCCAGGATCAGGCCGACGCCCATGGCGTCATACGGCTCAGTCCGGACCGGCACGATGCACTCGTCCGACGCCGCTAGGGCCATCCAGGTTAGCATGCCGAGATTCGGCGGGGCATCGACGACGACCCAGTCATACTGGCCCCGTACGCCGTCGAGGGCTTCGCGCAATGCCGCATCGAAGCCGGGCTCGCGACGTCCATCGGTTTCCGCCAGATCTATATGACTGGCTGCGAGGTCGAATAAGGAACTTCGTCCAGCCAGTTTCTCCGACGGATGCAGTATGGCTTCCTGCATGGGACGGCCCCTTAGGATGACCTGAGCCATAGTGCGGCCATCACGATGAGCGGTAACAGCACCCTCAGCGAGCACAGCAACCGTCGCAGTGGCCTGCGGGTCCATATCAACCAGGAGCACTCGTCGTCCTAGCCGCGCCAACCCGCATGCGACGTTCAGCGCGCTGGTGGTTTTTCCAACGCCGCCTTTCTGGTTTGCGAACACTACTACCCGGGCGACACCGGGCTGTGACGCGGACAGTCCCTCGACCACGGCCGCGACGTCGTCCGGGACCGGCTCGTGCTTGTTTTCCCAACGGCTGACGCGCGGCTTATCGTAGCTTCTTCCCAGCTTCGCATTCAGCGCCTCGGCCAGGTCGGTCTGGCTGAGGCGCAACATCAGCCGTGACTGCCGTAGCCCAGAACCGTCCATGCCAGTCTCCCTCGCCGGTTCTGACGTCAGAACTCAAGAGACCCTGCCCCGCCTGTGGTGCCTGCGTCAACATCAACCACGTCGGTTGATGGTTGATGTAGAACCTACTCGGCTGTGGAGAACTGTGCTGTCACGGGAACGGACGGGTTGCAGGGCGGAACCGCAGGGTCGCCGGGCGGAGCGGACGGGTCGCAACCGGGAATCAACGGGGCGGCGACTCGGCGCAAGCCGCAGATTCAATTGAGACATCCGCTTACAGACGCTTTTAGATACTGTTTGACTCTCTAAGACCCACACCTGTGGACAAAATGCCAGCTCAGTCGCCGCACCTCCAGACCAACCCACCGAGAACCGAGTCGCAGGCCTCCCAGCCAGGAAAAGCGACCCCTCTGTTCCCGCTATCGTCACAAGCCAGGCCTACCAAGGGCGTAGGCGCGAAAACGACCCCTTGATTCCCGTGCGTGACCTGCGTCCTCAGAGATGCCTACCATCTCCCATGAAGAGACATCGAACGGAGACCTGGACGTGGTAGACGAGGCATCCATGAGTGACGCCGAACGCAAGCGGCTCGAGCGATTTGAGCGGATTAAGCAGAACCGCCGCGGCCGCCGCAACCCGGCCATCGTGCCCAGCAAGCTTGCTAGAACCTCAGCATTCGCACCACGCAAGAAGGGCCTGGTGACTGACAGCAATTTCGTTCGCGTTTACGCCGTCAAGCCGCACGCTGTCGTTGAGGTCCGGGGCAGGGAGCTTGGCTCCCAGCACCGCGATGCTCTTTACGCCCTGTTCCGTCTGCGCGCCCGGCGAACCGAAGTGGCAAACCCGGAATACGACCCCTCTATTCCCGTGACCATTACCAGCCCCAAGCCTAAACTGATTTATTGGCACACCGAGGCAACCTGGCGGCAGCTCCTCCAGGCCACCGGACGGACTTGCCATGTCAACAACCTCGCAACTCTGTTGCGCGTGCTCGAGGAGATGCGCGCGGTGACGTTCCGGGTGTTCGACGGCAACTTCGACGCCTACGAAGCCGCCGCAAAGCGTGGGCGGCTGTCCGGTGCCGGCTTCTCCGACAACCTGCTCGGCCTAATCCAGTGGGACGGGGTGGACCTCGACAGCAGCATAACCGTCCGCTACGGCGAATGGGTCAGGCGGACGTTCGAAACTAAAACGCTGGTGAGCCTTAACGGCGACGCATACTTCAAGCTGCGGTCCGACTACGCGAAAAGTTTCTGGCCATTCATAGACAGCCAACCGTCCTACGACCACGTCGGCGTCGAGTTGCTGGCCGACTTATCCGGCCGCGATTACCGCAACGAAACCACCCGGCAACGCCTGAAATTCCGTGAAGAAGTGCGCCAAGCGTTCGACGACATGGTCGCCGCAGGCGGCCTTGCGTCATGGACCTGCGAGGATGTTGGCAGCGGCCGGGCTAAATCCTACCGCTATCGCTACATCCACGCCCTACCACGCCAAGGTCTGCTGGAACTGGCTGCCGAGCCGGCGGACCTGGAGGGCGCCACGGAATAGAGGGGTCGTTTTGGGGCGCAGCCTCTCCCGCCGAAGCGGCGCCAATCCATACGCCTAAATCCATGCTGCTGGTTTGAACAGAACGGCCTACCAAGTTACGAAATCTAGCGCCGTCGTGATAAGCTATTTCGGAAGCGGTGCAGATGCCCGAGGGCAGAACCGCATCAGCCACGCCCGCCGGCAAGCCAGACCCAATCGCCGTGATGGCCTGTACAGGCGACATATCCCAACTTTCCTCCATCGGTAAAATGCATTATTGGGTGAAAACCGCTGCGCCTTATGTGCTTCGGTCCCAGGGGACTTTTTGCACATGCGGATCCTTGTAACTGGCGCTGGCGGTCTGCTTGGCCGCGAGCTGACCGGGCACCTGTCCGAGCGCGGACACGGCGTTGTCGCGTTGCAGCACCGCAACACTGTCCTACGCCGCAACGATGGACGCCCAATTTCAGCAGTGCCTTGGGTTGGCAGCCTGCCTGGGGCAGGGGAGGTGGTGACACTTGCAGGCGATGTGGAACAGCCGAACTTTGCCGCTCCCAATAGTTTGCTGGGCAAACTTGACCTAGTCGTGCACTGCGCGGCGGTCACGGGCTTTGCTTTGCCAGCCCAGGTATACGACTCCGTAAACATTCGTGGCACCGCCAATGTCCTGGCTTCGACCGGGGAGGCCCCGGTGCTGCACGTCAGCACGGCTTACGTCTGCGGACGACGCAACGGCCCAATCCGCGAAGGCGAAGGAGATGGCGGCCACGGGTTCCACAACGGCTACGAGCGCAGCAAGGCCGCCGCCGAAGCACTCGCCATATCTGCGCATGCCGCGGGCCGGACAGTCGCGGTTGCCCGGCCCTCCATCGTCGTAGGGCACTCCGAGACCGGCGCCATCGGCGTATTCGGCAGTATCTACGGCCTGATCCGTCTGGTGGCGGAGGGCCGCATCGGCACTTTGCCGGCGGCCTCTGGCGCCACCTTGAACCTTGTTCCTATAGACCACGTGATCGGCGGCCTGACCGACATTGCCGAGAACATGCAGGCTGCTGCAGGTCGGACCTTCCATCTCGTGTCGGGCTGCCCGATACCCGTGTCGGCGCTGGCCAGCCTGGCCTACGACTATCCCACGCTATACGCACCGCGCCTGGTCTCCCCCGAGCAGTTCGACCTCAGCGCCCTGCCGCCCAACGAGCGGAACCTTGTCGCTCAGGTATCAGCCCTGCTTGAGGGATATCTACAAAACGACCCACGCTTCGATGATCGCAACCTGGAAGCCCTCAGCGGCCGGCAGTGCCCCACCACCGGCCAGCCCTTCCTCCGCCGGTTGCTGGATCACTGCCTGGCCACCGGCTACATTACTGCTCGCCGGCAGGCCGCAGCCTAATGTGAGTGATTGGGGCGGCAGACAGGCGCGGCATCGGCAGGCTCCGGCGACTCAGCAGGGGATAGGAGACTCCGCACTGCCACAGCCGGGGCGCTCCTGACTCGAGACGTCGTGCCTCGGTGCTACCCGGCAGTGACGATTGTTGCCAACGTGTGGCCTCCCAGACTTAGGCTCCGACGTCACATGGAACGGAGTCGCTAATTCCGGCGAGCTGTACTAGCGCCCTGGTCCACCAACATCGGCTCTTCGCACAGCCACTCGCGGATCTGCGGCAGCAGCGTCCCCCTTGCCCGCACGTCTATCTGCATTCCGTTGCCCGGCATCGCATCAAGCGCTGAATTCATTAGGCACCGATAAGGCAACGAAAAACGCTTGCGCGCACGACCAGGGTCAGCTGCGTTTTCGCCGCTTCCGGCTTCGCGCGGCGTGTGTATGGTACGACATTCGGTGTCATCCGGTCTCATGGGGCAGGGGAGGGACCTGCATCTCGTTCAGCATGGAACCGAGACTGTCTCGGCATCCGGCTACGCCGCTTGCTCACCACGTGCTTCTTGCAGCAATGCGATGTCTGGTAAGCCCAGCCCAGCCGCTTCGTACGGACTTGAACGGGAATCTACGGGACGGTTTCGGCGTTCCAAATGCGGTCGTCAGAACGATTCCGACCAGCCCGGCAATCAAGCCATGCCTGCGGCCAAGGCGGCAGGATGTATCCTGGTCCTCCTAGTCCCGCCAAGAGAGGATAGGGGTGAGGAAAAGGGCAAGTCCTCCTTCATCCGGGACACTGCAACCAGTTATGCCACAGGTTAGGCATCAGAGCATCACATCAGCCCCGCAACGGCGCCTCTATCCCAGACGACCCTCGCTCCGCCACGACCTGCGCCGTCAAGCCCACGATCGCCGGATACATCACGCGCTGGTGCAAGCCCACTACCAGACTTTCGCCGTCAAACCAGATGGTCCAACCTGTCTTTTCCGGGAGTGAGCCGTCTGCAGTCGGGTCGGTGCAGTCTGCTCAGTTGGCGCGCAAGGGCAGACTGGACAGGACAGGCTGTGGGTTAACCCGGCGTTCCCAACAGTGCAGACCAACCCATCGCATACACAAGAGAAGCAGCTATCGTAACAGCAATTGCAACATCAGTGACGGGCCTAGCACATCATTCGGCTGTCCGGCTTCCTGGACGGCTCCATACAGGACGCCCTGCCACAACCGTGCCGGAGTGGCCCGGCGGAGAATAAACGCGATCTGTGTTTGGCCCAACAAATGAGAGGCACGGCTGGTCTTCCGGGTAACCAAACCATGACATACCAAAAAGCATCGGCCACGGTGGCGCAGCTGCGCCACCGTGGCCGGATGGAGTTCAGCGGGGCGCAGTCTGGTAGTCGAGTGCGCCCACGGGGTCCGCCTACCGTATAGCGCGTCGCCCACTGAGCGCGTGGTAAATCCAGAGCACGACAACTGCGCCGACGACTGCAACGAACATGCTGTAAAGGTTAAACCCGGTCACCGGCGATGCACCGATAAACGAGAACAGGAAACCACCGACAAATGCGCCAACGATGCCAAGGATGATATCTACGACCACACCTTGTCCCGATCCCTCAAAGATCTTGCTGGCGATGAACCCGGCAATGAGTCCCAAAACGATCCAGCCTATAAACGTCATGTAACTCTCCATCAAACGCGTTAAGTTGAAGACAAAACGGCCTAGGCGGACCCAGAAGTCTACCCGGGCCAGGTAGGCTGGTAACGACCGACGCAAAACTGCCGGAGGAGTGCATCGCCAGCCGAGTTGTTGGCCCCCGTAGCCAGCACGGCTCCGGCAACGGCGCATGGCATGGTCGCAAGTACAAACGCGCCAACCGTAAGCGTCGCAGCAGGAGAGGCCAACATCACTTTCACGGCTTAGTTCCTCCCTTCTTATGTTAGGTGTGGACGAACCTCGGCGAGGCTGGCGACGACATGCAACGCGAACCGTGGCATACAAGCTGAAGCACCAGCCATGTGAGAAGCACTTACTCGGCAACGGGCGATTAGTGCCCGACTACCTGAAACACATCTTCGTGCGCTGGTGTACTCGTGGGGTTGCAGCGGCAGCGAGATACCCCCCATGCAGGCTATGTCGGCGAGGTATAAAGCCACTCGCTGGTGATGAAGTAATTTTGGAACGGCGGGGCACCGGGTCGGTGCAGGATATGGTCAGCCCCTTGCCGCACTACGCTCCTTCGGCGCTGTCCACCCAGTCCAGCCTATGCGGAAATAGCGTCCTAAGCCGGCGAGTGACGGCCATGAACCCACGCAGGCTGCCGGACAGCGCAACGTCGCCAGAATTCCAGCTCACGGGCAGCATTCGGTGTACATTGTCCACCACCACAAAGTGTGGGCGACCCGTCTATTCCCGGTGCGCCAGCAACGTCACATGCAGCCGGTGAGATAACCAAGCTGATCCCCAGTCGTCATTTCCAACAGGCTCACGGGGGCGAAACCGGCGGTCTTGGATGATGAGACCAGCACTTCGTCCGTCCGTGGCGCATGGTTAGCTCTGCCGATGACACCGGCATTACCCAGGCCCTCATTACCGCTCTCCGGGTCCATGACCATGGATCGAGAGTCATGCTCTATAAGCGTCCCCACAATTCCATGGCCAGCCTAGTAGTATCTCCGACGAGGCATTAGCTAACACCATGTTTTGCCACATCGGCACCGCAGCTAGCCCGTTGCCTTCGTTCAACTTATCGTCCAGGAAGACGTTATGAAACGAAACAACTTCGTTACCCTGAGCCAAGCCGGTATCCAGCTATGCGTCTGCCACTCCACTGCCCATGGTGCAGACTAAAACATCTACATCCGCCAACCCTCGTCCAGGCCGCCCGGGATCAAAGGTCCTACATGGGCCGCGTCGTTCGGCGCTTGGCAGCGCCCGGCTTAGCCATCGAGCTAAGGAGGTAGGCGGCGCCGCACACGGCAACACTGATTGCCACTGGGCGCAGGAACCGCAACCGCCGCCGCCTTGGAGCAGGCGTGGGCGCTGACTCAAGCCGGCTCGCCACATCATCCCGCACTCCGCGCAGGCGGCGGAGCAGCATTGTACCCACCTCGATCAGAGCCGGCGCATTGTCCAATGCTTGCTGCAAAAAAGCGGGCCGTGTGACCCCGGCAGTGGAGGGCACGGCATCCGCAACCTTGGATGACAAGCCTGCCATCTGCTGCCGAAGCTTCTCAATGGTGGACGGAAGCGCGTCTGCAATGCTGGAGCCAACTGGCATCATGATCCTCGGGACGTTGTAGGGTTGATGCCGAGGGCAACGCCCGGCAACGCTCAAGGCTGCATGGCATCAGGGGCGGGGCCGCGGTTTTCGCCGCCGACAGCCAGCCCTGGAACAAACGGCAACGCTGCCCGTTGCGCTGGCTAGGCCGGATGCCGGCCGGTGCCGGACGTGAGGACTGCATCGCACATGGCGCCAGACGATATCCGCAATCAACCTGCTTGCAGCCAGGAAGCGCCGTTCCTAAACCCCAGTTTCAGCGCGCCTGTGGCGGACCTGGCCCAGGCGCTGATCGGCGCCACCCTGCTGGTGGATAGCGTCGGCGGCATGATCGTCGAAACCGAGGCTTATGACCGGCACGACCCGGCGTCGCACAGCTACCGCGGTCCCACGCCACGCAACGCCGCCATGTTCGGGCTGCCGGGCCATGCCTACGTTTACCGGTCCTATGGGATGCACTGGTGCCTGAATCTGGTCGGCGGACCGGATCGGGGCGCCGCCGTCCTGCTACGCGCCCTACGGCCGCTGCATGGCCTTGACGCCATGCGGACCAGGCGTGGCGCCGTGGCGGATCGCCTGCTGTGCGCCGGACCCGGCCGGCTGTGCCAGGCGCTGGGCGTGACCGTAGCACTGGACGGCCTGCTGCTGGACCGCCTTCCGTTTCACCTGCTTGCCCGCACCGCCGCGTGCGCTGTGGTGGCCGGGCCACGCATCGGCATCTCACGGGCGAAGGACACGCCCTGGCGGTTCGGGCTGCGAGGGTCGCGCTACCTCAGCCGCCCGTTCCCGCGCCCAAGCGGGCAGGGGGGCGGCACGCGCTGACCCGGCGCCAGGCCGCTAGGCCGCGCCGGGGGCCAGCGCGGTGCTGCTCACCTCTGCCAGCCGCCGCGCCGCGCCTATCACACCCTCCAGCGCCCGAGCATGGCCCGGCCCGTTGTCGCCTGCAGCCGCCGCAATCTCATGCACCAGCCGCTGGAACTCCGCCGTGATCTCCGCTGGCATGTGCGCCCGGCCGAAGTTCACCTCCGACAGCCGGTCCGGCAATCCCTTGGTGATGTCGTGCTGGTTGGCGAAGTAGTGGATGATGTTGCCCTCGCCGTCCCGCACCGGCGATAGGAACAGCAGGTTCCAGAACGCCGTGCCGTCCTTGCGATGGTTGACCAGCCACTCCACGCAGCCGTTCCCCTCGGCGATGATCCGGCCCAGCTTGCGCGCCGTGTCCGTGTTCGTACCGGGACCTTGCAGCATCCGGCAGTTGCGCCCGACGATCTCGGCGGCGGTATAGCCGGAAATCTCTTCGAATGCCTTGTTCACGGCGATGATGGGATGATCGGGCAGGCGCGGGTCCGACAGCGCCATTGGCTCCGTGCTGTGCGCGATGGCGGCCAGCAGGGCCGTGGTGATGGGGCGGCTCTCGGCGGTGGTGTGATCGGGGACATCGGTCATTGCGGCAGCTTCCCTGTTGCTCCCACCCTGGACCCGCAACGCAATCCTCGCAATCTCCATCCAACCCCGCTACATGCCGGGCCAAGCCCCAATCGAACGGCACATCCCGAAAATGCTCCAAATAGATGACCTCGTCTTCAACGCATGGGGACGGCGCTTCTTCGACCGCGCCAGCGTCCTCCTGCCGCCCACCGCCAAGGTTGGCCTGGTCGGACGCAACGGCGTCGGCAAGTCCACCCTGTTCAAGCTGATCCTGGGCGAGCTGCAGCCGGACGGCGGCGAGATCGCGCTGCCCCGCCGCGCCCGCGTCGCCGCCGTCAGCCAGGAGCACCCGGCGACGCCGGTCAGCCTGCTCGACACCATCCTCGTCGCAGACGAGCGCCGCGACGGCCTGATGGCCGAGCTGGACACGGCGCCCCCGGAGCGCATCGCCGACATCTACGCGGAATTGGAGGAGATCGGCGCGGACCGCGCCCCCGCCCGCGCCGGCGAGATTCTGGCCGGCCTCGGCTTCTCAACCGCCGACCTGGCCCGGCCTATGGCCGAGTTCTCCGGCGGCTGGCGGATGCGCGTCGCCCTGGCCTCCGCCCTGTTCGCCCAGCCCGACCTGCTGCTGCTGGACGAGCCGACCAACTACCTGGACCTGGAAGGCGCCATGTGGCTGGAGGCGCGCCTGCGCCGCTATCCCAACGCCGCCATCATCATCAGCCACGACCGCGAGCTGCTGAACAACTCGGTGGACAGCATCCTGCACCTGCGCGACGGCAAGCTGGACCTGTATACCGGCGGCTACGACGACTTCGAGCGCCGCCGGGCCGAGAAGGCACGGCTGCAAACGGCGTCGCGCGTGAAGCAGGAAGCGGAGCGGGCGCACCTGCAATCCTTCGTGGACCGCTTCAAGGCCAAGGCCAGCAAGGCCGCCCAGGCCCAGTCCCGCATGAAGCGCCTGGCCAAACTGGAGCCGATCGCCGCCGTGGTGGAGGAACGCGTGTCGCCGTTCCTGCTGCCATCCCCCCCGCGCCCCCTGGCGCCGCCGCTGATGCGGCTGGAGAGTGCGTCCGTCGGTTACGGCGATGCCGAGCCGGTGCTGCGCAACCTCAACCTTCGCCTGGACATAGACGACCGCATCGGCCTGCTGGGCGTGAACGGCGCGGGCAAGAGCACCTTTGCCAAGATGGCGGCCGGCGCGCTGGGCCTGCAGGCCGGGCATATGCAGCGGGAGCGGCGCATCCAGGTCGGCTGGTTCCACCAGCATCAGATCGAGGCGATGGATGCCGCCGACACGCCGCTCGACATCATCCGCCGGGCACGTCCGGAGGACAGCGAAACCTCGTATCGCTCCCGCCTGGCGTCGTGGGGCATCGGCTTCGAGAAGCAAGGCACGACGGTCGAGAACCTGTCGGGCGGCGAGCGCGCCCGCCTGCTGCTGAACCTGGTCGCGATGGCGGCGCCGCATCTGCTGATCCTGGACGAGCCGACCAACCACCTCGACATAGACAGCCGCCGCGCCCTGCTGGATGCGCTGATCGACTACCAGGGCGCTGTCATCCTGATCACCCATGACCGCTCGCTGATGGAATTGGTGGCGGACCGGCTGTGGCTGGCGGCGGACGGGACGGTGGCGCCATTCGACGGCGACATGGACGACTATGCCCGGCTGGTGCTGGAGCGCGCCAAGACCGGCAGCGCCCCCAACCAGGCCCGCGCCGGCAAGGTGTCGCCGGGCAAGCAGAAGCGGAAGAAGGCGGCATGACGGCGGATGAACTCAAGGCTTGGGCGCTGGGCAACGGCTGGACGATGGTGGCCGGGCATCCCAGCCTGACCAAGCCATCTAATCCTAAAGAGGCCGTGGTCCGCATGGTGCTGAAGGCGACTGTCGTCCACGTCGAGGCGAAGAAGCCTGCGGGCAAGTGGGAGAAGCTGAGCGGAGACGCCTACGCCAAGGTGGTCGCCGATCCCGAAACCGGCGTGCCTGGTGGGCTCGGGTTCGAGAAGCTGCCGGGGTTTCGGATGCTGATGCAGGAGAACAGGGACCGGCAGGTGTTCGCGGGATGGGGTAGTTAAAGCCTGCAGACTGCTCCCTCTCCCTCCGGGAGAGGGCCGGGGTGAGGGAAGCCGCAAGATGGAGGTTCGCTTTATAAGGGCCTGCTAACGCCGCCAGCAGGAAGGTGAGCGCCGGTTGCTTCCCTCACCCCGACCCTCTCCCGCAGGGAGAGGGAGCAGGGTCACCCCCGAGCCGCCAAACGCTTCAGCACGGCCACTTGCCGAAAAAACGCCTTGATCGGCTGCGCCGGGCTGCCCACCACCACCGCCTTGTCCTCCAGGTCACCGATCACCCCAGCCTGCGCCCCGATTCGCACGCCGTTGCCGATCCGCAGGTGTTCCGACATGCCGACCTGCCCGCCCATCTGCACGAAGTCGCCCACCGTCACCGAACCGCTGATCGCCACGTGCGCCGCAAACGCGCAGTTGCGACCGACATGGACGTTGTGGCCGATCTGCACCCCGTTATCCAGCCGTGTCCCGTCGCCGATCACGGTGTCCCGGGTGGAGCCGCGGTCCACCGTGCTGTTCGCCCCGACCTCCACGTCGTCCCCGATCAGCACCCGCCCCAATTGCGGCACCGTTTGGAACCCAGCGTCCGAGATGGCGAAGCCAAATCCCTCCTGCCCGATACGCACGCCCGGGTAGATGTAAACCCGCGCGCCCAGCACCGCGTGGCTCAGCGTGGCATTCGCGCCGATCCGGCAAGCCTCACCCAGCACAACGCCGGCGCCGATCACTGCGCCCGGCCCGACCATGCATCCGGCGCCAACCTCCGCCCAAGCCTCCACCACCGCCATCGGCCCGACCTCCGCCGTGGGATGGATGACTGCATCGGCGTGGACATGGGCCGCCGCATGGACGCCGGCCCGGGCCTGTGCC
>JAABUK010003759.1_pt1 | contig 25313 bp, 35 predicted proteins | sample 5559141 | NCBI WGS metagenome assembly JAABUK01 (sample SAMN10711869, study PRJNA513367) | rock metagenome | isolation source: Antarctica rocks | place: Antarctica: Victoria Land, Pudding Butte nord | collected 2016-01-03 | reverse complement strand
GCCGCAAGCAATTACTAGGCATAAGAGGCAGGGTCATAAACGATTGAGATATAACTTTAGACTGACAGCATGCCGGTCACGTGCTCGCAGCATACACATCTTCAAATTTTCGCTGCTTGCTACTTGTGCAAGCCTGTGCCAACTCCGCTCATCTCACGGCTACTTCAATTGACGTGCAAACATGTCGGGCAGTGTCAGCGATGCGGCCTTGAAAGACGCGCTGAAGCAAAGACGAAAGTATATCGAGGCCAATCTGGAGTGCGTGTTCTCACGCTGTCAAAACCATTGAATGTTCTGGTCCATTTGATTGACTGCTGGGCCTAATACATATATCCACATGATTTTGTGGCGATGCAGCAATCTCACCATGAAAGCTTGCCGCAAGCTTCTGGAAGAGGACTTGGGTCTGCCTGCAAAAAGCTTGGCAGACCGGAAAGATTTCATCCAGAAGTATGTTGATAAGGTAGAGTCTGGCCAGTTGTAGCCTGCTCACAAGAGGTTGTTGCGGTATTGCACTGTTTTTTTCTGCACCTATAGCTCTGCATGACCCCTAGCTTTGTATAGCACTTTGGCAGCTCTGACGGCTGAATCGTGGACTATTTTCTTACCTACAACTATGCATGTTATGTTTCACTGCTCACATGCAGATTATTGCTCATCAAGCGTCCAAGCAAGCAAAGGCAAGTTCAGCCACAGAGATGGATGCAGCTTCAGCCCCAGCAAAGAAGAAGCAGAAGGCTGCAGCTCAGCAGGAAATTGAGCAGCAGGAGGACACATCCCCACAGGCAAAGGCTCAGCCAAGAACCAGCAAGATCATTGACAAGGTCAAGCGCATCTGCAAGGCAGCCACCATCAAGATACCACCCTCTATGTATGTCAAATCAAAGTCTCTGGCAGAGGTTGAGTCAGACATGGAGGCACTGCTGAGCAAGCATGGCCTTTCTCTGGATTCCTCCTCACATGAGATCAGCAAAGCAGCTGCCAGGTAGACCAAGCCTCACGCTTGCTATCACAGACCACAATTGATCATGTGTGAAATATATTAGCACAGCCTGATCACACATGACTTAACAGCAGCTGCTGGCAGAACCAGGACATATGCACATGCCTGATTTGGGCCTGTTAACATGTGCTCCAACAGACTGACAGGACACATGGTTTACACGATGCCTCAAGAGCCTTCACAGCAGGCGCTTGTATCAGACTTTGCTGTCGTTCGCTGTCTTATGCTTGCCATGTACATCTCCTGATTTTGCTGGAGGTGACTACATGCTGTTTAGGCTTGCCAAGGAGCGGGATCTGGAGGGCATTGATGTGAGTAACATTGTGCAAGGTGGCAGGCGGGGCAGACGGGACACTGCGGCTGCAGCACCCATCAACTATGCTGCCATTGATAAGGCCACAAGTTCTGACGATGACGAAGGCTCTGCAGGAGATGAGTCATCATCTGAGGAGGGAAGGGACATTGATGCAGCTGGCAGTGGTGATGAAGGTGGGCTCTGCTGCTGTCATGCTAACGATGGTGCTCTTTGTGCACATGTATGTACTACAGGAGTGACTGAGCTATTCTTTAGTGATGTAGTCTGTGGTAAGCCTAGCATTTGTGGAATAATGTTGTACTGTCTGATGATCACAAGCTGACTTGCATTGCACGCCCCTCTTGACTAAGCCCGCGTTTCAAGTATATACTATCATGGCAGAGTCTGCAAGCGCAATTCCTTGCCTTGGATGATGAGGCGCAACCCAAAATCACATGACGATGGTGACTGCCAGTTGAAGCTGGACCAAACGTGGTATCAGTTGCTTGGACATCTCACCAACTAGTGCAGGTGACACTCATACTGCTTGTGAGCTTGACGATCACATGCGCTTATGGCCCCATGGTATTGCAGGAAAAGCAGAGGGTTCTGAGGAAGACTGCCAACAAGAAGACATGGATTCTGACCTAGCAGATGCTGACAAAGCACACAGTAATGCTGGTACAGGCGTGCTTGATGAGCAGTCAGACCAGGAAATGCAGACTGGCAATACTCATCAACATCATGACAAGACTGCTGATGAGAATGCAGAGCATGGTCAGACAAAGAAGCGACGGGCTGTGCTGTATGAGTCGGACGATGAATGATGCACACCATGTGTTATATTGTGTGTGTGTGTGTGTGTGTGTGTGTGTGTGTGTGTGTTTCGACTGATTGTGTCCATGTGCATCACCATAGTATCCAAAATATGCCAATTCCAGCTTATATCTACAGAAACAGGGTGACCCTGGTCAATTTTGTTTGCTGTTGTATGCCAACAACATGTCACGGACATACAGCATTCTATTGCTCCCTTTTCCTGGCAGCTTGCAGTTCAGCATTTCATCAGCCCACTTCTAGTAGTGCCTTTACACAGCAAACTGCTCTGCCACTTAACTGATGGTAGCAGATGCCCTGTTGCAAACACTGTGATATTGTTCCTCGATTCCACATTAGGATGCCATCAGGCTCAGCGCATCGCTTCCTTTAGGACACCTTGAGTTCAGCATCACAAGGATGGCTGTGTAAGGGCGTGTGCTCTTGACAGCATCCAACCCTTGTTGATGGCTTGAACTTCTAGCAGGAGAGGACAATGATCATTCATTCATTAGATTTTTTAAGGTCTTGGGGCCAACCATGACCATTGGATCAACGGTTTGCAAATTTCCGGTCTTCTTCAGCAGTGTTAGTCATTGATGGTGCAGGCTTGACTTGTGCCCCCGAGAGTTGCAGAGCGCCAGTGCAGACTGACAGTGGCTGTGAACAAGGCAGTGTAGGCCTGTGCATTGCTGCGCCAACATGCAAGGTCTCGTGAGACACGGCCTCGGCAGTCTGCGCAGGGTAGGCTATGCGCTTGTTACCCGTTATAATCAGTACCCGGCTCTTGGTGCGCGCTTGACTCTGTGTGTATGCTGCAGGCCTCGGGTCATAGTAGTATCTCTCAACTTTCCAGATCTTTCGCCAGTCAACAAGTAGGGATGCATTCTGCAGCCGGTTGATGGCAGCCGAACACCATCACTTGAGACCACACTTGTGCAGAACCCTGATTCTCATGCTTTTGCTGCAGTTAACTGTACGTGATGCGCTGAACTCAGCCCTGGACGAAGAAATGGTCAGAGATGACAGTGTCTTCATCATTGGTGAAGAGGTAAGCGCAAAATGTTGACTCTGCGCATGTCCATCAGCATGCTGACCTCTTGTAACCTCAGCTTCTTCAACACAATTCAGTACAACGCATATTTGACATTTGTATCACTGATCATCTGTGCAGGTTGGAGAGTACCAAGGAGCTTACAAGGTGCGTATTTGACAACACCGACTTGTCAACTTGTTTGAGCGTGCCATTAAGCAAAGATGACCTTGGGTGCATGCAGATCACCAAGGGTCTTTTACAAAAACATGGTGCGATGCGGGTCAGAGATACACCCATCACAGAGGTGAGCACCTGACTCAGCTTCTTGCCTGTGTACAAAGCAGCTCTAATAGCACATGTAGCAGCTGCCAAGCAACTTGTACTTGACACAGCACACATTCTCAACCTCCCAGTCTCAGCCCTGCTTTGCTGAGCCTCCACTACAATTGCCCAGGCTGGGTTTACTGGTATCAGCTGTGGCGCTGCTATGGCTGGATTGCGGCCAGTTGTTGAGTTCATGACCTTCAACTTTGCAATGCAAGCCATCGACCAAATCATCAACTCTGCGGCCAAGACGCTGTACATGTCAGCCGGCACCATCAGTGTTCCCATTGTCTTCCGGGGCCCTAATGGTGCTGCAGCAGGGGTAGCAGCACAGCATTCCCAGGACTACGCTGCCTGGTACAGCCACGTCCCTGGCCTCAAGGTGTGACTAGCTGCTTTGCAGCGTTGCACACCATTTCTTCTGCACACTCATGTGAATGTATGACAAAGCTTATTGATGTGCTGCTGGTGCCATGTGAGCTTGATAATGCTGTAAAAACAAATTGCCCAATCAAGCAGATATACAAATGGCAAGCATTTGCGGCTTGTTCTGTTTGCATGTTTGCTGTGTAATGGCGAGCAACAGCAACAGGTGCAGATATAGCAAGGGCAGCACTTGGCTTTGATCAAGTGACATGTGTGTGTATATATACACACATATGTATCTATGGTCATTGACAAGTGATATGGTGGCAGGTTTTGGCGCCATATGATGCAGAGGACGCCCGAGGGCTCTTGAAAGCAGCTATCAGGGATCCTGACCCAGTAGTCTTTCTTGAGAACGAGATTTTGTACGGAGAGGCTTTCCCTGTAGATGACAAAATCCTGGACAAAGACTTCACTGTGCCGATTGGCAAAGTCAAGGTACTGTTTTTGATTTCTCTTTGCATTTGTCTCTACCTACTGTGGTCTCAGAGCTTGCATTCATCTTCACAGCAACACCTGTATCAGTGTTGATAAGTAGGATGGAGCAGTGTCTCTAGTATGGCTGCATAAGTTCTCGATGGTTAATTTTGGACAGCATGTATCAGTCTGAAGGAATGCTCCGCTACTGGTAGTCTTGAATCTGCAGATCATTTCGACGCATACAACACGCAGTACTGGGTGATTTTATGTTGTGTGCCAAGCACAGTCGACCTGCACAACTACAGGTCCAGAAAGAGGGCACAGACGTCACCCTGGTAGGGTATGGTAAGATGGTAGGGTACAACCTAGACGCTGCAGAGGAGTTGCAAAAAGAGGGAATCAGCTGTGAGGTGAGCTCATCCGCTATGGTACCTGATTGGGTCTCTATGTGTTTCTCCCCTAATCCGCCTACTGATGTGGAATTACTGCATATGCTGCCCAGCACAAACCAGGATCCTTCCATCAGCCTCAAGGAAAATACTTCAAAATCTTTGCTCACATCTAGATTACGAACCATCGCATTTGTCAATGCTACTTTTTCACTTTCTGACAGCTGGCAGCAGCTGCCTCCTGACTGCATTGGAAAATTCAGCTGTTGACACACTCTGATGTGGAGTGTGTGGCTGTTGTCTCCCAACGCTGGTTGCTATGCATGCTTTGTGTACTGCTCATGCACTATCTGCCAAGTACGTGTTTCTTTAAAGCCAGTATATTATATTCTTATCTGACCATTTGCAGGTTCTCAACCTAAGATCATTGAAGCCTCTAGATAGAGACACAATCGTCAAGTCAGTGCGCAAGACTCACAGAGTGGTGACAGTTGAGGAGGGCTGGCCTCAGTGTGGCATTGGATCAGAGATCACAGCCACTGTCAATGAGGAATGCTTTGATGACCTTGATGCAGCTCCAGAGCGAATCACAGGAGCAGAAGTGCCAATGCCCTATGCACAGAATTTGGAAGCTGCGGCGCTGCCTCAAGTGCCAGACATTATCAGAGTAGTCAAGAGAATGATGAACAAGCAGTGATAAGATCCCAGCTAGTTGTTAGCGTGGCCCAGCAATCAGTGCCCAACATTATGTGCATTGTTCAGAGTGGGCATTGAAGCTGAGTCACCCATATGTTCACAGATTTCTGCCTCAGCAGCAGCTGCATGTAGCAATCTGGTCTGCGTGCTGAGTTAAGTTTGCTACTGATTGAGATATGCACTCAAACTGAGTGCTGTGCCAGGTGCAATCAGCTGCAGTCAATTTGACAGGTAGTATGCATTGACTGCTTCTGACATTTACTGTCCAAAAGAGTTTTCACATGTGAGACAATGCATACAAGACACTCGAACAGGCAATGACCCCATAAATCGAGTAATACTTGCCTCTTGTGCCCCAAGCATCAAATGAGCAGTGCCTGTTGCTGTGCAGGAACGCCTGCGTTCCATGATGCAGTTATTGTCATTCATCGGATCTCAGACGTTGCCTCAACCTCAACACTGTTTGTCCAAACTGTCACTCAAGCATAAGCAATTACAAAATGACTCTTGAGCTCTAGCAACGATTTTTGTAATTCTAATGAGGAAAACGGCAGTTCCCTGCCAATAAAACAGTGACAATCCCATCAACAGATCTGTTGATGTTATTGATGTTCTAGAATAACTTCCCCCGGATTCGAATGTGTCTCGGCTTTGTCGGACCAAAATCGAATCAATCCTCGTTTCATTACCCAGTGATTGTCATGCAGCAATGCTTTTGATGACTCTGTACCATTTTAAACAAACTTCAGATGTCAGGAAAATGTGCAAAACCTGCAGCATTTGCCATGTAAATAGTCTTCTGCTGTCTGCGACCTTACCAGCAGATTTGAGAACACGTGTGCTTTTGGAGGCATTTTATGTTATAATATATTTTGTAGCAATGCTGAGGCATAAGGCGCAGTGTTTGCGTGTCAGAAGGCTAATTTCCTGCACACTTACATCTTTCGTAACAAGACAAGGACAGAGAATCTTTCAAAACCGCATTCAACGTTGGTTTCACCCCTAGTATATTTATGTCATCATGAATGAAACTAAGTATGAAGCTCAGAGGAGGATGCTCGAATTTATTGCCATTGAGAAGGAGAAGGTGAAGATTGCAAGCATCTTCACAGAACACAACTAGTCAACAAAACGAGGAACGTGAATATTGCTACGGTATGTTGGACTTCATCACATGGGGCTGCGCCTCATGCCTTGATGCAAAATGATTAAGGTCTCTCAGCCAGATGTTTTTTCAAAATGTTGGCTCCAGTGAACTGTCTGTGAGTGGCATGCAGCGTGATGAAGCCATTCACTGGACAGCAGCAACAATGTCAATTTCAACCAAGAACTCTGGACTCATCAGCTTTGCTTCAATAGTGGTCCTGACCTGCATCATTGCAACACTTGCCTGGTATTGTTGCTGCACCTTTGCACTTGCTGTGCCTGGAGAAACACACAGGAATAGCTGTCACAGCTTACTGGCAGATTTTGTCTGTCACACCATGCATCCCATGCTGCATTATACTCATCTGCTCCTTCATCAATGCTTCGAAGGAATGAGCACACCTGAACAGCAAACAACAAAAGATGACACCATATGCAGCTCAGGCAGAGAAAGGCATAATTGCCAAACCTTCAGTATGTTCTTTTTGGAACTGCCCCCTTCCTCAAGTATTGTGTCAATGAGTTTCAAAACCTGCAAATATTCTGAGACAGGTTGGCCGACTCCTTGTGGTCTCACGATTCCAGAACATAGATTTAGCACGCCCTACAAGCACCTGCTCGGTTTGGCCCTTATAACTCTTGTCTGTTAAGTCATATGGTACCTGACCTGCAACACACCTTGAGCGCACAGTGAAGTAATGAAGGAAGGATATGCATTGGGTGCTGGACGGACCTCACCAGCAATGTACAGCGTGTGGTTATGGATCACGTGTTTCGAAAACCGCGGGGGACCAGGCCTACCACCTGTCAGTTTGGCATGCCGACGTTGACAAGTCCACTGAAAGATGCTCCTGCTGATGTGGTTTGAACCAATGAAGCTTTGAGCCCGTTCATCTGGTTTTTGATCAACGTCTAATAGCCATACACAGACATGCAAAACAAGGGTCACTTTCATTACGGCATGTTCTATACTTTACCTGTCAGGTTGCCGTGCCTTTCAATGGAGGGCTCGGTTGGGTCTGCCATAGCCTCTGCAATCGACCTGTTGTGGACAGCGTGTTGGGCGAACGTGCTAAAGATTGACAATGTGAGAGATAATGTCTACACGAGCTGAAGCACTGTCCGTTTGGTCTCGGAGCGTGGCGCAAACTCAACATTGGATTTTGTTCGTCTTAGTAAAGATACGCCAACGGTACGGTAAGATACGTTAACGGTACGGTAACGTGCGAAAAAAACAGTGTAAGGGTTATTGTTGGAGCCACCACACTGGTGTGATCTAGCGTTTGTGTGAGGTGGTCGATCAAGCGCCCGACCAGGCGGGGGGCGTCTCAATGTTAGGCACAAGCACAAGCACTATCTTAGTTAAAAGATGTCTCAGATCCGGAGTAACAACTCGCAGAGGTACAGCAACAGCAATGTGAGTGGTGGATTTGGGAGGTCTGGGACCTCTCAGGCCGGTGCCGGTCGGTCCGGCAGTGGCTTTGTCTCATTGGGAGGTCTACCTAAGGTGCACGACTTCTTGCATTGGCGTACTCAAGATTCTTACTGGCAGATACATGCATGTAGCTGCATGTTGTTTGCAGTCCCTTGTGACTGGGCCCACAAAATCTCAAGCAAGCTATGCATGTCGTTCAATGTTCGAGTGCAACATCTTGTTCGTATCTGCAGAGAGGGCGCTCCGGTCCAGGCTCTTCGGCGGCAAAGTTGTCTATTCCTAAACCAGTGAACTTGCCTTCTTTGCGCAAGGCAAGTCATATACGCTCAATTCTGCTGACCCTTCTGGAGGACACTGGTGAGATCAGTTGCTTTGCCGCAGGAAAACGCAGGCAACGATCCTCTCAGCCAAATTGTGCACGGTGGCGGAGGTGGTTGGCAAAAGCCAGAACCTGAGCCAGTTCCTCAACCGCAGAACGAACGTCCTTCATCATTATTAGGCAACAGCAATTGGGCTTCGCGACAACAGGAGCAAGCAGCATCAGTAAGCCAGCAGCCTCTTGCAGCAGAAAGCGCCTACCTCGGCTATGGCGCCCGTGATCGGCGCCTTAACCCCGCAGAATACCCCAGCCTTTCAGCTGCAGCATATGCTGCTCAGCAACAGCAGACAAAGCAGCAGCAACAGCAGGCTGTTAGTTCTTCTCAGGTACATATCTGTATTAATTTTAGGTCTGAGCTCTGTCTGCAAGGTTCTGCAGCAGGCCAGAGAAACATGCCATCCTATGCAGGCAACTGGTCAGTGGGATGAGGATGAGCGACACGGCCCTGTGGTTCCACATAGCAGACTGCAGGATCCACCAGAGTGGTAAGCATTCCCCTTGCATGCTAGAGCTGAACAAAGGTCCAGTGGTGTGCATTGCAACAAGCCACCTCTCATCATGCTGACATATCCCTGTTTCTGCATTAGGGATAGTTTAGCAGTCAATGATCAAGACTTGCAGTATGGCAGATCAGATCAACAGCCTCAGCCAGCGTATGACCGCAGTTACAGATATACTGAGGGATCATACAGACCTCCAGGCAGCTCTGAGTACAACATGCCAGGAAGGGGTCAGGACATGTATGTTGACCCTAGGGCTGGTGACTATGGGTCACGCCGCGACTTTGATCAAGGAGCAGCACATTCAAGAGATAGCAGGGGGTCACAATACTCTCAGCGAGGCTCAGACACACAGTACACACCCAGGTTTGGCTCCAGGGGGCCTCCCCCCCGTGGGCCCTCCGGTGAAGCTTCAGCACGTTCGTATGAAGATCCCAAATGGAGCAGAGGGGTAGATGGTCCATCTGCAAGGGGCAACAGATCACCGTCTCATGCAGAAAGGCCACCATCCTATGCTGAAAGGCCTCCCTCTTACGCTGGAAGGCCACCATCATATGCAGATAGACCACGTGCTCCTCTGGCTGAGCGGCCTAGCAGATATGAGCAGCCAGCATACAGGCCAGTGCCAGTTGTTGAGTACACACCAATCATAGATGAGGCTCTATTCCCACCGCCGCCCCCTTCCAGCAGGGGCGGTAGGGGGGGTAACCTTACTGGGCCAGCAGACGGTGGCACGCCAAAAGATCTTGAGCGCGAAACATTTAACGCTGAGCTGGACCGTCTTGCTGCCGACCTGGACAAGGTACTGACATACTTGTATCACTAAGTAGCACAACACCTCCTCAATCTTGTTGTATCAACTTGCTGTACAGCTCAGCACAACCAAGGTGGTCATCATGCACCTGAGGGCACTGACTGCATACAGAGGGCATGAGGGGGTTGCTCTCCAGAGCAGTCAACACATGAAGCAGCATGCCTTCAGTCTAAACGAACGAAAAAAGTCTATTTCTAGGCTTTGAAATCTCCTTTTCTTATCATTTTATTAAGATACCAACATGCTGAGCGCAATGTTTGGTTTTCAGGAGCGGCAGCGCAAGAGGGAAGCACCTCCTCAACCACTTGTAGAAGAGGAGTCAGGTCTTTCTGAAGATGCTGCAGCAGCTGAGAATACAGCTGCCATGGCAGTGGCGGCTGGGGAAGTTGCTGCTGCTACTGCTCAAGCGCATGCTGCTCTCCCAGGTTCAGAAGAGCACAAGACAGCTGAGGTTAAGCCAGCTGTCCTGTTACTGCAGGCACATTACATTGTCTGCCACATGCACGGCTTCAGACATTGGTCTCATGCAGCCTTTGGGTTGCCCAAACGTCGGCACATGCTGGTCCTATCAATATGCACTGTGCGTGCAATGTAGTTATGACGTGCAAGTTCTGCAAAGGGCAGTGTTGACTGTTTTCTTTTTATTGATTCTGAAATGGGATACTGTAATTGCAGGCAGCTGTTGCCAAAGCCAAGATGAAGTTCAAACCCTTGGTCGATGAAGAGGATGAGAGGCGTAGAGCCTCAGCGGCCGCAAAGCTGAGGGCGTTGGATGAGGCTATTGCCAAACGTAAAGCAGAGGAGGACAGGTAATGCACCCCCTGGGGCCTTACATACAGGCCCTGGGACCTTACATACGAGCCCTGGGACCTTACACACAGGCCCTGGGACCTTATATACCTCCTCTCCGCTTGAACCTGATGTACACATGTCTCTCAGCAGCACAGCAACATCTGTTTTGTTGATCTCAATGCAAGGTGTATCCTGGGCAGAGGCAGATTCACAGGGTCATCTTCTCTGATGTCTTTGCAGTCTGCCCATTTATGAACACAAAAATGCATGCTGCATGTGGTGTGTGCTGTATGCATGGGCAGGTCTTGTGCAAAGTCAAGCAGGCGTCATACTTCGTCGCTTAGTGACGTCTTACTCACGACCAAAAGCTGCTGCACTGCTTCAAGACATTCACAGTTGCAGTGAGGCCCCACATTGCTGAATTGGACCCAACTGTTATATCCACTCTGCAGGAAGCGTGCTGAAGTAGAGGCAGCAGCAGCTGCCATTGCAGAGGCTGAAGCAGCACTGCTGGCAGAGCATCTTGCCGAAGCAGAGGCTGCCGAGGCAGCTGCTCAGGCAGCTGCAGCAGCTGACGCTGCAGATGAAGCAGAACAAGAGCCACTTTTAGCACAGGAACCAGGCCCAGAAGCTGCTGGTACACCAGCCACAGCCGACCTGCTTGGCATGGAAGACACAGTCCCCCAGACTGAATTCAATGCAGTTGGCGTGACAGCGCCTTCTGTAGAAGTACAAGTGACTAGCAGTGTTGCTGCTCCAGCCAAGCTGCTGGAAAGCTTCAGTGAGGAGCTAGAGGAGCTGCTACCTGAGCCTCCCAGCGCTGTGCCCACGGAAACACCCAAGCCCCCAGTGAATGCCTGGGCCAAGCCTCTGACTCTTCCCAATGGGCAAACACCCTCAGCTTGGCAGGCAGCCACAGCACCCACCCCAGCTGAGGCTGCTCATCGGGCATCTGCCCAGGCTCTGGGCCTCACACCACCTCCTGCTCAGGGCAGACGGCCTCAATTTTCACAGGAGGACACTCAGACAGATGCGCCTGGTGATGTGACTCCAGCCAGCTGGGAGGAGCCTGTCCTTCAGGCAACACAGCCCAAGGCCCAGGCCCAGTCCTGGCAGGGCAGGCAACAAGGGCCACCACAGAGGTCTGACCAGCCTGGTTGGAGGCGCCTGCCTCAGCCAAATGATTCTGGGGCCTTTGCAGGGGATGGATCTGTAGCACCTGGTGATGGTCAGGGCATGGCTGACAGAGGAAGAGGCAGGGGCAGGGGGCGCGGCCGGGGACGTGGCAGGTGATTTGCCACACACTTTGTCAGAAGCCAAGCTTCATCAGAACTCAAACTATAAAACAGCACTTGTTTTCCGAATTGAGCTACACCCTGAAGGACTCTTCTGCATACATGGTGATATGGCATACAATGCGAGCCAGAGCTATATGCCTGAAGGACTCTTCTGCATACATGATGATGCAGCATACAATGCCAGCCACAGCATGCTGCAACTGTTGTGTTGTGTCTCTCTGAAAAATTGGTGGTGACGGCACGTGGTTTGGGGTTGCAGGGAGGCCCCAGCTGGTAGAGAGGGGCAGCCTTTCCAACAGGTGCCCGAGGGTGAGGCACGCTTCAGGGGTGACAGGCCAGAGCGCGGCAGGGGTCGCAATGCTAGAGGACGTGGCAGCAGGTACTCAGCTTTTGACGCGCCACATGGCAATGTCAACGCCAACATATTGTGTTGCATTTGTTCTATGCTTTTGCGATGATGCTTGCAGCCATGTGGCTGTGAGCGTTATTGCAAAAATCTGCCTGGCGTTGCTGCCCTCAACATCTGTTCTAAGCAATGTAAGTCATGCCATATGCTGCTGCAAACAATGTGCTGATTTGAGGATGTTGAATGCAGGGGTGGCAGGCAGCGCGACTTTGCAAAGGAAGAGCGGGAAAAATTTGCTGTTGCCAAACCACCAGCAGATGCAGCAGCCAGTCAGGCACTTGGTGCAAATGGACCAGCTGCCCCAGTACAGCTTGATGCTTGGGGTGACCCAACGTCAGCCCCCCCACCCCCACCCCCACACTCATCCCAGGCAGCTGATCAGAGCCACAAGCGCCAGCAGCAGCCCCGTGTGCGTGAGCAGGCAGCCAAGCGTGGCCGCAGCCGTGGCCCTTCCAGCCGCCCAGGCTCTGCTGCAAGCAAAGCAAAGCAGGAAGGGGAAGAATCGGCAGCTTCCACAACGACTGCTCCGGCAGCTGCAAACGAAGCTGCACCAGCCCAAGCTGAAGTTGCGGCTGCAGCTGCATCAACAGCCCCATCTGCACCCCCCCTGCCCCCGGCTCAGGTAGCTGCTGCCAAGGCAGCACAGGCATCCAACACAGACTTCAACTGGGTCCATGACGACACAGCTGCGCAAGTGGTGTCATCCATTGCCCAGCTGAATCTGGACACGCCGGTCAGTCTGTCTCCTGTCCTGGACCCTGTGGCTCGCCATCCTGGAGCAGCTGATGCCTCCCTTCCAGATCTGCGTGGCTTCCAGATTGAGCGCCCAGGCAGTGCCAAGGTGACTGCTGTCACCCGCCCCAAGTCCGCCAACACCCCCAGTGACCCCTTCAGCGCGTCCCACAATGCTGCTCTGCCCAATGGCATGCCAGCTTTGCCAGCAGACTTGACCTTTGACCCAGTCTTGGACAAATCATCCCTGGGGGGGCCTGGTGCGCAGGGGCCAAACATCAACTTCGGCCACATGCAGCAGCCCCAGCCTAATCAGGCCATGGACAGGCTTCACCCTGGGGCCTTTCCTGCTGCCCTCTTCCCCGTCGCCCATCAGAACAACAGCAGAGGAGCTGCCATGTGGCAGCCGCCGCCACCGCCACCACCTCAGGAACCCTCACAAAGCAGTCAGCCAAACCTAGCTGCAGCTGTGGAATCCTTCTATGCTGCCAGAGCAGTCAACAACAGTACTGGTTTTGGCAACACAGCAGCTACTGCTTTCTCTGGCGCCCCCACCACTGTCCCCCCCTCCAACCCCCCTCTCAACCTGCCACAGTTTGGCAGCTTTGGTGCTGGCTCCTTTGGCTCAGGCTTGCAGTTCGGTCAGTTGGGAGGTGCCTTTGGGCAATCGCCTTTCATCCCTACTGGCAAGCAGCCTGACTGGAGCACAGGGCCCATTCCAGGCAACTCAAACCCTCCACCCCAGCCACCTGCACACTTTGCCAGCAGAGCACCAGAAGGTCTTCCTCCTGGATTGAGGAACTTCAATGCTAGGAACCATGCTGGGATGCCCAATGGTGCCCCAGTAGGGGCAGGGCCACACCCAAGTGGCCCGCCAAATACTGGTCCTGCAGGGATCATGCAGCCCCCAACTCCTGCTGGTTTTGTTGCTCCCTTTGACGCCGCAGCTGGCTTGCCAGATGATGTGTTTGATGAGCCCAAGCAGGTGACCTGCTATGTGCTTGGATGGTCAGCCCGACTGCTTGCTGTGATTGCCTTGCAATGGCTGGCTCTCCTCACCTCGATGTGGCAAAGCCTATTTATACATGCGTTTTGCAGCATAAGGTGCACAGTCTATTACTTTCTGGAAACACCCTGAGCTACAGCAGCACAAAAGTGTTTTCAGGATGTGCACTTCATGCTGCAAGAAGCATGCATGAGACGGCTTTTGCCTTGAGCCTCAAATCACTGTCCAAGCCATTTTAGTTCTAGTTGCTTCTCGTATGCCAATGACTGTCCTGTCAAGCTGGTTCAGTTGTCACTCCTGGCAGCATTTTTACTGCAATTCAACACACTCTTGCTGTTGCAGAAGCCTCTTGACAATCAGCAGCAGCGAATGGCCAATGGATCATATCAAGGACGTGGTGACCCCCGCCGAGGCAGGGGCCGCAATGATGGACCCCCTGGCAGAAGCTACAGGGGTGGTAGGGGCGGTCGTGGGCCCCAGGGAATGTCATACGGCGCCCCACCAATGGATGCACCCTCCAACCTCATGGCTACCAACCAGCGTAACAATGACTTCCCACGGGATGCAGCACGCCCACGTATGGCTACTGATGGCACTGCGCAAGGGCAGGGCCGGGGCGCTCCCTTTGGCAGGGGGAATGCCAGGGGGGGCGGTGCACACCGCGGCAGGGGTGGCCGCACTGCCAGCACTGCTCAAAAAGTAGCAGCCCCCAAAGCAGGTGGGCAGGAGGCTTCATCAGGCAAGCTGCTTTCTGCTGTTGCACCAAAAGTTACACGCTGCCTTCAGAATGTCCATCATACCAGACCTTATGTATGTGGTGCGTGCATGCCTGTGTGTGTGTGGGTGTGTTCGTTCTTGTACCATCCTGTAGTATGCTTGTATTTTGCCAGTGGATTGCCTACAGCATTTTCATGGTTGCCTGATGTTTACGCAAGCTCAGGTCTGGCTGATCAATGTGTCTTTTGTTGCAGGACCAACAACTGGCTAAAGCAGATTTCCACATTCTGCTTGCAACAGTGATCATGTCAAAGCCCTGAGCTCGACATGCTTCCCAAGGGTGTACAGACCAACACAGCAGCTTTCACCAATATGCAGTTGTTTTGGCAGGAGTCCACTAACGCCGCCACATCTAGGACACTGTGGCACTCTATCAAGGGTTCTGTTGTAGTCTGAGGAACTTATCAGTGCTGAATGCAAGCTGCAAGGCACATGGACCAAAGCACTTGCTTATCTGTCTTGATTTCAGCCATCTGCAGGCAGCATGTGAGCGTTGCGACACTACTGCAGATGCATGCTTGTAGCCAATGATAGACTTGCTCATCAGCCGACCGTATTGCTTGAGAAGATGCAAAAAGCAGACCAACCTGGTTGCTTGTAGCAAATCAGACTGTCCTGCATGCATCTTTCAAGTGCTTCTCAAGTGCATCATGTGTGTCTGCATGCTCAAGAGCAGACAAAATGCTCAAGCGCATAGTGCGCATTCCCATATAATAACAAAAGTTCAATAGTACACTTTCGTGACATGAGAGCATGCGTACCGGTATGAGGAGGAATAGCAGACCAAGTGTGTAAGCTATCAGAATGATTCGATAAACATATAATCTGAGATGTGCGGATGTTGAACGATCATTGTTGATGCTAAGTCAGCTATGCTTACTGTGGGTTTTAGATACCAAAGACTTAGACAGCGTCCATTGACTAACATTGAGATACACAGCAGTTGCAAATATATGAGCAAAAGACAGAGTGACATAAGCAGCATCATACAGGTGCAAGAGCTGCGCAGGCGGCTGAACAAAGCATTGCGCAACATGTATACAAGCAGCTGGTAACAGCGACAAAAGAGAAGCATACTGTAGCAACTGCTCCCCTGAGACACCAATAAATCTACCACCTACTCTGGGACCTAGTCTCCTTGACTCCTTGGATTGTGTATATGCATGACCAGTCTGTACAGCGTTTTGCCGACCAGACCGCAAACTTGAAGGTGGTGCAGCAACAGCCAACCAGAGCAGCAAGCACGCCAAGTATGCGATGCTCAATCCATCCTTTTTGAGCAGTGGGTACATGCTGAGTGCTGCCCATACAGGCAACCACGCCGCCACAACTGGCTGATCAAAGCCAAGGAGGGTCACTGGCAACAGAGCCAGCAGAATGGATTTCTCGTGTACCTGCAGAAAGCAATACCAACTTTGTGTCATGCCCAACTATGACAAAAGTGATAGCTCGTGTACCTGCAGAAAGCCATAGCAGGTTTGTGTCATGCCTGAGTGTGGCAAGATGCAACGTGCCATGCTGTGCTCATCAGCATCCATTGCTCTGCATCTATTTGCAAGCTTTGCCGGGTTATGCAAACAGGCAGACCCGATATGGTCATTTTGACCAGGCTTGCCAGCAAGGCAGTTTGTTCTTGTCCACTGGCTTACCTGATATGAGAACAGAAAGAAGGCCAGGGCACTGTTTGCCATGCCCATGAGCAACCCCCTGGGTGACGGAGACAGGATTTGGTGAATCATGGAGGGCAGGGCCGCCAACAAGCTTGCCCCGGCACACATTGTCACCAAAGCCTGCATCGACATTGCAAAAATGCTTACGCCTTTGGGCTGACTGACAGAGCTCAAACACCAATGCAACTATGTGCAGCCATGGGATTTCAAAACCTATTCGTTGAGATTCTGCTCATGCTTGCCAAATGAGAAACGTGCACACATGAACTGCGCCTGGCTGCCTAGCATGTGACATTGTGATGAGCCTTATGCATTGATCGTGTCACAGGAGGGGTCTACACATGGACCGCATGACATGACAGCTTGCTTGCACCTGCCAGAAGTACACTGGCAAGTGCATTTCTCTACTCACCTGTTGAGTGTAAACCCTGCGCCATTTGAAGATGGGAGAGGTGACACACCAGAAGTTGGCTACATAGTCCTCATACAAACCCCTCTTCACAGGCACCAGCCGATCCAGCACTTGCAATGCCCCTCCTGGAGTAGCCAAGAACGGAGCCCAGCACACAGCAAATGTAGCCACAACCACCAGTCCCAACTTGGCAAAGCCAAGAACCTGAGTGAACACAGCCTCACATCATGCCACAGACCTGACTGGCAGGAGACTGGCTTTGCAGCAGCAGGCGGCAGCTGCATTCTCTGTTGGCGCTGATACGTCTCACGCTCTGGCTCATCAACAGCAACGCACTCTTGCAGGCCTGTTTGTAGCATTGCTGATGTCTTCTGCTGGGCCATGTTGTGTACTGCCACACCATCAACCTGACACAACTTGCAGCAGACGAGCCGATGAGACAGCTGTTGGTCACTAAGGAATCTGGCAGTGGCGTGATGCACCAAAGCCAAGCAGATCAGTAAGTGACATACACAATGAGGCAAAGAAGAATGAAACCAACAGTATGCTTCAGCTGACACTATCACGCAGCCATGGCTTGAGCGCATGCACTGCAAGTTAGGGCACTGCATGCAAAGTAAGAGACTGCAGCTTTATTTGTCAGAAGTCAGCAAGCACCTGCTGTGTCGTGGATGGTTTCTGAAGGCACTTGCCAAGTAGATGAGCAAAGAAGGCTGGAGCATAGTACATGCTCATCTGCTTGTGGTTCAGGGAAAGGCAGAACAGCATGCTGCCCCACCAATCATGCCCTGCACCAAGGGCCCCGGCTGCACCTGCCTGTCCACACAACATGCTGTCACCATTGCCACACGAAAATAGCCGTGACAGCAACGCAGATTACAGTGCTTCTCATCAACTTGCCTTGCTGTACAAAAGAGCAAAGGACATCTGAGTTGATGTCTGGCAGAAGGTGGCGAGACTCAGCTGACTGCAACAGGTGCAGAGAGATCAAGACAAGCCGAGATGAGATATATGCTGAAGTATGGCCTGGTAAGTGATGCTGGCCAAGCAATACATTATGCTTTTACATACCATGAGCCACATTTGCATGTCAGTAGGAGCACATGGGCCAACCAAAAAATGGCATGACAGGCAACCTAGACACGCCCAAGGCAATCTGTTTGCTAGGGCAGGCAGTAATGACGCACCGCAAAGCCCAAGCTGATGTTGTTGTACTGGAAATGGCCATGATCAATGAGCAAGGCTGCTGGCTGAAGCAGCACCACCAAAAGCCACCATTGCTTTTCTTGCATGGTTTTTCCGCCTCCAAACACTCTCAAACACAACAGGACTGCCGGAAAGAACACTGCATAGCATAGCATTGAGATGCTTGTTGGTTGCACGCAAGAGCTGCCTGAGTTTGGTGAGAGGCTCCAGCACATGGCATCATCAAGGATCTTACCTAAGATGTCGGATGCAATAACAGTCAACCTCATCAAGAACTTGCTGTGAGGTGATTCATATCCATGAGAAGTATGCAAGGCAACTGCATCTGGCTCAATGATGTGAATGGCTTGGCCAAACAGCCAACTCTGCGTGCACAACAAGTAGCTAATGAGCTGACAACAGCAGCTGTCCCCTGCTGCTAGCATGTAATTTCACCTGATACCCGCTCAGAGGAGGATAATCCAGACCCCAGTAGCTTAAGTTATTGCTTTTGCTATCCACGTACCTGCAAGTCAGGAAAGTGCATGTTGCCAGCAACCGCCTCATTTCTGGCAGCAAATCGTGCCCTGCTCTGGCTGTCCTTGTGTCAGTGGCCCTAGCAAAGCTGCCTTACCACTCTGAAGCTGGCAGGTGCACACTTATCTCCATCCAATGCCTTTGTGCTTCATAGTCTCCGTAATGAGGAGCGACCCCATATCCTGCAAAAGAAGATGATGAGGGATTGTTCAGGTTGTCTTGTTTGCCTGAGTTTCTTTCCATCAGTACCTGAATACGGGTGCAAGCTCAGTGTAAAGCGAGCCAGCAGTGCTGCGCCACAAATTACAATGCAGCTGATGACAGCGGATTGCTGGTCAATCATAGGCATTTCAGAAGCTCAGCGACGCACGACAAATTCAGCTGATCTGTGCGTTGAGCGGAATCCGCTACTGTGTGCACTGTTGTGAGATGACCTGTTACCGGCGTCGGGTGGAGCATCAGACGCGCGGGTAAGGTATACAAGAGTCAAGGATCCGCATGCGGCATCGATGCGCCATACCTTCGCGGATGTTGTGCAAGTTTGAAGCTGTTAGGTCAAAGGTCGAGCGTTGACCAAGGCATTGCAGCGCTACCGTTTTGCCCGTGAGGGTGACAGCTCGCAAGCTCTCCCAAGCTCGCGCTGGTCTTGTCTGGTATGTATTGGCGCCTGTCAACAACGCCAATTTCTTGCTTGTATCGCGTCACTCGGTCTGAAATAGCTGTTGGTTTTTGTCGTCGACAGCTGCGAAGCTTGTCAGCCGCGCCTGCTTTTTCTGCTTCGCCAGTTTCCCTGCAACTGCTGTGTTCTCGCCATACAAGCAACACTTTATATCATGCCAATGTTCCGTCTCGGAAATGTCAGCCTGCATGTACGTGGTTTCGCCATCTCGCGAACCGGAAGCAGCCACGGACCTCGATATGCAGACAGATATGTCACACAACCGCACTGTTTGATGCGGAGCCGCAGCAGCAGCAGCAGAAGCAGGACGAGCCGAAAAAAGCTCGACAAAAGCTGACCATGGACTACACTGCTCTGGTGGTCAGCATACAGGAGTTGAAAAGTCGCTGGATACCTGCCAAAGTTGAACAGGTGACACAGCTCTCGGAAGAGCCTCTGGCATTGCACTTTCATGCTGGTGTCATGGCTTATGCATGCTATGGGTTGTGTAGGCGGTACAGAGTGACAAGCAAACACTGTGCCTAAGACTCAGGACCATGGATGGTTCCACCTGGCTGTATCTCTGTTGGCATCCTGTCTCCGGACGCATCTGCACAGGGCCTTCACCAGACAGAGGCGCTGCTGCTGAGGCCTTCTCTTTTGGTAGACAGCCACTGCTGCATCGAACATGAGCCAGCCATCATTCACAATCATCTGACCTTCAATATTGCCCATAAACATGATTGGATGCTTAGCACCTCAGTACTTGAAGGATATAGGCCAAGGTTCATGCATGGCAATTCAGCAAACTTTGAACACAGTCGCTTCTGTTGCTCAGGCGAGCAAATCCAGTCTCAGATCAAGGGGCTAGTCTTGCTGGATGCTACCATCCCACAAGCATGGGAGCGAGTTGTGCAGCTCAGCCTGGGCAAACGGCCAGGCACACCTGCAACACTTCACATCTACTTTGAGATCATGGGACGGTACGCAATCCATCTAGCTAAGGAATTGAGAAGGTGTCATGCATGACGTCACAGATCTGCTAAGCAGGTAATAAAGCTTGCTGTGCTTGATCTGTCAACAATCATCCATGACACTTCCTGTCCTTATGTCTTCACAGCGGAATGATGAAACAGTGCACATGCAAGGCCAATATTGTTGAAGGCAACAAGGTGCGAACTGACAGCAGTACCAAAGCAGTCATCATGATGCTGCAGGTACAGCAATGTAGTAATGGCAGAGCCAAATGGCAACATCTTGCTGTGTGCCTATCAAGTAGGCAGCAGGATGTCCAGTGCACGTCAGCTGCAGACAGGGGGCACCTACCAGCTCCCTCCCCAACCCCAAGGAATAGAGCCAGATTTGAGCGAGTCCTTTGACAGCTGGCAGCAAAACATCACCCAGGCAGCACAGATGCTGTCAGAACAGACAGGCCAGCCAGCACTGATCGATAAGGGCATGGTGCGGGCCTATCAGGTACTGCTCACACACGCAACCATTGTTTTGCATCAATTTTACCACATATGTAGACACTGCCGGTACCACATACGTAGACGCAAGAATCCAATGCAGACATTGCACTCACCTCGAGTGTTGACATGAGATGCCCCTGATCAGCACATGCAGAAATGCCTGTGTACAGGAGATTGGTGACTGTCATCTGATGCATGTATCTTTACACAGCAGCAAATTCAGGCTTGGTGGTTCAACAGTCATAACTGCTGCCAGCAGATTAAACATTGCAGCAAGCCTGTTGTTTAGGCATGCATTTGAGAAAGTGTAGTGTGACTGGCAGGGTGTGAGCCCAGCATTGAGCCAAGAGATCTGCGCTCTAGCTGCCATCCTCTCACAAGACCCTGCCGACACTCCAGCACATGAGTGGCAGGAGCTCTTCAAGCAATGGCAGAACTGGCTCACCAGATTGCAAGATGGTATGCTCCTGTTATCATGAAACACATCTGCGGCCGCTACTGCTTGTGTCTGGAGCTTGTGCCCTTTGTATAACTGTGCTGCTGCTGATGGGTGGCTGTCCATCACCACATCTCACACTCAAGGTTACCGGGTAGATGCGTGCTGCCTCTGTACAGCATTTATTGTGAAGATCCAGGCTGTGCACAAGCACATTGCACCAGCGTTCACAAGCACACTACAACATCACCCTCAAGCACACTTCACCATCACTCACAAGCACACTGCACCATCTGTTCACAATCAAACTACAACATCACTCACAGGCACACTGCATCATTACTTATAAGCCAGCTCACTTGTCAGACATTGCCAAGCTGTGCCGCAATGCAGGGAACTTTGCTCCTGGAGTGGACCAGGAGACAGGCCGCTACTCTGTGCTGGGTAGCCTTCCACAAATCTCTTCAGTCCACGGTGCTATGCATGACTATCACATGCAGTCTGAGGTAGGCATCACCCCGATGCATTCTTCTTTGCAGCCATCTAAATTTGCAAGGGGCTTGTTCCTGTGAGCAAGGGCTGGTTCCTGTGAGCAAGGGCTGGTTCCTGTGAGCAAGGGCTGGTTCCTGTGAGCAAGGGCTGGTTCCTGTGAGCAAGGGCTTGTACGTATGAGTTTGTGCGTCCTCTGTCAGTCTCCCATCTATGGAGTACAGCATGCCAGGAAAACATCCTTCTCTTGCACACACGTCCTTGACCAACTTATGCTTGCACTTGCATTCGGACTGCTCCTTGCACACCTTTTGCCTAAGGTACGCAGCTGCTGCTGCCGCTGCTGATGTTGGCACCGTCAGCCAGCTGTTAGTCATACAATCATCTGGACGGATGTGAGCTGTGTCACCGCATCAACTTATGTGCCTGGGCTCAGGGCAATGAGCAGTTCAAGCAGCTACAGCAGCAGCTGTCAACTGTGTTGACGCGCGCTCTGCACAAGATACGAAGCAAGATTGCAAACTTTGAGAAGCAGATGGGGTCCACAGAGGAATCTGAAGCCATTCAGAAGGAAGCAGACATGCTCACTGCCAATCTCTACAGGTCGAAAATTGTTGCTAACACCATGTGCAATACGTGTTTTGGACAGTCACATGTTGTTGCTGCAGCTTACAAACAGACTGACTTTGGCCCATTTGGAGCTCTCATTGAATGCCTGGGTTCAAATCAGCAACCCAGACATCCTCTTCCTGTACCTGTTCAAACCTTGGGAGTCTGCACTTGATGCTGTCTAGTCAGGCATTGTTGAGATACATCAAATGAGATGCTATGTCTTGTGCTGTGGTGCTGTGCACATGGTTCACTGAATGCCATGGTGGTCATTTGGGAGACAGCCTCAAGGGCAATGGTGTTGCATAGGTGGCAGCCAGGCATGACTGCGCTTGATGTAGAGGACTGGGACACAGAAAAGAGTGTGAGCATAGCTGTCCAGACAGGGTGAGCACTTGCCACATGCATGTCTCTTACCAAACTTCTAAGCATCCAGCACAGCAGATGGCTTATTCAGATCAGCTCTGCACATGTTGACAAAACTTGTGGGTGTACACATAGGCTACCACCCTGGCATTGCGTTGTTATCACGGTCCTGTAGCAGTGTCTTACAAGAAGGCCATCTTGTGTCATCAAAGCATGTTACACCATGTAGCACTGTAGTGTCCCACGCTGTGGTATGTATTTGTTGAGAAGGTCTGTCAAGTTATATATAATATCTAATCAAGGTCGAGGGGGTAAAACCAATATTTTAAAAATCTTATGAATATGTCAAAAAAGTACCTGCCATATCTTTTATCTTTGTACAGGAAGACTGCAGTAGAGGTGGCTGAGGGGTTGTACAAGCAGGCCCGCAAGAGGCGGCGCGCTGGGGACACAATCATTCCCCTCCTGGAAACTGCCAATGCAGACCTGGCCTACCTTCAGTGAGACAAGCTTCCTCCTGTTGCTGCTGCTACCATGGCCCAACAAGTTTCATCTCATTGTTACTACCACGTCAATTCTGTTTGCCCAGCATACCTGGACACTATGAAGCGCATATACTGTCTGTACCGCGTGTGTGCAGGGTTGGCAATGCTAGGATCAGTGTGGCACATTTCAAATTTGCCTGTCAGAGCTGCCAACAGGCTTAGTTGGCTCTGTTCAACAGCAGTTCTATGCAGGGCTTCCTTGTCATTACTGTGTACAGTGTAGAGCCCATTTTTAAACAGCACAAACAGAGCTGCTTGCATAGAGGTGACAGGTGTACCAGCCTGTGCCTCGGCATGTTTGCAGAGAGGTGGAAGATGCCTTTTGTCAGGTCTCAGACTACAGAGAAGCTGATGACTTGGAGACCCTGAGAGGAATTCAGGTACCCCTGAATGTGCACATCATCCATGCATCTACACATCATCTTGTCAGCTAATGTACAGAATCACTGTGGCATGTCTTTGTGACACAGGAGTATGCATACAAAGTGCTGCAGCATGCCATGAAATGCATCATGGCATAGCTCATGCACAGGTGTTCAAATCACATCATACACGTGCCACAGCCTATGTCAACTTGCAGACTGGTATTGTCTTTTCCGCTGCTTTTGATCATCTGACCAATCTCTGGCCAGCATACATACTCTCTGTCTTGACTGCAGTGAGACACATACTGTACGTAACACCTGCTCTTCAATGTCACCCCTAATGACAGGTTTCTCCCTTGATAACAGGACACCCCCCTTGGATAGCAGATCGCTCCCCTTGATAACAGGATCAGCTCGCAAGTCTTTGGCCAGCATACACACTCTGTGTGTCAACTGCAGTGGGAGCTAGTGGCAGGCAAGTACATGCGTGCGCCGTCTGATGCCAGTCTGGAGGACAAGGGCAGGGCCAAGGGCAAGAAGGGCAGCAAGAGGAAGGCTGGAGAGGGTGCAGCGGCCCTCCAAGGCTTCCGAAAGTACACTTCACCTGCCGGCCTACAGGTCAACCTCAGCCTCTGTATGCACTGCTACTGCAGATCCAGTGTGCCAGCTTACTGCATGTGTCAATAGTGACAATGCTCCTGGCTGCATGAACTGTTGGATATATCTTACTGTGAAGCATGAGTTGCAGATCTTGTGACTGGTGAGGCTGTGTAACGCATCAACAGCACCTGCGTCAATTTTGAAGCATATTATTGCCATTGGAAATGTGTTTATGCTGGAAACGATGTGTCCAAAAAATGCGTACTCACTTGGTGCAAGTGAAAACATGTCTGTCAATTATAGGCTGAACATCCCACAGTCCCTCATAAGGACACTTCATGGCAAGACAGTGACGTGAGCGAATGCAATTCAGATTCTGCATGTCTGCCTGACTCGTGAGCTTTGAGTGCACAGGTACTGGTTGGGCGTAACAATAAGCAAAACGATGAGCTGACGAACAGGGTAGCTAAGGCAGGGGATGTGTGGATGCATGCTAGGGGCTGCCCAGGCGCCCATGTGCTCCTCAGAGCCTCTGTCACCAACAGGTCTACCTCTCACTTATCTTTTCATCAACTGCTTGAAAAGGAAAGACAAGACTAGACTATGCCTTTCGGCGTCAGTGCAATGAGAAGCCAAGTATTATACCGAGCTGCCCAGGGTTCACTGCTTGAATGTCTGCACAGAGCACCATGTTAAAGCCAACAGCCTCTTGCTTGGTCAGTCCTGGTGAACAACATAATTGTGTCCATTGGCAAAGTTCAGTGATCAGTCATGGATTGTGCTGTTGGCTTTGTTGCGAGGATTGTGTGGCTCGTTGCAACCTTGTGACTCACTGCAATGCCAAGTGATGGGATGCTGAGCAGCTTGCCTTCCTTCTATGGCTGCAAGGCCACCGATTGCTGCTTTGCACAGTTGGTGTGATGGGACTGCAGGGATGCATCAGAGCCAGATCTGCAGTTTGCAGCAGACTTGGCAGCATGGCACTCTAAGGGCAAGGGGGAGGGCAAGTGCCCTGTCATCATGGCATCCCCCACTGACATCAAGAAGCCCAAGGGAGCGCCCCCAGGCAAGGTGCTGGTCACCAAGGAGAAGACTATCATGGGCAGACCTGACCACAGCATAGCAAAGCAGCAGGAACAACAGGGGAACAGCTGACAGAGGCCTGCTGCAGCTGCAGCCTCACACTTGCCACCTTCAGCAAGTCTGCTGCCATTCCTGGTGCATGTGGGGCTGTCATCAATCTGCAGTGCCTTGTGCAACAGTCCTGCTTCTCCTACAA
>JAABUK010003758.1_pt1 | contig 25318 bp, 37 predicted proteins | sample 5559141 | NCBI WGS metagenome assembly JAABUK01 (sample SAMN10711869, study PRJNA513367) | rock metagenome | isolation source: Antarctica rocks | place: Antarctica: Victoria Land, Pudding Butte nord | collected 2016-01-03 | reverse complement strand
GACATGTCCTGCACGCACCTAGCTCATCATGACCTGGAGCTGGAAAGCGTAATCATTACCACCATTATTATTGTTATTGCTGTTGTTACTGCTGTTGTTGTTGTTATTATTATTATTATTATTATTAATATTATTATTATCATCATCATTGTTATTACTTATTACATGTTATTGTTGCTGTGCTGACAGGCGGTTATCGTTTCTGGCTGAGAGCATTGTGACGGAGGTGAGCCACAGCTTGCGAGCCAGCACTGGGGAGCTGCAGCGCCTGCTGCCCATTCAAAGGTAATCAGGTACTCACACATGCCTCACGCACTGCAATCGGGAATCACACCCTGATACAATCTGGCATCACGCTTTGCAATATGGGATCACACCCCACAATCTGGCATCACGCTTTGCAATATGGGACCACGCTTTGCAATGTGAGATCACGCTTAACAATATACCCATGACATTATGTCTTGAACAGTGCACCTTGCCTTGTCTTTTTGCTGAGGTTCTCTTATGACTGCTATCATGCTCAGGATACCAGCTTCATGTAAGCTCAGGAAGAGCCTCTGCTGTCAAGAAAGACAGGCCGGCACCTGATCAGCTTGCATCTGCTCATTTTACTGCTGCGACTTATTGCAATTGCAGGGCAGTGAGTAAGATGCAGCAGAAACAAGACTGGCCTGGCACTGACATAGCTCTGACACCAGCTCAGACACTGGCACAGGCTGCAGCTGTTGCTTGTTGATATTGCAGGGCACTGACTGAGATGCAGCAGAAGCAAGATTGGCCTCGCCCTGACACAGCTCAGACGCTAGCTTTGATATTAGCACAGGCCATAGCTGCTGCTTGTTGATGCTGAGCTATCCTGTCTCCCTCCCTCATATCCAGATCTTTGTGGAAGTTGTTCAACAGTAACACTTTCACTAAAAACCAATAATCGGAATCAATGATGTTGCCCGTTACTGTTGCTTGTTGGTGTTGCAGGGCAGCCCGGTATGATACTTGGCTTCTCATTAAATTGACGCCAAAAGGCGTAGTCTTTTCTTTTTCTTTTCTTTTCTTTTCTTGCTTGTTACTGTTGCTTGGTGCTGTTGCAGGGCACTGACTGAGATGCAGCACGATGTGAAGGAAGCCAGGGAAGCCATTGCTGAGGTGGCAGATAACAACGCCATCCTGGCGGCTGTCTGCTTGACTGAGGGGGCCACTGCTCTGGACTGGTCCACCACCTCCCACAAGCCCTTGCACATGTTAGTCTCTGCTGCTGTGCATGCTGTGCATGCTGTGCCTGGTTTGGTGCTTGCCTTGACACATGTCAGTCTCTGCTGTGGTGCATGCTGGGCATGCTGTGTGGTGTGTGGCTGTGCAGTGTGGGGCTGTGCAGTCTGTACATGCTGTGCATGGTTTGGTGCATGCCTTTGCACACGTCAGTCTCTGCTGTGTTGTATGCTGTGCATGCTGTGCAGTGTGTGGTTCTGTAGTTTGTGCATGCTGTGCATGGTTTGGTGCATGTCTTTGCACATGTCAGTCTCTGCTGTGGTGTATGCTGTGCAGTGTGTGATTGCACAGTCTGTGCATGCTGTGCATGGTTTGGTGCATGTCTTTGCACATGTCAGTCTCTGCTGCGGTGTATACTGTCCATGCTGTGCAGTGTGTGATTGCACAGTCTGTGCATGCTGTGCATGGTCTGGTGCATGCCTTTGCACATGTCAGTCTCTGCTGCTATGCGCGCTGGGCATGCTGTGCAGTGTGTGGCTGCGCAGTCTGTGCATGCTGTGCATGGTCTGGTGCATGGCTGTGGGTATGGTAAGCCTTTGTGCGTAGGGTTTCTTGCTGTGGTCCCTGCAAGCCTGCTGTGCGGGGCTGTAGATTATGGCAAGCAATTAGGAGTTAGGGTTTGTTGCTCTGGTCCATTTGACTAGGCTGTAGGATTTTTGGCTATGGTGCGCATGTGCCTGCTGTCTATGACTGATGCTACAACACGGTTTGCTGTCATAACCTGTATAAAATGAGGGTGAGCCATACCGTAACCTGCCTGTCGCGAGCTGTTTTGCAACACTGCTTTTGCTTGACGCTGCTGAGCTTGAAGCAATTGCTTTGCCCTGTGTGAACAACGTCTGAAACTATTCTTTCATATCTCAGATGAGGGTTCTTTTACATCTCAGACAAAGATTATTTTACATCTCAGACAAACATTTTTCAATATCTCAGACGAAGATTGTTTATGTTGATGCAGGCAGACAGCCCACATGCGCATTGCAGCAGCTCTGCTGGAGAGCTACGAGAGACAAGTTCAGAGTGTTGAGGGTGCATTGAAGGTTGCTACCCTCTTGTCACCCTCACTGTTTTCTCTTGTCACCCTTTTGTCACCCTTTTGTCACCCTCCTGTCACCCTCTTGTCACCCTCCTGTCACCCTCTTGTCATCCTCTGGTCAACCTCTTTCACCCTCTTGTCACCCTCTTGTCATCCGCTTGTCACCCTCTTGTCACCCTCTTGTCATGCGTGTGTCACCCTCTTGTCATCCTCTTGTCATCCGCTTGTCACCCTCCTGTCACCCTCCTGTCACCCTCCTGTCACCCTCCTGTCACCCTCTTGTCACCCTCTTGTCATCCGCTTGTCACCCTCTTGTCACCCTCTTGTCATCCGCTTGTCACCCTCTTATCACCCTCTTGTCATCCTCTTGTCACCCTCCTGACACCCTCCTGTCACCCTCCTGTTGACCTCAACATATCCTCTTGCATCCCTAAGCCTGCATTCCATATCATCATTACTATGAGTTTGTACCTTGATACTGATATGTTCATGTGTCGTTGCTGTTTACCCCTTGACTGAGTCATGGTCTACTCTGACCTTGTACAATATCTGCAGCATGATGGCAGCACTGACACACTGCTCTGGGCAGTCGATGATCAGTTGTATGGCCAGCATGTTAACCCCATGTGCTGCAGCCTGATGATGCCATTGATATTAATACTTCATAGCAACAACAACAACTCACAATAATAGTCGTGATAGCAGCAGCAAGCAATGATAATGGCAATGACAAGATCAGTAATGACAACAGCAATGCCAGGCAGCTCTTTGCTGTGGCTGCACTGCAAACATCTTCTACTCATCAGTCGCTTACTGTCTACTCATCACGTGTTCACAGTGTTTTGGCCACACTTGACGTTCTCATGCCTTTCACTGCAGGAGATGGTCGAGAACATGGACAGCACACGCGATGTGTGGGCCATGCAGCTGGACACCATCCGTAACCGGATCATACGAGTGGAGTTACTGGTGGCAGTTGCCTCCTTCTCCCTCATGATGTCCACAGTACCGGCATCCTTTTTTGGCATGAATCTGACATCAGGCTTTGAGGTAATGCCCTTTCACAAGTTGTTGTTTCATTCACAATAAAGTACTTTTTGCAGCTCAGGTCATACACCTGAATGAATGCTGTCACCATAGCGTACTTTCTGAAGCTCAGGCAAACTTGGAGCTCAGGTTATACACCTGACTGCAAGCCCTGAGCTGTGGCTTGTGCTGCAACATATACTCACACCCGTATGTCATGCACCCACTTGTTGGGTTGTAACAGTGCATGCGCCCCTGCAACCTGCACGGCATTGACCATCACATCCATACTCCCTATGTAAATGCAGCATATGTATCATATGCAAATGCTTGTTTGTATATCTTTTGACATTCTTCATTTTGGAGCTTTTGGGTGTACGTTTCGTTGATGTGAAGTGGATGTCATGTCATCTGCGTAATTTCTTGATACGAGTCATGTAATATGTTGTATACACATTTGTGTTTCTATGTTGTACAAGGCGCAGCCTGCTGATCACACACTGCAATGTCCAAAAGCAGTTACAGGATGTACCTGCAGCGCTGGTTGTCCCCAAATCATAGAGTCAATTGCAAGCACCCTCAAATATTGCATCTGTTCAGTCATAAATCACCAATGAAGAAGCTATCATACAGCATGAAGACTGATGTCATCTGATGGGGTTTGTCAGCTAGTATATTGTGAGCATAAAACAAACCAAAGTGTTGCATTGCAGGACGCTCCCGCCACTTTCTGGCCAGTAGTCACATCATCAGTCACCTGTTCTGCCATCACCTTTGTTCTCATATATGGCTACTGGAAGTTCTGGCCGAACAGGCGGCATAGAAGAAGAGTGAAGGACATGGCAGCCATGCGGGACCTGCTGGTGCATCACATGGATGATCTGGATGACATCATGGACAAGCTTCATTTGCACTCAGGTAACCTCAAATGTACTGAAGGGTTTAGGGTTCAGGGCCTAGGGTTTAGGCCTGAAAACCGGTACCCAGTATTACTGATCCCTACACTGTTATTGGGTCATCAGGATGATACCTGCAGCATTGTTGGCATCCTGAACAGCCTATCACCTATCTTCTTCTCAAAGTTCAAGACTGATGTTTGGGTTTGCAAAAAAAGGCCTGCAACCAGACAGTCTTGTGAGCAGGATAGCATGATTGTAATGGTACTGTGACGTAGATCCTGCTACATGACTTTGACACACAGATATGTAGCAGGATAGAGCAGCTGTCAATATGCTGCATGCCTGCCACCCAAGCTGGCAAAGAGGCTGACGGCAATCAGTGGTTCTGAGTCAAATGACCTGTCATGCCCTTGTTGTGGTCTTGTTGTTGCACTTTTAGTACATGCTTTTTTGGTCACAACTATGCTTTCGACAACATTGAGGCAATGAATGCACAGCGCTCAAGGATCAGAGCTGTCTGTGCGGGCTTACGGTTGCACTCTGGTCTTGTGATTCTCCCCAGCACAGGACTGCCTGAATCTGATTCTCGTAGCCAGTTTACTACACATGAGCCCAACAGAAACTCGGCATTTTGCCTGACTACTTGTTAGCTTAATCTTGGCAAATTACCGGTCTGCTGTCCAGTGCAGGTTTGATCATGATGCAATTTTATATTTGAACTCATGTGCTAATAACATAAGGAGGGATATGCTTGATAATTGCAGATATTGGCAAGAAGGAGTTTCAGCGGTTGGTCATGTCAGCTGTGGATGACATCACGCTTGATGAGGCAGATCTGCTGTATCGGGTCTTTGATACCAACAGGGATGGATTTGTGGAGATGACTGAGCTTGTGAGAGCTGGCGACAAGCTGGCTGTTCTGTCTGATGACCATCACCAGTGGAACTATTACAACACGGAACGTTTTGATTAATGAGTGTACTTGCGGTGCCTGCCGCTTTCTCGTTTGCACACGTTATATCTGTTCAGCACTACAGCCAGCGTCACTTGCAGCTTGAGGCATTGCCACACGTCGTTTTGGTTGCCTCACAGTGGCATCTCTGTGGTGAATTGCCGAACCTTGAATAGGATGCATCAGTTCTATGACATCTGTGCAACGCTGCGCTAAAGTTTGTTACATGAAGTGCAAGCCTCTGATGACCCACAACTGTGCCAAATGACTGCGGTTGCTGATGGAGTGTGGATGCTGGCACAGCTTTCACTGCTAACAGGCCTCTATCAGGGATTGACATTATTGGTAGTTGCAACATGACTGAAGGTGACTATGAGCACAGTTTTCTCTACTGGCCATCAGCCTCTTCCAAGCACTTCAGAGCAAGCTGTTTCTCCTCAACCAGCTCATCTCCTGCAAAACAACCATACATACAAAACCAATGATGATGACACATGGCTTAACCAATAATGATGACACATGGCTTAACCAATAATGATGACACCTGGCTTGATGTGCTCACCCTGTAGACGTAAGACACTAACCGTCACCATGCACCAGCAATTGTCAGCTTGTTGCGTGCTAACCACATGCAGCAAAGGAGTGGGGGTGTGGAGCAGCGTGCCATGCTTTTATGCTTCTCACATAACATTGTGCCAACTTTGTGGTTTGAGGCTGGCCTGCTATCTAGTAATGCTGTAGGGTTCTGTTTGCAGTTGTATAGAATGTGGGTTGATGTGCAAAGCAACAATCAGGGAATCATTTGAGGGGAAGCCTACCTGTAGCCTTCAGCTTGGCCTTGGAGAACTCATCAATGGGCAGGCCCTGAACAATTTCCCACTTGCCAGCTTTGCACTTGACTGGGAAGGAGAAGATGATGTCCTGCAGTCAAGTTTAGGATGAAACGAGCATGCTGGAGCTTTGCCAAGAACAAAAGAATGGTCAATGATTTTGCTGCAACATGCTGATGTGTCAGGCATGCATGCAGTGATGAAGCACCTGACCCTCTGATGCCTGGTGCAAGACAGACATCAGCCCACTGTGCTCTATACACTGCTGCAGAAGTACTCGGCATGATGGGCTGAGAGGCAAGCAACTGGCACAACTTATGCTTAAAGCAGAGATTATGCTAGACCCTAACTGTGACTTGCATCATGTGCCATGCAAATCACGCAGCTTCAATCAGCAGTGCTGCGGCCCCTCTGGCTTCATTGCCTTCTTGTGCCTTATACAGTAAACAAGATAACAAACCCTTAAAAGAGGTGCCAGCAATTTTTGTACCTTGGGAGCATTATAGCTGCCGTCAGAGTAGACCCCCATGGAGACCCAGGTGTCCTTGGGGGTGCCGTTGATCCAGTTGTAGATGTGGTCACATGCGCTGCTGGCTGCTGACATAGCGCTGGACAGATTCCTGGCCTGTGAGAACAGATGACTGCTTGTTGAAATGGCTAATTGTTAAATTGACTGATTGTTGACATGACTGTTTGTTGACATGACTAATTGTGAAAATGACTGATTGTAGGACTGATTGAAGCGACACCATGGAAAACGGCATGTTGATGTTCCATTGACGACATGTAACATTCCATCGGTCATCAACCCAGTTGCCATCTGACAGACGGTACGACAGAACATTGCTGCATGATGACGCCACTGGCATTGTAAGTTGTATGCGCATGCGTGGCAGGATTTGTTGCCAAAACAAATGAGCTGCAATGAATAGGTAGTAGTGCGCATGCATGCAAGATGAGTAGGCACATAAAAATTGACTGGGGAAGCTTTTGTGGTGCCCATGATTCAATCTCAAAAATTGCTGATCAGCTGTTGGCTTTTCGGAAGTGATGCTGGAAATTCCTGAGCATGCCATTTCAATCTTGATTCACACAGGCAAGCTCACCTTGATGATGGCAGCTCCTCTTTGCTGCACAACCTGGATGAACTCATTGTTCAGGTACTCATCATCCCCAATCACCTCCCTGATAGGCTTCCCCTTCACAGTGCCATGGTTCACATCCGGGTACTGTGAGCTGCTGTGGTTGCCCCAGATGATCACATTCTTGACATCTGTCACTGCTACCTTGGCCTTCTCTGCTACCTGACCCAGGGCTCTGTTGTGGTCCAGGCGTGTGAGGCAGGTGATGTTCTCGTTGGGGATCTTGGGTGCGTTCTCCTTGAGGATAAGGGCGTTTGTGTTGGCAGGGTTGGCAACCACAACCACCTGGAGGAACAGGGTGTGAGAGTCAACACAGAAAGAAAGAAAAGACAAGAAAAGACTATGCCTTTCGGCATCAGTTTAGTGAGAAGCCCAGTATTATACTGGGCTGCCCAGGCACAGTCAATCTACTGCAGGGCGTATCAAGGGGCAAATGCCTTGATATGACCTAGACCCTGCTGTGGTGCAGGCCCCTGAAGCAGGCTGGGTGTTTTTTGAGGATTACAGCGCTCTTGGGGACTCAGAGACATGTCTGGTTTGCAATGGAAGCCCAGATCAGAAATATCCCTAGGATCAAGTGGAGACAAGCAGGCTTGACAAAAATGCTGCGATTCCACTTGGGGTTGGGTGCGTGCATGTTGGCAGGGCAGTGACCAGCATCTAGCAGTGGACCTTGTTGACCCAGCTTCAACAATGGTCCAGTCAGAACACTACGCTTTGAGTGACATGTTGACTAGGAGGCGAGACCATTGTCCTCACCATTTGCAAAATGGTTACAGCAGAGTGCTGCTTCAGTGCCGAACGCCGCAACAAATGTTGGGCGCAAGACTGTTATGCAGCGCTTGTTTCACAAGCATGCGACATGCATAGCATAACAGCACGAATCCAGAGCAGCACAGCTGACTCCGAGCAGGTACTTGACATGGCAGATGCATTGATTGATCTTGCACATGCTGCATGAGGGACACCGCATGCAACTGCAATTGTCAGTCAGGATGCATAGGAATACACACAGGGAGCTATCCAGGACTGTTGATACCTGCGCTAGATACAGACACACATTCCCCACGTGAATGAGCAATTGTATGAGTGCATGCATGTTGCACACAGGACTGCAACATGACAGTAGAGCTTAGGTGGATGATGGTTGTTACCTTGACATCAGGCTTGGCACCCTTCTCCAATGCCGCTGCTTGGCTCTTGTAGATGGCCACATTCTTGGCCATTACGTCCTTACGCTCCATACCGCCCTTACGGGGGAAGCCACCAACCATGACAGCCACATCCACATCCTTGCATGCCTCCACAGGGTCGGTGGAAATGACAATGCCTATTCCAAAAAAAGAGAAAAGACGTCAAGAATTGCATCACAGCTGGGTAGCTACGTTTAGGTTAAATAAGTGCTGAAAGCATCTAAAGCAGCCAATTATGTCAAGACAAGGATCTACATTTGTGGAAGCGGCTGCTTTTGTTTACTGTTGCATGTGCCTGTGTGTGAAGCTGTTTGATCAAAGGTGTCACTGCCAACTGTTCCTGAATCAGATGGTCCGCCGGATACTGCACAATTGATCAAGTAATCTCACGCTGTTGTAAGATCGAAATGCACCATTGCTGAAAGCTGGTATCAACAAGACGCCAAGTTGTACCTTTCAGCAGCGGGAAGGCAGCATCCACAAGCTCCATCTTGACGCCCTCCAGAGACTGTTGTGCAGGGGGAATATCCAGAAGATGCAGGATGATTGGCTGATTGTGGCCAAGCATGCCTCCACGGGCTACTTGAGGACAGAGAGCATAGCCGATTTGACCTACAAAGGAGAGCATAGCAAATTTAATTGACCTTCGGTTGGAGAGGGGTTGCAATCACGGATGGCAATGGGGTGCAGGGCAGACAAGGGGTGAAATGCATTGCTGTTGGCGTTGAAAACGTAGGCAAGATTGGCTTGTAGCTCGAATGTGCGGGCGCTCGCCACAGATTGAGAAAGGCATCACCTGCAGCTCCGGTGATCAGAACCCGCTTGGGCTCCGAAGACATGTTCAAAGTACGTCAGGTGAACTTCAAGTCTTAGTCAAAGTGAATGAACACGTTATGAGGTCAGAACGGTGCAGGGAGTTCAGTTTTCGAATGCAAAGACCACAAGCATGCGAAGAACGACCCTAGCAGTGTGCTGACATGTCAAGGCATTTAGAGTTCAGGCCATGTCAGCAATTTCAGCATACATTTCATCCATGTAGCGCAACGACCTAAATACATGTATCTAAAGTACTCAATCAAGGTGACATTTAGGTTCTCAAAGTGCGATAAACCACTTTGACAGCGTATGTTCGCAGCACTTCGCGAAATTGCAATAGCACGCTTGGCGTCGGCTTCCGCGTGTATCAAGCCAGGCCTACCTTTCCCTGAGCATTCTGTACTTCCTGAGCAGAGTGTGCCCATCGCGCTGAAGTACAAAACTGCTGTGACTACACTTGATCAAGGCCCTTGACCATGCGAACGATGACAGCTGCCGCGACCGTGGTCAGGCTAGGTCACAGAAGGCGAGGTTCACAACCTCCACAGAGGCCTCGAACACAACAGCAGGCCCGCCGGCAACGCTCACGATCGCTCGAACGTGGCAGCTCTGAGGATTTATCTGACAGCCCTCACATGCCAGCGGCAGCAGCCCACAGTTGCCAGTTCAGCCACCTGGAACCAATCAGGCTGCACAGGACAGCTATGCCAGCCCAAAAGCACTTGCTTCTGTGCTTACAGGCAGCTCCAAGGACTCTGCATGCTACCTGAAGAGCTTGCAAATGCAGCAGCGTTGCACAGTGACAGGGGTGCACTGTGTGTTGCAGTTGCCACTGCTGATGAAGATTTTGCTGGACTCATGTATGTGACTATGCGCATTGGGCTGGCTTGCTGCATGTTGTACCTGCAGGTGAGGCCTGGCACTGTGGACTAATGTTGTTGTTGTTGTAGACACACTTTGAGCATGTTTTGTGTGTACCGCTTTCATTCTGCAGGCCATCTGTTGATCAAGCCCAACAGCACTGCGTCTTTCTGTGCTCTTGCGGCAAGATGCAACATCAGATTACTGCTGTCAACGGTACAACATGATCAGCGCAGCTGACCTCTGCATTTGATACTGATGGCATGCATGCATATGTCATCTGTTCATGACCACTGCAGTACATGCACACGAAAGGACTGCACAGCGCTGCCTGTAATGGGTAGCCTTGCATGCATTCATTTATCAATCGACATGATCAGCGCAGCTGACCTCTGCATTTAATACTGATGGCATGCATGCATATGTCATCTGTTCATGATCATGACCGCTGCAGTGCATCTGGACTGATGATGATGCTGAGTGAACTGCACAGCCATTCAATTGACGTGATCAGCCCCGTTGGCCTCTAAATTCAACACAGATACCATGCATGCATATGAACATGCATACGAGAGGAATGCACAGCCTTTCATAAATTCATTGATCAATTGACATGATCCACGCAGCTGGCCTCTTTAGTATTGATATTGCGATGCCATGCATGTACATATACCCGCAAACCTTAGCACATCCGTTAATATTATACAAGTTACAACAGCGCCCCCTTGCATGGTATGACGGTCAGACTCAGCTGTGACATGCATGATGTCACAGACCATCAGAAGCCAGCCCCTCAAATCAAGCAGGCTTGGCACCTGCTGGTGCAGCCTTGACTGAGGGTGAACAAAGACTGCTATGCCTTTGTAGAATAGAAAGACATATGTATCTCACTAGCACCTGCAATGCAGCACTGCTGTGAGATGCACATAGAAGTGAAGATAAATGCTTTCGAATTGTACAGGTCTGGCAGCAGCAGCATTTCTTTGAGCCCTTTGGCACCTCATGTATCTGCACAGTCTCTGTGCTTGGCCTGGTTCCTTTGTAAGGCAAGCTGCTACTAAGGCAGCTGCTACTGAGACAACAAAGGGCACCCCTATTGCTCTCTTCATGTCTTTCAGCTGCGGTCACACATCTCACACACACATGAATCATCCACTGGCTGCCATACAGCACAGCCCTTTGTATACCATGCAATGCAGATCGTGAAACTGTCAATGGTGTATTGGCCCATTGACACTGTCCATAGTCTGTTGGCATGCCTTCAAGTCAATATGCAGTTTTGTGAAGCACAAGCTGACATACCAATTGGTGAATGCCCTGTACTTGCTTCATGACCTGTTTGCGCCAATACTCAGGCTTCACTGGAACTGCTATACCCATGCTGGCCACCTGAGCAATAAAGAGGAGTCTTTGTTCAAGCATGCAATAAAGACAGTCAAAGATGCTTCACAACAAGGTGAGCAACGTGAAATGTCGGCTGGCATCAGCTTCATCCAATGGATCATGATGCTCAGCTTTCTCATCACTCTCAGACTCTGGTCTGTCACAGGTGAAGCTGGTGAGATCTGTGCACAGCAGCCTGTATCAGGCACCCTCAGACTCTGGTCTGTCACAGATGAAGCTGGTGAGATCTGTGCACAGCAGTCCGTATCAGGCACCTTGTCAATGAGCTTCACGCAGAGCTTTTCAATAACGAGAAGTGCAGGTTATGTGGCAACAGCAGCCCAACGGGGCTGCACAGATCGTACCATCTGTCATAAAGCTAACCGGTAGTCTGAATAATCGGCGAAGCCTCCTTTGCCGAAATGTTTCTGAATAAGGCTGTTGTTCCATTGCATTGCATGTGGCGGAGTTCGGTTGGAGACAGTCAAGTCTACGTGCGCGTTTCATAGGTGGCATGTTTAATCCATGGCAGCTCCGTGCGCCGCTCATGACTGAAGTTGGACCACGCCAAGATGATTTCGCGGTGGCAGAGATCAAGTACGATGTGTTTGACGACATACCGAGATTAAGAGATCGTTGCTCCGCTCACATACCTTAAACGAGGTTGCTCAGAGCTGCTCACTTTCAAAGTGAGAAAGCGCACTGTGAAAGCACCTTACTACACCATTTTACTACTTTAAAACCCTACTTATAATTCATAGTCATACCTCTTTCATCAGTGAGAGTCGGCTAGCCTGCCGGTTGGCAGCGCTGTAGGTTGGCATCGGTGCACTTGTGTACGCTTCAAAAGCGGTCTTCAATGCACTGACTTCGCAAATTGTGTTTAACGCAGTAACACGATGGTGGCCACGAGGCACACTGCTTCACACAACTGTAAAGACACCTGCACAGTTGCATTCATACACTGTGATGACTATTACATACAAGCACAGAGCCAAGACAAGCCTAGTCACACAATCTCATTGTGTTTTGTTATCAGATTCTCATAGCTTGAAGCTGGGCTTCATGCAGATGGGTTCTTCATGACGTCCAGCACAACTTCCTGTGGCACTGCATTTGCTGACACCTTGAAGGGCAACAGCACCAGCTCGGAAACATCTTCTGGCTTGATCATGTTGTCGGGGTTCAGATCCTCCTTTTCCATTCTTGTTCTGTGGACAGCAAGACATTGTTTCATTCTTGTTATATAGGCAGCAATACACAGTGCACATCGCCCTGATATACGCAAACAGCAACATTGTGTGCATGAACTTATGGAAGTGTGTTCTGAGTGGACGTAATGCTACGTTGTGCAGAAGAGCACAAGACCAAACAAGAGGTGTTCAATATGTCATATGACTTGCCACAGCTGTTCATACATAGCCGGGACTTCCCTGAGCACCACCTGTACAAGGCTGTGTGTGTTGAATGTTTGCCTGATTGTGGTCAGCATTGCACAGGTGTGAAATGCATTCATGACACAGATTTTCAATTTTGACATGCAGTAGGGCTGAAGCCCTGAAATGCAGCCATACCTGGCAAGGTCAGTGTCAACCACACTAGGGAAGATAGTCATCACTCTGATGCCATGCTCTTTCAATGCCTGCACAATCCATCAGAATCTCTCGCTGCTGATGAGACTTGTGATGGATTGAAGCCCACTCAGATACTGATATAATTTGTAGTGTTTTGAAGCCTATTCATATGCTGTGTCACATTACATCATGACAAGCAGCTGTCAAGCAATTGCGCATACAGTGAAGTGCCAGCCCCAAATGCTGCTTTGCAGTAAAAATGGCAGCCCAAACCATTATGTGACTGGAATCCGAGAAGGCACCACAACAAAGCCTGTCAGGTCTATCAACTGACTGTGCTCCATGGCATGGGCCCTATGATGTGCACTAACACATGTGACCTTTGATGAGGCAGCAGCCATGACATGCTGTGCCAGCTACAATGGCAAACTCCAGGTACAGGAGCCGGCAGGTCTTGACTGGCAACAGGATGCAGTCATGGTACTCCATGTTCAACAGCATTGCATGCATGCTGCTTGTGCATCATGCACAGATGCAACCTCGGCATTCTACAGGAGCTGCGACAGCCTGACATCCACTCAGGATTGACAACTTCACCTAGCTTGATGACAAAGCAAAGCCAGTCATGCATGGCTGCTGACTCAGCAAATTGCTTTGACAAGGGTTGTCTGTCAGCACTGACAGTGCACTCAGGATTTCAAACCCACCTTGGCTGATGACAGAGCAAAGCCAGTCATGCCCCACTTGGCTGCTGAGTAAGCACACTGCTTTGGGGAGGGGTTTGCATGCAGGATTCAAACCCACCTTGGCTGATGACAGAGCGAAGCCAGTCATGCCCCACTTGGCTGCTGAGTAAGCACATTGCTTTGAGAAGGATTGTTTGCGCAGCATCCAAAATTCAAAACCCACCTTGGCTGATGACAGAGCAAAGCCAGTCATGCCCCACTTGGCTGCTGAGTAAGCACACTGCTTTGGGGAGGGATGCTTGCCAGCACTTGAGGAGATGTTGATGTGATACCCCTCACCCTTCTCAGCCATGGCTGGGGTCAGGCGGCGGGTCAGGCGCATGGGCCCCGTCAGGTTGATTTGGATGTTCTGCTCCCACTCATCTGGGTCACCTGGAGGCACACACAACAATGACTGAAACTAATAATAATAGTGATGATTTTCATATTAATACTGTAATAATATTGATAATGATTACAATAATCATAACAATATGTAAAAGCAACAGCATAATGATAATGGCACGATATAACAATAAAAAGGCTTTCCATTTCATGATGAGATAGGTACGTGCAGAACAAGTCTCCAGAGCAGGCTGTGTTGTGCATTTCTATCAGGCGTACTCATCTGGAGGCGCACACATATTTGTCATTTTCAAGGCTGCAGTAGTAGTACATGAACAGGCTTTGCAGAAGTGATTGTGAACGAGCAGAATATGTGATATCAAGTAATTGTGTATCTGTGTGAAGTTGAGTGTTCTGAGAAAAGGCTCAGTTCCAACTGTTTGCCCACATGAGAGACATTGTCAGTGTACAGGCAACATTGCTTGAGCCATATGGCTGTAGTATGCTTCTGCAAAGGAAGCTACATAGTCATGTACTGGCTTCAGTCTATATATCACTTTGTCACCCGGATATAACTAGATCAGCAGGTCAGACAGATCTTTTTTGTTGCTTACTGTGAGAGCAAGGTGACACGTATGTGATATGCGACAGTTTCACTTACAATTTTGATGAAAGCAACCCCGCATGTTGACAAACTGCGCAATTTTGTGAAACCAGTACAACTCATGTGCATTGACAGGCATCACCTTTGAAATCCATTACAAACTCAGCACACAGGTCACAGTTGCATTGAGCTGGCATGCACTTATACAGGTATGAAGTGTATAAGCACACATACATGGACAGAAATGTAGATACCTTCCAGAGGCGTTTGGCCCTCCATGGGAAAGATACCAGCGCTGTTGACCAGCACATCCATGCATTTGTGTCTGTCCAGAAGGGTTTTGGCCATCTCATCAATGCTTTTGGAGCTCTTCATATCGCAGGGAACAACATCGACTTCTGGTGCACCAGCTTTTTTGCAAGCCTCTGCAGTCTGCAGCAGGCAGACAAAGTGTTCTTGCCTTTGCCAGATCCATTTGACAATCCTCAGCTGCATTTGGCCGACTGTCACCTCTGGTTTTGCGCTGTTATAGCAGACCTGACATAGTGATTTTGGCATACGAGGTGCGAGAGCTACAGCAGCTGCAAGCATTATGCAGATGCAGTGGACACTTACGTCTTCTAGCTTGTCTTGCGATCTGGCTACGAGGGCAATTTTTGCTCCCTGCTGAGCAAACTTGACTGCGATAGCTTCTCCAATACCCTTACTGGCACCAGTGATCAATACCCATTTGCCTTTGAGCAGCTCGCCCTTTGCTTCCAGCGCGTCCTTTGAGGCCATTGCGCCAACTTGCTATTTGTACCTCGCCTGCACTGCTAAAGCTGCCACTTGTACAAGTCTGTGAGGCAACGTCTGGCGAGGGTTTACGTCAGCATTGATTTAGCATCTGTGTTAGCCAATCGCGCTTGTGGCATCCATATCAACCAGCAGGACTTCATGCCGTCGGAAGTCTGTTTAGATGGCAACTCTCTGCACGCACGCATGAACGTGCAGGTCTCACCTTCGCCCTTCGGTCTGCGTGTGAGCACGCTCGCGACGGTCCAGTTCTAAATATCCGATGTTTCAAAGCAGATGTGTGAACAGTCTTAGGCGATCGGCCTGAGACATAAGGCAGCAGAGCTTGCAGTCAACGTGCAGCTGACTGTTAAGGTCGTTTCAAATGCAGAGAATTCTAGCATGGACTAAGGGCAAAAAGTACCCATGTGGGCCCCAAATTTTGGGGTAGTAGCCCATCAAGATATGAGCCCATCAAGATATGTGCAACAATGTAGCCAGGTCCACTTTCGATATGTAAAACCGAAAGCAGATGTGGGTGAAGGTATAAAGTAGCCATTGATTGCCAAGCGTGGACACACCAGACGAAATATATGCCTTTCTGCAGGATGTGCAATTTGCAATCTGCTATGTAAGCTGATGTACGATGCCGTCATCCCAAATTGACACTGACTCGCGACAGACCTTTCAGCTCTATAATTTCGAAGCGCGATTCTTCACCCTTGATTTTGCTAAATTCATGGCACACAAATTTCAGTTTCCTGTTCTAGAATCTGGGCTGCGACTTTGAGTCATGTCTGATGCTGATGCACCAAAACATCAGCTGCTGAGGACAATCAGCTGCCTGCAGCATGGACTCACATGCACAATTTGCTCATCTTGAGCATGTTGCCTACTATCAGTCAGTATGCAAGTCATGGCAAGCCCAGCGCTATTCAAGTGTACAACGCAACAGACTGCATTGATGACTAAATGCTACCTGCAGGGCGCTTTGTACGCCACAATGCAAACGTTGAGTCACAAGGCTAGCCTACCTATACATGCACAAAGACAAGCATACACATCCAACCTGACATCACTCAACTGACACCTGACATCACGCATTTCCTTCCTGTCGTTATGCCCTTTTGACCATTTCCTACCTGACGTTGTGCGCTTCTCACCTGACATCACGCACTCTCTTGCACCAAGCAGCAGAGTTATTGCCTGTTTGAGCTGAAGCAAACCCTCATCAAAGCCCTCTCCTAGCTGGAGCCAACCATTGCCTGCCGCAATGCACTGTGACCTGAAAGACGCTGCATTCACCACCTGTCCCAGGCCAACTCTGGACCCAAATGCACAAGACCACCGAGCTTCTGAAGCAGATGTGGTGTGTGCTACCTCCTCGTAGCTGTGTGGGCACTGGATGGCATCAGCCTTCCCACAATATTTTGGTGTGTTGCAAGCAGGCCAGCCTTTGAGAGAGCAGCCGACTCCCCTCTCTCCCGAGTGGGTACAGGTGGACGCCGCTACCCTGCTGTAGGACCCAAGGGTCTGTTTCCACAGCTTTGTTCTGTGGTCCAACACATTTTGCTACCCATTCCAGAATCAACTGTTGCAGTGGCCAAACTGGAGGTCTGCTGTCCCTGCTGCACCACAGCTGTCTCTGGCACAGCAGGCTTGATGAGCCCAAAGCCCTGAAGCAGTCCATGTCATGGTATCAGCTTGAGCGCATCTTTCACACATGCAAGGTCCTCTCTGATAGATAAGCAGGACAGAAGATTAAGGGACGCACGCAAACCAAAACAACTGGTCAATGCTATCAACAACAGAGATCACGCCAACACTGCAAACAAAGTCCTGTGAAGTATGACATTGCCTAGACAGGCTGTTTTGGCTGTGAAGAAGAAGATTGGGGCAATGGACAATACACGCTCGGTAGCTGCTGTGTTGGGAACACATTCTGCTGATACAGAGGTTGTTGTCAAGACACAGGACGCTAACAAACACATGAGAGAGAGCCAGATGATCGGCATCAGCTCAAAGCAGCGCCTCATATGACAACAATCAGGCAAGCAGAACCTGCCATGAGGAAGAAGCATGGAACACTGCTCAGCACATGAGTACCCATGCATATACTCCACAATTCACTTTTAACACTATGACTGACAATTGTCAAGACAGCACATGTCATCGGCTTTGCAGCTTACCCAGAGCACTGACTCAAAGACGCCGTCCTGAACAACAATGGTGAAGCAAGTTGTGCTTGCTATCAAGAAGAAGCACAGCAGCAGGCACTCACTCAAAGACCACCCTGAGCAATGATGGTCAAACAGGCTGTGGTTGCCAGAAGCACAGCAGCAGCTTACCCAGAGCACTAACTCAAAGAAGCCGCCCTGAACAACAATGGTCAAACAAGCTGTGGTGGCCATGAAGAAGAGGCACAGAAGCTTGTAGGGCTCATCCTGAATGTCAGGGTCCACAGACACCATGAGAGCCAGGATGAGGCCGACAAAGCCTCTGATTCCACTCCAAGCTGTTGCTGCTGCACTGCGAAAGTCCATGCCGCAGCCTGTCCTTGCTAGAATTGGCCAGAAGAGAATGATGTTGATGACTCTGACTACCTGCGTACAGCAACATGGGTTTTGTACATATGACTTGGAAAATCGAAGGGATGTGATGCAAGCTGTGATGCTACTCCAGGCTGTTGCTGCTGCGCTGCGCAGGTTGATGCCGGAACCGGTCCTTGCCAGGATTGGCCAGAAGAGAACGACATTGATGACTCTGGCTACCTGCGTACAGCAACACGATCTTGTCAATGTGACCTGGTGAGATTGCGTGTCAAGGCACAGGGTGTGATGCTGCTCCAGGCTGTTGCTGCAGCGCTGCGCAGGTTGATGCCGGAACCGGTCCTTGTTAGGACTGGCCAGAAGAGAACAATGTTGATGATTCTGAATACCTGCATACAGCAACATGGGTTCTGTGCAGCCAAAATGGAAAGCAGTCTTTCCTTATTCCTTGGAAAGGATCAGGAGTGCTATGTTCCAGCCAGTGATTGTACCTGTTGCTTTGTACAGGCTGCCTGCTGAAAGAGCTTGGATAGGCAACACTGCAGTGAGGTGAAATTGGGTGCTTGCGGTTAGACGAGGTTAGATGCAAGCGGGTACATGAAGTTGCATGTACCTAGCTCAGCATGAGCTGGACAGCGTTTTCAAGTCTGATGATGATTATTGTTATCACATGAGGTTGCGGTCAGGTGAGGACAGATGCAAGCATGTGCTTATACAGAGGTACCCTCCTGCCAGCAGTCGTGAAGTACAGAAGGGCTTACCAGGAGCAGAAGCCACAATGCCACAGCCCAGGCATACTCCATGCCTGTCACCATGTGAGGGCTGCCAACTTGGTGACCAGCGTAGATTCTGCCAGCAATGATGACACCGGAAATGACGAAGATCAGGGTATTGGCACAGTACTCTATCACCTCCCTGCGCCATCAGTGACTCTGGTGTGAATGTGCAGAACAAAAAGGACTACGCCCTTCGGCGTTAATTCAATGAGAAGCCAAGTATTATACTGGGCTGCCCAGGTTGTGAAAGTGCACATGCAAGCTGCCAGATGGATGACAGGCAGAAGGCAGTGCTCATGACTAAGACAGGAGACTGATTGCGTGATGGGGGCCGCTGCATGTCTGTCATGTGCATGAACCACATGCCAAGCTATGGCAAACTCCTTGAGAGCAATCAATGGTAACAAGCCTGTTTTCATGACTACATGGGGTATGTCTATTGTCTCCACCTATCAAGAAACTTTGTGCGATACAGTGACATTAGTAGCAGTGTAAGTAGGGGATGCATAGCCATACAGCACGTCATACACAACTCTGCTATCAGATCTTGTAGCAATGCTGACTAAGCGCTGACCAGCATGCACCAGAATGACAATGTCTACATGCCTGACAGCATACAATGCGAAAAGACTCACCAGCAGAAAGTCACCGGATCTTGCACATCTTTGTGCAGCAAGGACCAGCCAAAGAATGCCATGCTCATCCCCAGGGTGACTGTTGCCAAGATGTTGGAACAGCCCAAAATATCAGCCACATGGAAACTGCCATACGCTGCTACCAGTGTCATGCCCAGGTCTGCAAAGAGGTTGCCTCCAGCAAGCTTGAGCCAGGCTGAAAGGCAAAGGGCAAAGGGCATGCCCACTGCTGGGCCCCCAGCAGACAGCTGAAAGGCAAGCTTGGCATAGCCACTGGCTGACTCAGGGCTGCCTTGCACGCTTTTCTGCAAAGCAGCTGAGAGCGGTAAAATGTTGACATGGGAGGTGCAAAGAAACTTCTTGCAGCATGTTTGAGTTGAAAGGCATAGGGCGATGGCGATGCGTACTGTTATGGCCCTAACTGAAAGCTAAAAGGTAGTTGCAGCCCTGCATGACTACCAGCGAATGAGCAGAAAGCAGCTAAAGTGCATTTGAAAGCCTGTTCCACATTGAGCGAGGTTGCTCCCAGTAGATTGGAGCCATGCAGGAAGGCACAGAGTAGAGGTCATGCTATTTGGTGAAGGCACAACATCGTTGTTTCATATCAAAATACCGGCTGTCTCAGGGTGCTTCAAGCAGTGAACTACTAAACCAATCGCAGGTCCTAGAAGCTCAGTATCAGCTGCCACTGGCACACTAGCACTAAGGATCAGACGCAGACTTGCTGTGGGAACAGTAATGGTAACAGTAATGGCAATGACAGTATTGGAAATGAGCAGTAGCAGTAATGATAACGTAAGCACAGCAGTAGTGGTCAAGGTAACGGTAGCAGAAATGGTCATGGCAATAGGTTAATGCTACAGGGTCTTGCTACAGACAGTCATGACACGCAGATGTCAGGTACACTTGCAGCAACACTGATTGCAAAGCAGCATCAACACGCGTGACTTGTATAGCACATGCCCGCAAGCATGGACAATAGCATGGCAGCACAAATCATGTGCAACAACATGACGCTGGTATCTTACCAAGAAGATAGCATACAGCACAGCTGCAACCCCATCGTCCACCAGCGCCTTTTCATCAATAACACTTGTCAGCTTTGATCCATGTACTCACACAAATCATCACCCTGAAATACGCAGCCATGGTGGTAATTTTGCATGCCCAATTGTCAATGACTGGGTCGTTGTGTTGTCTGTCTCGACGCCAAGGCAAACGCAGCAGGCATTGCTGAAAGTATATGTATTGCAGATCTGTCAACACATGAGCAGCCGGTAGTGCAGATGCTGTTTGCAGAGATGGAGCAGGTGCATACTTGTTTGAGAAGCGACACAGCAGCCACAGGATCAGTGGCAGCAACAATGGCGCCAAGCAGGAAGCTGTGAGGCGAGGTCCATCTGTATGGGAAACGCGTATCTCATGATGACAGCTGTCATGACTGCCCCAGTTCCAACTTCAACAATTCCCAGCAGTATGATGTGTCAAGCGCTTTGGGACAGGTGTGCTTGTGGAAGCGATCCTGCTGCATGGAACAGCACCGGCGGCGCTAGAAGAAGAAATAGGAAGCCTGGGTCAACCTCAATTAACAGGATGGATATCAGAATAGGAGTAGCGATCAGGCAGGTGATTGTCAAGAGGCACACGGCATAGCTGAGTCTTGTTATGTCTGAGAGTTGCATTGATCCAAACCGTCTTGGCAAGAGGCAGTGTTCTTACCTGCCAGATTGCAAAATCTGCCCCGAGATGGTGCCAGTTTTTGGTGCAGGCACTCTGGCCAAGACCGATGGCTAAGCCCCAAAGCTGCACTCAGGTCAGCTGCCTGGTCAACTGAGAGTTGGCTGGCAATCCAATAGCACAGCACCTACCAGCAGCAACACAGACTATGGCACTCTGGTGAAGGCAGGAAGCTTAGTGGTTGCAGCACCAAAAAGCAGGAAGATTGCAGCAGCAAACATCGACTCTGTTGCCGGCGACTCCGCCATGCTCATGACACTTTTGCACACATGGTGCCGTCTCAAGGAGCTACAGAAAGCATAACGTTGCCGGCTTCAGGGGCCGCTTATGCTCAGCAGGGCTGGCGTTTTGGCCTACCGCCAGAAATCTGGCCAGAAATTTGAAAGCTATCGCCTATCGCCTATCGCGGTTTTGCTGATATTTCCTAACGGCAGTACGTTGTCCAACTGGTTCGTAGGCGATTGCTGCAGCATTCGAAATACAGCTGAGCAGTACTGCTGACGCGAGAGCCTGTTTGCAAACTTTGACAACCACATTTTGTTATTGGATCACTGCGACAAACCTTGTGTTGCGCTTTTATAGTGGAGCATGTGATCTCTCAGGCCCTCACTGACGCAAAGAGACCATGTCGGATCCCGTCAAAGCAGCAAGCGTGTTGCCGGACGAGCTATGGGTGAAAATCATGTCCTATGTGGCGCCTGAACATGATCTAGAGCTGCCGCTCGAAAGTCTGGCGCAGGATCAAAGGAATCTTCTCAGGATGAGGAGTGTTTGCAGTACATTGAACAAGCTCTTCCTTGAGTTTCCCAAACTTTCCAGCTGTCTGATTCTGGAGTCGCCTGTTTGCACCCCGAGTTTACTGGCTTGGTTGAGATGTCATAGCTGCTGTGTGGAGACAGTGATGATAGAATACTTAAATGAATATGCTATGGAAATGGTTCTAGGTGCTCTGATGACACAGCCACAGCAACTCAAGTCTCTGACACTGGGCCCATGCCAAGAATCAGATTTGAGAATGGCTGCATGTTTCTCAAGTCTTGCAACTTTGGGATTGAGCGCCGATGACCCAAGCGATGACTTTGACATCAGTGCTTTGCAAGCCTTGCCACATTTAAACACGCTGTCACTTTGCAATGGGGAGTATTACACCAGTGAGTTACCTGAAGGATTGCTGACTTTGCTATTGGATCATGCTAATTTAGAACTTGGAGAACCGGCCACCTGCGTGGTACCTTTGCAAAAGCTGAGGGTCGTTTTCAGTCACTTTTCAAGAGACCACAAGGATGGCATTCTGGCTTACACCACATTGCAAGAATTGCACCTGTACAATGGCAGTATCGCTGGTAGCTATACATCAGATGACAACATAGTAGAGTTTGGTAGATGTAATGACGGGAGCTTCAGGTGTCCACATCTGTCACCTATGAAGTGTTTGAGGATGCTGTATGTGAATCTTTCTGCCGTTAGGTATGATGAGCCTATCGACTGGGGCTGTTTGTACTGCTTGTCATCTCTCCAAGTGTTGACTATCCATTCAACAACTCACAGATTGATGATTAATCAAAACTTGACACTGTTGGGCAACTTGAGCTGCTTGAAGTTGACAGGACTGGCTTCGCCCTCAAAATCGTTGGTATCTGTGGCAGTAAACGTCAATTGGAGTGCAATGCCTCTCCTACAAAGCATTTTCATAGTGAGTGACAGGTTGCAGTTTGGTCCAAACATGCTAGAACTGCTTCAGCTATCAGGTCTTAGGCATGTGACCTTTCTAGATAGCAAGCGAGCGACTGCAGAGCCGCCTGCATATTTTGCACCTCTGGTGCAGGGTCTGATAACGCAGCGCCCTGAAGTGATACTCATAGTGAACGGTAACCGCAAATTGGCGACTGCAGTGTAAGCAAACATGTGCGCAGTGCACTATGACGCATTTGGTTATGCCGCACATTGCCAGGGTAAACAACACACCCGAGAGTACACTCTTGCAATGAAAACAGTCCTCATAGAAAACTTTATTTGCAGCCAAAGACTTGCCTTGCTCCACATGCTGTCATAATAGTCACAGGTTTTTGAGGTGCTACAGGCGTTATCTGTATCAAGTTGCACACACAAAAGCAAAATTTGCATATAGACAGCTGCGCAACAAACAAGCTGCGACCAAGCAACCTGGCTAGTCAGGGCTATTCGCAAGAATGTCTACTCGACAGAAGGAGTTTGCTGGTTTGCCATGCACACGAGCAACACCTAAAATACCCAAACACTACAGAGGGCGACAGCTGCGCAAAACAAACACCACGCATTGAATCACAATCCTGTCTACACGCCAAAAAACCCCCTAATCTTCACGCCAAGCTTGTGCTAGACCTCCTCGACACCAAACTTGGGCTTGCACTAGGGCTTGTGCACATACATCTGCAGACCAAAATGCGCTGTCAGAGTGCTGTCCATGCACCTTATAGGGAGCAGATGCGCAATCAGTCAACAAGACGAGTGTCAGTGCAGACATGCATAGCTGGCGCAGCCCATCCTGATGCAAGCATGCAGGAGTATGTTGGACAACAGAGTGGCAACACCGTGAAGCAGCAGCATCAGTGCAGCTGCATGTGACCAAAAGCGCAAAGACAGGTGCTTGCCTGACTGCCGGCAGCCAGACCCTCAGTATACAGCTGTCTTCTCTGAGGCATTCCAGATGGCCTGCCTGCTCTGTTCTACCAGTTCCAAAGTTGAATCCAGGTCTGCTTTTTTGGTGTCGAGCTCAACTTGGGCTGCACTTTCATCACCAGCTGCCTTTTGCTGCAGGTCATCCAAGGCTGAATGCTCTTCACGCCCAGTGTCAAGCTGTGTATAATTTGCAGTGGCCTCCTCAGCAGCCAAGGTGCATTCCCACACCTTGTGCTGGGCGTCATGCACTTGCTGCTGCAATGTGTCCTGCGTCACCATCAATTCTAGTCAGTGTGATGTACACAAAACATGGCATCAAGCAGCCCTGTGTCAGTGCACTGGTGTATGTTGCTCTGCATGAGAGCCAAGTGTGACAAGTGTGTACGGCGTCACAATGCAGCAGATCAGGCAGCATGCAGTCATGAAATTGCGTTGGTGCTTCTGGTGAGCGTTTCAGCCACTGACATTGATGTGCCATCTGGGCACAGCACTGTACGTATGGCAGACACAGACCAACAGCTTGCTCACATTCACTAGCTCAAACTCACTTGGTCAACACAATGCAGTCAGACTTGGTCATGACTCACCCACATGTAACACCTGTTGCAGGACGTCAACAATTTCTGCCACACGCTCCTCACAAAATTGAAGCTGCTCCTCTACAGACGCCTCCTACAGAGTTCAAGGAGGCTTGACAAACGGCTTTCAGGCTAACAAGTCACAGACTTTCAGGCTAGGAGTGGACCTGCCAGCACTGCACGCTCTGCCAGTGAGCCCTCACACAAATCATAAATCATCAAGTCTCACAGCGTGATGTGCATCATACCTTCATGTTGGCCACTGTCCAGCCTGCAGGCTTGACCACCCCCGAACAAGCCCAGCCTGATCTGCCTTTTCCTCCTCCTCAGGCAGCTCTTGGCTTGCTGCAAGCACAAAAGCCCAATCAAATGGCAACGAGATGCTGTCAAGCTCACAAAGGTCAGACATGTCTGTCTTACAGAGCAGGACAGCTGTGCTGCAAGACTGACATGTCTGTGTACACCACAGTCAGCTGTTGCGCTGCTGTCAAAGGTGGCATGCAACTTGTGCCGTGCTTGAAGAGCGCCAACAGCCATGCAAGGCTTTGACCTTGCTGATCAACCCTGCCCGGTAACATGACTGTCATGCAAGCATATTCTGGTGAGATGTACATGACAGTGCATGCACTGATAACAAGCTGTCACGGAGGCCCATGCTAGCACTGCAGTGTGCTGCTGAGCTAAAGGCCACTTCCCAGGCTGAACGCTTGCAAGTGCTTGCAAATACAACCCACAAAACCAAAGACAAAAAAGTTAACAATAACACCGATAAAAAAGACAATAGTAATAACAATAATTATGACAACAAGACTAATCATAATGATGATGGTGATGGTGATGGTGATGGTGATGGTGATGGTGATGGTGATGGTGATGGTGATGGTGATGGTGATGGTGATGGTGATGGTGATGGTGATGGTGATGGTGATGGTGATGGTGATGGTGATGGTGATGGT
>JAABUK010003757.1_pt1 | contig 25321 bp, 19 predicted proteins | sample 5559141 | NCBI WGS metagenome assembly JAABUK01 (sample SAMN10711869, study PRJNA513367) | rock metagenome | isolation source: Antarctica rocks | place: Antarctica: Victoria Land, Pudding Butte nord | collected 2016-01-03 | reverse complement strand
CACGCCCGTGGGGAACACTGCGCGTTGAGCCCTACGCGGGGCGGCTGCTTCGGCTCATCCCCACGCCCGTGGGGAACACCTGCCGAGCCGTCGTAGCCGGTGCTGCAAGTACGGCTCATCCCCACGCCCGTGGGGAACACAAATAAGCCCTCCGGCTCGCTGGAGCCCGCGCCGGCTCATCCCCACGCCCGTGGGGAACACTCCGTGCCTGCGCATGGAGGAGTCGACCCGCGCGGCTCATCCCCACGCCCGTGGGGAACACTAGCGGTGCAACCGGCTGGCCAGCGAGTTGAGCGGCTCATCCCCACGCCCGTGGGGAACACTAGCCATCCTCGCGGATGAACTGCTTGCTCGCCGGCTCATCCCCACGCCCGTGGGGAACACGTGCCGCTGCGAAGGTTGACGTTGGCAGCGCCCGGCTCATCCCCACGCCCGTGGGGAACACCTTTGGCAGGGCGCTTCTGCTCTGAAACAACACGGCTCATCCCCACGCCCGTGGGGAACACCTCATACCACTGAGCCAGCTGGGGATTCTCGGCGGCTCATCCCCACGCCCGTGGGGAACACCCCACGGCGGCGATGGTGGCCGAGGCATTGTCCGGCTCATCCCCACGCCCGTGGGGAACACCGAAAGTTGAAGTCCAGGTCTTCGGGCAGGCTCGGCTCATCCCCACGCCCGTGGGGAACACGACCTGCCGGCCAAGATCCAGCGCGAGCGGTGCGGCTCATCCCCACGCCCGTGGGGAACACGCGTGTTGCTGAAGCAGTGAAGCCCTCGGGGTCGGCTCATCCCCACGCCCGTGGGGAACACACTTCGGCTGCGTAGTCTATCAATGCGCGAGCCTATGCTTACCTTCACCGATCAAGAGGGGGTTTGCCATCGTGTTAGACGTTTTCACCCCTCTTGCGTGTAGAGTTTGGCACCTGAACCAGGAGTAGGCCCTCCATATCCACTATCTGGCGGCTGGTCGAGCCGTGCGTGCGCACTGCGAAACCTTGCTCCGTTGGGCTGTTGTAGATCATCATGGCGCCGCCGCTCTTGAGCTTGCTGCAGGCGTGCTTCCACAGCTTGTCACGCACCATCGCCGACACACGTCCTACGAACACGCCGGTTCTGGGCTCGATCATCCAGCGGCTCAGCTCGCCGCGCAGGCTCGCAGGCACCTTCTCCATCATCAGCACAACCATATCGCTTCACCTCCTTAGCCCTGAGCCCAATGCTCGTCTTCGGCGCTGTCGGGCGAATCCTCGTGATCGGGCGTCCACAAATCGGTTGGCCTGGACGGGTCGTCGTCCAGGGGAGACTCGTCGTCCAAGCCCGGCGGCGACTCCAGCAGCATCTGGATGTCGGGGATGACGCGCGCCAGCAGCTTGCCCTGACGAAACGCATCGCGGCAGCGCAGCCTCACCGCGCGCTCCAGGTTCGGTGGGTTCTCGGAGGCCACCCGGAATGCCACGGGGACCGCCAACTCTAATTTGTAGAGGTCGGCGATGTCCAGCACGAACGACAGCCCCTTGCCCGTGTGGATGAACCCGATGGCCGGGCTGTAGCCAGCCGACAAGATCGCGGCGTGGCACAGGCCATACAAGCACGACGTGGCGCACGAAAGCGCGCGGTTGGGCAGGTCGGCGCGATCCCAGCCGCCGCGGTCGTAGTTGCGCCCCGTCCACGCCACTTCCGACTCGCGCGCCAGGCGGGCGTAGGCTTCGCGCACACGCACGCCTTCCAGGCCGCGCAGCTGCTCGACGCTCAAGGAGGCGCTGGCGCCTTCACCGAAGCGCGCCTGGTACATCCGCCTGGCGACGCGCAGCCGCGATTCCTCATCGGCCCACAGCCGCGCCTGATGCAGAAGGGCGCGGCTGGAGCGCGTGCCTCCCGTGCCGCAGGCGTAGAACCGCACCGCCTCCTCGCCGCACCAGGCCACCAGGCAGTTGTTGTCGGCCAGAACCGAGATCGCGCCCTGCGAGATGGTCGTGCCCGGCCCCAGCAGCAACACGGCCAAGCTCGCCACGGGAGCAGGCGTGCACCCGTCCGCGTCCCAGATGGCGATGCTGCTGGAATCCTTCTCGATTCGGGCGTGCTCGATATAGAGATACGCGGATTTATCGCGCAATTTGGGCAGCACATGAAGATCCTCCACGCGCCCGTGCTGGAGCGGCGAGCGATTCGAGTCTTGGGATTTGTAAAACATAGTTTCCTCGCAGAAAGTCCATCCCCACGCCCGTAGGGAACATATCTGCTGGAGCAGCGAGCGGTTCGGGTCACTCGAACGGTAGAACGGTTCATCCCCACGCCCGTGGGGAACGGCCACAAGTACTTGCAGCGTGCTCTCAGCTCGCGCGGGCCACCGACAGCAGGCCGAATCCAAAGCCGCGCCCCGGCCCGACGCCGCGCTCGATGGCGTGGAGGAACTTGGCCGCGTCCGTGACCTGCAGCACGCCGTCGAAGCGCGCCGCCGAGAACTGCGAGCGCGACGACGGCAGCGGAAACCTCTTGCCGTCGTTGGCATCGTCCACGTCCACGCACGGCAGATCCAGGTCAAGTACTTGGTGCTCGCGGCCCCGGAACCGGATGGGCTTGGTGCCGCCGTCGGGAAGCTGGCGCGCCCGCAGCGTGACGCTCTGGGTCGCGAGCGCGAAGCCGTATTCGTTGCGGCCACGATGCAGGAGCCAGTCGAGCCGCTCGTGCTCCTGGTACAGCCCGACGCGATCCAAGTTTTTCTGGCGAGGCGCGCCCTGAGCGCCTGGCCGGAACGTCGGGTTGGCCAGCAGGCGGAAGCGCAGAGACTGCCCGCTCTGGAAGCTCGGCTCCCACTGCGTCACCTTCGGCGCTCCCAGCAAGTAGCGCCTGCCCTCGATGTGCGATGTGAAGGCGCTCCAGTCGGGCTCGATCTTGGACTGCACCAGCAGCTGCAGCGGCCCCCGGTCAGCGTCCACGCGGAACAGCACGCGCGCCGCCTGCCACTCCTCGTCCGAGAGGCCGGGGAAGGCGTGGCACAGTGTGCGGTGCATCTGATACGGGTCGGCCATCTCGTTCTGCACGCGCCTCGACATCGGGTCGAGCATCAGGCACGACAGATGAATCGTTGAAGTTGTTGTCATCGCGCTCCTTCATACGGGGCCATCATCGGGTGCCACTCGGTCGCGGCGGGGACGCAGAAGTCGGTTCGCAGATACCGCACGCCGTAGGAGCGGCGCAGGAAATCGCGCGGCACATCGTTCTTGGCGACGCCCTCGCCGGCCTCGCTTTCCAGAGCCAGCCGCAGTTCCGGCGGCGACTGCTGGGCCTCGCGCTCCTCGCGCTTCGAGAAGAATCGCCAGGGCTGGGCGCGCAGCACGCTCTCGCAGTCGCCATCACGCAGCCCTGACGCTTCGAGGTGGACCGGCAGGCCGGGCACGAACGACTTGCGGCCCAGGAACAGCGGCCAGGCCGGATTGCGCAGCGCGTCTTCCAGCCGCTCCAGCCACGCGGCATCGTCGCTTTGCAATCCGGCCAGGAAGCGTGCGTCGGCCAGGTAGTAGCGCGAGGAGACCACGGTCGAGGCCCCCACGCCATCGCGCCAGATGTTCTGCGCGGTGTGGTAATCGAGGGCGACGCGGCCCGGCTTCTCGACGCGCACGCCGATTTTGAGGCTCTCGAACGGGCTCAGGTCGGCCTCGCGCTCCCAGCCCAGGGCGGCGCACAGGAGGCCGATGATCCCTGAGCGCGTCGGCTCCAGGCCGGTGTCGCGGTTGTCGAAGCGCGAGCGGAAGCCCCACGCCTGCATCGGCCCCACGAGCTGAATCAGCATTGTCGTCACGGCATCCTCCAAGTACTTGCAGAGATCCGCCTCAACTCAAGCGACCGCGCGCGCGGCCAGGGCGCCCATGGCCGCTTCGATGGCCGAGTCGATGGAGTCCGGCTCGCCGAGCGCGCCCGCTTGCTCGGCTCCGTCCAGGCAGAACAGCGACTTGGAGACGATGCCACGCTCGCCGTAGACCCTGGCGTAGCGCGCCCAGTAATCGGCCAGCCTCTGGACCGAGCCGTCGATGAGGCCCAGATCCTTGCTCGCCCGCACAGGCGTGCAGAAGGCGTTGGCCAGGTTGCACGGCGCGCCGCTCTCGCGCACCACGAAGAAGCCCAGCGAGGGCGGGTTGTGCGCGGCCATCGAGTTCTGCTTGCCCGTGGGCAGCGCGTGCACCAAGGCTTCCAGAAACGCTCGCGCCGTCTGCTCGGCGGCTTCGGCATCATCGCCCAGGTTCTTGGCCAGGGCGTCGAAGTCGAGCAGGGCGTAGCGGTAGAAGCAGGCGGCGTTGAAGCCGGTGACGCCCAGCATTCCGGCCCCGGCGTCGTCGGTGTTGAGGTCGTCCACAGCCGAGAAGAAGTCCAGCTCAGGCGCCGCGGCGTGCGTCGAGATGGCGTGCGCGACCTGCGAGGCGCCGTCAATTTTGATCTGGACTTGGCCCTGCTTGGCGTCATTGGCCAGCATACGCCCGAAGAGCGCGATGTCGGACGAGATCGCGGCATCCTCCAGCCGCGCCTGAATCGCCTTGTCGTGCTTGGGCTTGGGCAGGTTCTCGAACTTGCCGCTGCCCGCATCGGCTGCGCTCTCGGCGCCTTCCGCTGTGTCCTCGGCGTCGGCGTCCTCGCCTGGCTTGGGCTTCTTCTTGGCGCCTGCGTTCTTGGCCGTGATGTCGGCGACCTTCTTGGCGCGTTGAGCAGCGATGGGATGAAGATCCTCCCAATTCTCGCGCACGATGCTCGCCACGGTCTCCATCTCGGCGCGCGACAAGAAGAGCAGCACGGCGGAGTGCGCCGGGTTCTTGCTGTCGTTCTTCGAGTAGTAGGTGTCCACGAAGGCATCGATGGCGGGCGCGAGGAGTTCGGGCGGCTGCAGATGCTGGAGCGTGGCGAAGAACGGCTTCTTAGGGTTGAGCAGTTCTCCGCGCAGCCGCTTGGTGCGCTCGCCGACGGGGACGAGGTTGTGCTCGCGGAAGTAGCCGCGCAGGGCGCGCTTGAAGCACTGCGACGAGATGCGGGCGCGGCGCACGCCGCCGAACTCGCAGTCCTTGGGCGAGTTGGTCGCGTCGCGGTTCAGGCACGAGGGCCCAAAGCTCTGGATGATGTGCACTTCGAGTTTCATGGGGAGAGGCTCCGTTGCAGCAGCTCGCTGCAAGTACTTGTGGCGGTCGAATCAGTCCGAGGAATCGGCTTGCGAAGGCGGCGCGGCGTTGGATCGGGGCTGGTAGAAATCGCGCGCCCAGCGGCGCTGCAGCTCGCGCTCGTCCCAAGGCGTGCGCGTCAATTCGCGCAGCAGGCGGGCCCAGTCGAGGGGGATGGAGCTGGACTTGAGCAGGCTCACGATCTGGATCAGGTGCCCGAAGAGGTCTTCTTCCTGGCAGCCCAGCAGGAGATGGAACCGCTTCTCGATGCTCTCGGACTGCGGGCGCAGCCGCCCGAAGGCCTCGCCCAGCGAGCCCCGGCCCCCGGCCTGCGGGTGCAGCGCGAACAGGGCGCCGACCGCGAAGAACCACACGTCAGACGGCCACTCGCGCTCGCCCAGGAAGGCCGCGACGTGCGGCATCATCTCGATGGCCACGCCGTCTTTGGTGCGCAGCCCGGCTCGCAGAGCGGCCAGGCCCGCGCGCGAAGGCCCGTCATCGCGCGATTCCATCTGCCTCAGGGCGTAGATGAAGGCCTCGGGGCGCGCTTGAAGTTGTGCTTGTGCGATAGAAATCACCTCCTTTGCAGTGAGAATCAGAACAGCGATGGCTGAGCCTGGGACGAGGTTTTGGCGGGTGCTTTGGCTGATGCCTTGGCCACCTTCTTCGCCTCGGCCTCGCGCAGCTTCTTGGCGTCGATGAAGGCTTTGGGGTCGCGCAAGTACTTGAGGTCGAAGCCCCAGGCCAGGTTAATCTGCGCGACAGCCGTGATCGCCTGGGGCGAATCGCCCAGGGCATCGCACGAGGCGCGCAGGCACTCGCGCGCCGTGCTTTGCAGAACCGCTTCCCAATCGCCAAGCGCCTTCTCAGGCGCGTTAGGCAGAGCTTGAAGCAGTTGGTAGAAGTGGGCTTCGAGGCGGGGCCAGAAGGCGCGGCGTGGGTCGAACTTGGCGATGATGGCCTTCACGTTGTCGGGGTCGGGCTTGTGCCCGCCGTCGCGGTCGCCGGAGACGAAGACGCGCGCGACGGTCGCGAAGCGCGAGCGCATCTCATCCGCGACCAAGTCGGCGTCACGGTTGGCGTCCCTGACGAAGCCGACCAAGTTCTCGTCGGTGAGGAGAGCGGGCGGGATGGGCAGGCGGTCGTGGCGCCAGAGCAGGAACTTGCCGGCGTTGCCCGGCTTTGGAACCACGCCCACCACGTTCAGCTTGTGGAGGTGGCGCTTCTCGATCAGCTCCGCCATCGATATCTCGGCGGCGAACTTGAGCCCGCCCACGTCGCTCGAATGATGCACGCCGTAGAGGAGAGCATGAGCATTGCGCCAGATCGCTTTGCTCTCGCTCAGGTAGAGGCACGAGACTCCCGTGGGCGTGTTCTCATACAGCTTCATCGGGTGCAGGTAGGGATGCCCCTGAGAGTCCCTCTCGATGACGCGGCCCTGCGTGAAGTGAGCCGTGGACACTCGCGCCTCGCCGCTCACGTCTTCGGGAACCAGGAGGATCATCCGGCTCTGCAGGGTGAGCAGGTCGCAAATCCCGCGCGGCTGCCCGGTCGCTTTTGTTCCGTGCGAGGCCAGAGCACCGAGCTGCTGCGAGGCGTCCAGCTCCCAGCAGGGAGCGTCGGCGTGGTTCAGCTCATGCGGCACCAGGCCGAGCATCAAGGTCTGGAAGAGGTTGTCGCCCGAGAGCCAGACCGTCAGGCCGGTCGTGAGGATGGCGTAGGACGAGTAGATGCTGCCTATTTTCTTGTCGCCAATCTCGGCGTCGCTGTTCTTGCCGGTGGCGCCGAAGCTCTGCGCGGTCACAAGTACTTGGGCCGCCGTCGCGGGCGAGGAACGAAACCAGAGCTCGGAATCCAGGCGGAAGATGCTCTTCTCGCTCTCGGTCAGCGGCAGGCTGCCCAGTTCCTTAGGCTTGGACGTGGACAGGCCCGCCACCTGATAGAACGGATGCTCCGGGTGAAACAGGTCGAAGCGGTCGCTCCAGCGCGCGAAGTACGTTTCGATGGCCGCGCTGTCGAAGCATTTCTGATCCCACAGCTGCCTCCACGCGGCTTTGCGCCCGCGCGTCGAGGTGCCTTCGAGAACGCGGTGCAGGATCGCGGTGAGCAGAGGATGGATTGAGGCCACGAAGAGCGGCGAGTCGTGCGCGATCTCGCGGATGCGCGGCGCCTGCTCCAGCACATCGCGCAGGCCGAGCTCGCGTGTGGTGCCATCGTCCAGCAGGACGGGAATCCAGGGCTCCGAGACGAGGTCGAATGTAAACATCATGGGTGGTTGTCCTTCTTGTGCCGCCGCTTCTTCTCGCGGTTGGCGATTCGCATCACCGATGCGGGACTTGGCAGGCCAGCAGCAAGCGACTTCTGAGCGGGCGTGAGGCACAGGCCGTGCTGTTCGTAAACGCTCAGCAGCAGATGCACCTCGTCAAACTGGGCGCGTGCGTCGTGGGCGAGCGTAGTGCGGATTGCTGCCGTCAAATTGAAGCGCTTCATCTCAAGTGGTTCACTCTTAGAACTGAACTCCCTCTATCGTTACCCATACGTGCGTAGATTTCAAGGTCTGGCTTGTCAGGATTTTCGCTCGCTAAAGGCCGAGGCTGGTAAATTAGCGTATGTTCCCCACGGGCGTGGGGAACATACCTTCTCCGAGGGATCGGAGATGAACCTTGGTTCACGCTGAGAAGCGATGCATTCCCCACGGGCGTGGGGATGAGCGCGGGGTAGGCTTCTACTCCGCGCTTTTACTTTCATCCGGCGCGGCCTTCTCGATGCGCAAGCCCAGTTCGCCATCCAGAATCAGGCGGCACCCAGCAACTTCGCATATCCCCTCTTGGAAAATGAGCGCGCGGCTGTGACGCAGCAAGGGCGATTTTCTCCAGCCGGGCGGAGCTTTCTGCTCCACAAGTACTTGGTAGATTGCAGGCTGCGACAGAGCCAGCGAAGCGTCCATCAGGGCGCGAATCTGCTTATGCGTCGGCTCAGCTTGCAGGTCGATGGCAGCTTGCAGGTCGGGCCGGGCGTCGCGCCTGGGCAGGTAAAGCCGGCCCTGATGTCGGAGCAGGCAGACCACGCTGATTGACGGATCGCCGTCGCGCGTCGCGGCACGGACTTGGGTGTGGCGCGCGGGGTCGTCATCGTCGCGCAGGTCGAGCGAGGGCGCTTCGACGATCTCCTCTGGGTCTCGGAGGTTGCCGTTGGCGTTGCGCGGCGCGACGACGACGTTGCCCGCCGTGTCGCGCGCCTTCTGGCGTCGCTTCTCCGCTTTTGAGGCCGCCTGTTCGAGCGCCAGCCGCCATTCTTCATCCGGTGCGCCCGGCGGTGCCTGAGCATAAGTCGCTTCGACCAAATCTCCGATCTCCGCGGGCAGCTCCAGCGTGTTCTTGCCGCGCCACAGGAGCCACGAGCGCAGCAAAATCTCGCGCTCGTAAATCAGCTCGCTGTGGCCAAACTGGGGCGGCGAGCCCTCCGTCTCGGCTGAGGTCAAGATCACAAAGCGCGGCTTTCTGACGCCGCTTGGCCGCACGGTCGATTTGTCGGCCTCGTCCCTCTCGTCCTCGTCGTGGCGGTGCAGGCGGCCCAGACGCTGCAGCAGAAGGTCGGAGGGCGCCATCTCGCTGCCCATCCAGTCGAAGTCCAGGTCGAGCGACTGCTCAAGTACTTGGGTGGCCACCACAATGGCGCAGTGCGGTCGGTTCGACTTATTCTTGCCGAACTTGCGCCCGATCTTCCTCTCGATTTTTCGCCGCCAGCCGAAGGGCATCCGCGCGTGGAACAGAATCCAGTTGTCCGGCGAAACGAAATCGCCCAGCTCGCCCTTGAGCGAGGAGAACAGCCCCTGCGCCTGGGCGACGGTGTTGCAAATTAGGGCGGCGCTGCCGCCATCGGCCAGAGCTCGGCGCAGAGTGGCGGCCAGAGAATCGAGCGGCAGGCGTGACACATGGACGGTTTTGCGAGGCAAGTCCTCGCGCGAGACCTCGATGGAAGTTGCCTGCGTGTCATGCGGGCCGCACCAAGTCAGGCGCGGGTAAGGCGCTTCCTCGTTGGGCAGAGCGGCGTTCCAGGCGGCCAGAAGCTCGCGGCGGCGGGCGATGGGCAGCGTGGCCGAGAGCAGGATCACGCTGCAGCCCAGCGCCCTGAGCCACTGCAGCAGCGTCGAGAGCAGGCCGCTCATGTAGGCGTCGTAGGCGTGGACCTCGTCGAAGACGACGACCTTGCCGGCCAGCCCGAACAGGCGCACGAACCAGTGGCGTGTCTGCAGAGCGCCCATCAAGCTCTGGTCGATGGTGCCCACGCCAAACGGCGCCAGCAACGGGCGCTTGGCTCCCAGGAACCAGCTCGCCGCCACAACAGCCGGTGGCTGGCCTGGCTCGACCGCGTCGTCCATCGGGTTGAGGCCGTCCGCGCTCACAAGTACTTGGTTGGAGAGGATGGCGTTGGAGTGCACCAGCTGCAGGTGGATGGCGCGCTCGTCAGGAAATCGCTGTTCGAGAAACGCCTGGACGCGGCGGTGCATCGCGTTCGAGGTCGCCTGCGTGGGCAGCGCGACGTAGAAGCCTGCGTTGCCCCGCGATGAGAGCGCCGCGTCGCTGGCCCACAGCGCGCCCTCGGTCTTGCCCAAGCCCATCGGAGCCTCGGCGATCATCAGGAATGGCGTCTCCACATCCGCGGTCTGCGCGATGATGGCGCGCTGCAGGGCGTTGGGCTCGAAGGCCCAGAACTCGGCGAAGTCGGGGCGCGGCGAAGCGGGCGTTGGACCCCTGGCCCAGCCAAATTCTTCCAGAGCCGCTCGCGCACGCTGCCGGGAGAGCGGCAAGTAGTTGTGGAGCGAGAGCTTCTCGCCGCGCCTGGCTTCATGCTTGAAATGGTGAGACGAGCCGATCCAGTCGGCCACGGAGATCAGGCCCGCCACGATTGGGATCGCGCCGACGCCGATCTCAGCTTCATCCCAGAAGGCTGGCGGGAAGGCAAATCCGGACGGGCACAGCGCGTCTCTGAGAGCCTCCAGCAGCAGCTCGCGAGCCTGCTGCCAACGCGCGTTGCCCAGAACGGACTCGGTGTAGTCTGAGAGCTGCAACGAGTCGGGGAAGGTGCCGTGATGCGCGCCCGCGATGTGAGCCAGCACGTGCCCGCTCTGGTCGTCGCTGTGCCAGAAGCCGCTCTGGTCGCCCAGGAAGGGACGCAGGACTTTGCTCGAAACGAAGTTGTGCGGCTCGTTGCGATCCTTCAGCGGAAGCACCAGTCCCAGTTCCTGGAGTTGCTCGGCCAGCCAGCCGAGTCCCGTGGGCTGGAACTGGAAGGCGGGGTTGGCCTTGCCCACATCGTGCGCCCCGGCCAGGAACGCGACGCACAGACGCGCGGCCTCGACCTCGCAGCCCAGCGCGTCGACGATGTGGCGCCGGGTGCTTTCGGGCAGAACCTCGTCCCACAGCGCAAGCGTGACGTGCGCCACGTCGAGCAGGTGGAAGAGCAACGGGTGGTAGCGATCGGGCAGAGGCTCGCGCGTTACGGGGTCGCGCGCCGTCTTGCCCCACAGCAGCAGAAGCTCGTCTTCGGTCATAGTCTCTCCTCGCCTCACCAAATCTCACCTGGACACGCGACGGGAGCGGCGCAGCACTCCGGGGCGGCGCGTGGTGTCGCCGTCCCACTTCACGGTGCGCACGGTGTTGTCGCCCGTGAGGATCACGCATAGGCCGCGCAACCGGTCGCAGCTCGCCTCGTGCGGCGTGTCACGCAGGGCGCGGTCGGTCAGCGTGAAGCAGCGGTCTCCATAGCTCCGGCTCGTGCGGCCATACCTGAGCGCCAGGTCGATGTCGGCCCGCGAGATCGCGCGCTGGTGCCCGCGCTTCCGGGCGTGCGCGCTCATCGTGATGCTGCTCACTCTCTGGCTCGTGCTCTGGCTCATGGGGAGGCTCCTCAAGTACTTACTGCTCACCCTTGGCTTCTCAGCCGCACGATGTGACAGGGCACGGCATATTTGGGCGTGCCATTGGTGTCACAATAGGGGCGTCCAAGAAATTATCCATAGCCTGTCACATCGAGCGGGCGCAGAACCAAGAGGCGCTATGGCCCTTGCGAAAGAGGAAACCACTCTGGAACCCACCGACAACCTGGCGCCTGAGGCAGCGCCTGAAGCAAGGGCTGATTTCGAGCGGATCGTGGCCTCAAGTACTTGTGAGCAGGCCCAAGCGCCGGTCGTGCACGGGCCTGCTTCGGCCCATGAGCTTTCTGGCGACGAGTTGCGCCGCCTCTTCGCGCGCAACTTCGAGCGGCTGCGTGGCGTGACGCGCAAATACGTCAGCCAGAAGGGGCTGGCGCTGGGCGCCGAGGTGGACGATGTGGCCCTGGAGATCGTGTCCGAGACCTTTGAGCAGGCGCACCGCAGCCTGCACCGCTTCGACCGGGCGCGCGCTCCGTCCGGCGATCCTCTGGCGTGGCTCTACGGCATCGCGAGCACGTTGGTCAATGGCCGCGTGCGCGCCAGGGCCAAGTCGCCCGAAACCTCGCTCTCGGCCCTGCGCGACGCCAGCTACTCCGGTTGCTCCGAGGAGGCGCGGGGCGACGAGGAGCTGTTCGACCGCCTGGCTCTGCTGGCGGGCCAGGGCCGCTCGCGCGAGGTTTCGGAGAGGCTCGAAGCCGAGGCGAGCCTTGCGGCGATGCTGGCTCTGGTCTCGCCGGAAGACGCCCTGGTGCTGCGCCTCGCCTTCGAAGAGGACATGGACGGCGCGGCGATGGCGCAGCGCCTGGGCATCTCGCACGCCGCGGCACGGCAACGCTTGAGCCGCGCCCTGGCCCGCCTCAAGCGCCGCCTGGAGAACCGCTAACCACACGCCGCGGCCACGGGACGCCACCGCACCTGCGAGAACCAAGATGAACACACACCACGAAACAAGCGGCACTCCGGCCTCTGCCGAGCAGGCTTCCGCCCAGCGCGAGGCACGCCTGGCGCGAGAGAGGGCGTTCTTCGTCTACTGGAACGCGCTCGAACGCGGCGACCTGGAGACTTGCGAGCGAGTCCTGCACCTCGCCGCGGCTGACGCCCAGCTCCAGCGCATCATCGTCGAGGCCCACGACCTCGACCTCGCCACGCCGCAAGTACTTGAGGCGTCCGAGCGCGACGCCGCCCAGGTGCGCGATCTCGCGGCGCAGATATTCTCCGCGCCGGCCTTCTCTGCCCCCATCATAAACGCGGAAGAAGCCCAGCTGGCGCCACTCACGGTGGCCCAGGTCGCGGCGCGTATGCAGGCGGACGCGGCCCAGAGCGCCGGAGCGTCCGGGCCGCGCGAAGCCGATGCGCTGCGCCGCCTGAGCCAACTTTCCGCGCCCGTTCCCGATGGCCTGTCGCCGCGCGGCGTGCGCCGGTTCCTGGAAGGTCTGGGATTCGCGGCGAGCGAGCGAGTGCAAGCGGCCTTCCGCGAGACCGCGATCTTCCTCCAGATGGGCCGCCAGCAGAACGTGGCGCAGATGGCCGCCACGCGACGCGCCCGCCAATCGCCCACGCCTCCGCAAGACGAAACCGCGCCCCAAGTACTTGAGCCACTTGAGCCGCACGATTCGCCTGAGCAAGATGAGGCACCGGAGGAGGAATCGTGACGCCGTTCGATTCCGCCATCGCCCTCCTCTACAGCGAGGCCGAGGAGAAGAGGCCCACGCCCAGAGCTCCCATCGTGCCGCTGGCTGCTCTGGCGCGTGGGCACAACCGCAACTGCTCGGAGTTGCCTCAGCTCTGCGCGCGCGGAGCTTTTGACTTCCTGCTGTCGCGCGGCGGCATGATGCGCCGCCCCTCGCCGCAGTCGTGCGACATGGACGAGGCCGCTCTGGGCGAGCCTTTGGCCGGGTTCCTGTGGGCCAACGCGTTCGGCGGCGCCATCTTCGTGCGCTCCGAAGATCCTATCTCGCGCCGCCGCTTCTCAGTGGCCCACGAGCTGGGTCACTTTGTGCTGCATCTTCCCCTCGTCATCGCCGCCGCGCGCAAGGCCGGGCGCGAGGAAGAAGCTGAACTCACCGACATTCTGCTTCCCCCAAGCGAAGACGCCGACGAGGATATTGATCCGGGCGAAGCAAGTGCGCCATCTCCAGGCGCGGAGCACGCGCGGCGCGAGCGCGAGGCCAACGCCTTCGCCGCCGAGCTGCTGATGCCCGGCGATCTGGTGCGCGAGATGGCCCAGGCTCTGGGCCCTCGACGCGATGCGGATTTGATCTGGCGCTTGTCCTGCGACCTGCTCGTCTCGCGCGCCGCGATGCGCGTGCGCCTGCGGACGCTCGGCCTGCTGCGCGAGAGCTGAAGCGCCTCAAGTACTTGCACGCTATGAGCCTCGACTTCCTGCGCGAATACGGCGCGCGCCGCATCCAGGCCGAGTCGCCCCAGCCCTTGCTGCTGGGCCAGTCCCAGGTGCTGGCCCCAAGCGACGAGCCGACCCTCTGGGACTACGAGGTCGAAGCCGACGCCTGGCGCCCGTTGCGCACAGGATCGGGCGACGAGCACGCCGATTCGCGCCAGGCCGACGCCTGGCGCCCGTTGCGCACAGGATCGGGCGACGAGCACGCCGATTCGCGCCAGGCCGACGCCTGGGCACTTCGCCCGCGCCGCTTCATCGACGGCAAGGACGTGGGGCGCACTGTCGCGTGGCTGCGCTCGCCCCAAGGCTACCCGGTTCCGGTTCGGCTGTCGCAGATCGGGGCCGTCTCGATGCGCGCGGCCAGGCAGGAGGGCGAGAGGGACACGCTGCGGCTGGAGTCGTGGAGCGCCCAGCGCGTGGTCTCGCTGATGGTCGATTTCTTTCCCTGGGACGAGGTCGAGGCCTTCGCGCGCGAGCTATCGCGCCGCGGCTTCCGCCTGCTGCCCGTCGAGATCCCGCGCTCCTCGCCCGACCGTCCCGAAGTGAACCTCTTCGACTTCGAGCGGATGCGCAAGGCGACCTACAACCGCACCCTGGACGAGATGCGCCGCTTGGAATGCGAGGCCCTCGCCTCCGGCCCACTCCTGCCCGTCGTGGTGGATGGCGACCTCAAGCCGCACGTCGGGGCTTTCGACGCGGCCCAGGCGCCTGTTGTGGGCGTGGTCAAGTCGCATTCGACCAACTACCTGCACGCCCAGGGCTGGCGCGCCTTCCACGACCTCAAGCCCGGCGAGCGCACCCCGGCCTTCGTGCGCCAGAGCGAGCACCTGTCCATGGTCTCGTGGTATCTGCGCCTAGGTAGCGGACGCGCGCCCAACCCCAACCAGGGCATCGTGCGCGTCGAGATCGCGCGCGACTACTTCGAGAGGAAGATGGGCCGCGACCCGGCTCACCTGAATGCCGTGTCGCGCAGCCTGCGCCGCCTGCGCTGCCGCAACGAAGATTACAATCGCGCCGGAGTCTCCATCGCTCCGGTCGTGCGCGCCGAGGAGACGCTGGGCGCTCTGTTCACGCCTACCGAGACGCTTACCTCGCGCTTCTATCACATGACCGGACTTTAACTATGGCCATCCAATATCTCGACGGCTCGCCCCAGGACGAATCCACGCCGCAAGTACTTGAGCCTCAAGTACTTGCACCAGAAGACGATTTTGCAGAAGGCCATCCCGCGCGCCAAATACTTGCTCCGCCCCGCGATGACCTCGACGACGAGAACGAGGCGTGGAGCAAGCCGCGCGGAGCCGTCACGCGAGCGGATGGCAAGGTCTGCATCGGGCGCGTGGGCGCTCCCAGCGGGCACGAGGCGACGAGTGACGAGTTCTGGTTCTGGGTGCCGCCGGACGCCGTGGTCGAGCAGACGCAGATCGTCACCTGCGAGAGCCGCATGGCCGGGCGAGGCTTCGTCTTCTACGGCGTGGTCGAGGAGGTGCGCCGCTCCTCACGCGCCCGCGACATGGGCCGCGAGATGGATGGGGCCGACGGCGACCTCCTCTTCGAGCCGCCCTTCGACTCCGAGGGCTGCACCTACGCCCGAGTGGCCATCCTGCGCGCCCAGCCTCCCTTGCTCACCCCGCCTCGCGAGCGCAGCGACGTGCTTCTGGCGGGGCACGAGGAAGCGCGCCTGGCCTACCTCGCCGACGAGATCGAGCGGCCTCTGGAAGTCGGCCTGGTCAAGAACGGAGGCGCGGCCTTGGCCGGGCCGGGCTCGATTGACCTCGATTACCTGCTCGGCCAGAACGGCGGGCACATGAACGTCAACGGCGCGGCGGGGCGCGGCACCAAGTCCAGCTTCTTGCTCTGGATTAACTGGCTGCTGCTGCGCGAGGCACGCCGCCAGGCTCGCGAGCGCCCCTCGGACCCGGAGCGGCTGCGCATCGTGCCGATCATCTTCAACGTCAAGAACTACGACCTCTTCACTATCGACCACCCCTCGCGCCGCTTCAAGCCGGAGCACGCCGCGGCCTGGCGCGAGATGGGAATTGATTCGCCCGCGCCCTTCAGCAACGTCACCTTCTACGCGCCGCAGCAGAAGCGAGGCGAGCTGCCCATCGCGACAGGACGCAGCAGTGGGGTTCGGGCGTATTCGTGGAGCCTGCGCGACGTGATCGAGGCCGGGCTGCTCGAATACCTCTTCGCCGAGGCCGACCAGAACGACGCCAACTTCTCCGACCTCATCGGCAGCGTCGAGGCCTGGCTCTGCTCCGAGAGCGTGGACGATGCGGGCCGCGCCGTGCGCCGCCTACGCGCCAACGACAGCCAGCCCACGACCTTCGGCGCCTTGCTCTCGTGGGTCGAGGAGCAGGGCGAGGGCGAGGGTAAGTTCAAGGGCGTGCACGTTGGGACGTGGAAGAAGCTGCTGCGGCGCCTGCGCAAGATCATCTCGTCTTCGGGCGGCGTGCTGCGGCGCGACGACATCGCGGGCCAGCCTCTCAAGATCACCTCGGACGACACCCGCGACCCGGTCGTGATCGACCTCAACGGGCTTGCGGGCGAGCCTGAGCTACAGCGTTTCGTCGTCGGCGCGATCTTGCGCCAGCTCATCGAGGCGCGCACGGGCAACCGCCAGCAGGCAGGCCTGCGCTACCTGGTCACGCTGGACGAGCTGAACCGCTTCGCGCCGAAGAGTGCGCGCGACCCGATCACGAGGCTCATCGAGCAGATCGCCGCCGAAATGCGCTCGCAGGGCGTGATTCTGCTGGGCGCTCAGCAGCAGGCGTCCAAGGTGTCGGAGAAGGTGATCGAGAACGCGGGCGTGCGCGTGCTGGGCAAGACCGGCGCGATGGAGCTCTCGCACCCGGCCTGGAAGGAGCTGAGCGAATCGGCGCGCCGCAAGGCGCACTCGCTGCCGCCGGGCGAGAAGCTCATCGTGCAGGACTCGTTTCGCGAGCCCCTGCACGTCCAGGTTCCCTTCCCCGCCTGGGCCCTGAACCGCGAGGAAGCCGCTCCCATTGCAAAAGCAGGTGGAAGCGCGCACCTCAACGGCGCGGCGCGCGATGGGTTCGCGGACATCTTCGACTGAGGATGGGCGCCGCAAGTACTTGCGCGGGCTCTTTCGCCCGCGCCTGTCACATCCACTGCCGCTGGAGCCAAGAGAGGCCGCCATGAGAATCCTGCACACCGCCGACTGGCACATGAACAACTCGCTGGGGCGCGTCGATCTGTCGGGCCACATCGTCGGCGCCCTGGAGCAGATCGCCGTGATGCTCGACGAGCACCGCGTGGACGTGATGCTGGTCGCGGGCGACCTCTTCTCGGAGCGCAGCCGACCCGACCAGATGAAGGCCGCCATCGGCGAGATCAAGCGCCTGTTCACGCCCTTCCTTTCGCGCGGCGGCACCATCGCCGCCATCGCCGGCAACCACGACTCTGAGGTCTTCTTCGAGACGCTGCGCGATGCCCTCGATCTGGTCTCACCGGGCCGCGAGAAGCAGAATGGGCTCGATGCCACGGGCCGCCTGTATCTGGCGCCCAACCCGCGCCTGCTGCGCCTGAGTGACCCTACGGGCCAAGTCGTGCAGATCGGCCTGCTGCCTTACCCAACGCCTCGCTGCTACCTCCGCGGCGAGGGTGCCTCCTACGCCTCGGTCGAGGAGAAGCATCGCAAGGTGCAGGCGGGCTTCGTCGAGGCTTTGCAGCTCATGCAATCGAGGCTTGATGTTTCGCTGCCCAGCGTGCTGGCCTCGCACATCCACGTCCGGGGCGCCCAGTCGCACTCGCTGTACCGGATCTCGGAGGTGGACGATGTGGTCTTCGAGCCGTCTGATGTCCCCGCTCACTTCGCCTACGTCGCCTACGGGCACATCCACAAGCCCGGCCCAGTGGGCGATTCGAGCCACGTTCGTTACTGCGGCTCCATCGCGCGCCTGGACGCCGCCGAGCGCGATGACCAGAAGGAAGTCGTCATCGTCGATGTGGGTGCTGGAGGGCGTCTGGGCGAGCCCACTTCGCTCTCTCTGAGCAGCACGCCGTTCTACCAGATCGAGATCACCGACCCCGACGCGCAGATGCCACGCCTGCGCGAGGACTACCCGGAGCACGAGCGCGCCCTGGTCTCATGCACGCTGCACTGGACTCCGGGACGGCACAACCTGGGCGCCCTGCAGCGCGAGCTAAGCCGCACCTTCCCGCTCTGCTACGCGCGCCGCATCGAAGAAGCGGGTCGCGAGCGTGCGCGCCTGTCCTTCACACCGCGCCAGATGAGCGACGTGCACGGGACGACGCGCGACTTCCTGCGCCGCAAGCTCGAAGGCCACGCCTCGCGCGACGAGCTGCTCCAGATGGCCGATGAGCTCCTCGCGAGCGATTAGAAGAAGAGGCACAGAGATTATGATTCCCTTGCGCGTCAAGCTCGCGGGCTTTTTGTCCTACCGCGACGAGGCGGTCTTAGACTTCGACGGCGCGACGCTGTGGATGCTGCGTGGGCCAAACGGCGCGGGCAAGTCCTCGGTCTTCGACGCCATCTCCTACGCCCTCTACGGCTCGCACCGTGGCGGCGTGCAGGGCGCCGAGTCGCTGATCCACCACGCCAGCCCCAAGCTCCTGGTCGAGTTCGACTTCGCGCTGGGCGAGGACACCTTCCGCGTGCAGCGCACCCTGTCGCGCGGCTCCTCAGGGCAGAGGGCGCGGCCTTCGTTCCAGGTGTGGCACCTGAGCGGGCCAGATGCGCCCCGGCCCGGCCAGCCATCACCCCAGGCCGTGCCCGAAACCAGTTCAGCAGAGGGCCTCAAGAAGTGGGTCAGGGCGGCCATCGGCCTGTCGCGCGAGACGTTCTGCGCTTCCGTCCTGCTGCAGCAGAACCGAAGCGACGCCCTGCTCGAAGCCGATCCCGCTCAACGTCACGAGATGCTGTCGCAGATCGTTGACCTTTCGGCCTACCGCAAGGTCGGCGACAAAGCCGATGTTCTGGCCCGCGAGAGCAAGGCCCTGGCGGACTCGCTGACCAGGCGGCTCTCAGACATAGAGCCCATCGACCAGGCCGAGATCGAGCGCCTGGCCCTCGCCGAAGCATCAGCCTCGACGCGAGAGGATGAGGCCGAGGCGCGCGGGCGCCGGTTCGTGGCCCTGCGCGTCCACTCCGAGCGGTGGAACGCGCTGGTCGTTGAGCAGGAGCGCGTCGAGTCTTTTTTGCAAGCCGCGCACGTCCTGCTGGCGCGGCGCGAGTCCATTGAGCGCGACGCCCGGCGATTCGACGAGCTGAAGCTGGGCCTGCCGCTCGTGGAGGATGTGCTGCGCGAAGCCCGGCGCGCCCAAGAGCTTCGCGAGGACGAGGCACGCGAGCGCCGGTCGTCTCAAGTACTTGGGCGCGAGGCGGAGGAGCTGAAGCGCGCGCTGGAAGAGGCGCAGGCTCAGGCGGACGATCTGCGCGCTCGCCACAAGGACGCGAGCGAGCGCCTGGATGCGGCGAGCGAGTGGCTGCTGAGCCACAGCTCTGCCCTGCGCGATCTGCAGGCCCTGAGCGAAGCGCGCGAGGCGGTGCAAGTACTTGACGCGGCCCTCGCTGCCTATCCCGATGGACTGGATGCCCAGGCTCAGGACGCCCAACGCCTGGCCGAATCTCTGGCCTCGCTCAAGGCTGCCCTGCCGCACATCGAGGACTGGGCCGCGGCTCGTTCGAGCTTCCATACGGCGCGCGAAGCAACCGGAGCAACAGAGGACACGCTGCAAGAGATCGCCTCCCAGTTGGATGCGGCTCGCCAGAGGTGTAAGTCGGCGGCGCACTCCGTCGAAGGCCGCGCCCAGAGCACAAGTCGGGCCGCGCAATCGGTGGCACGTGCCGAGATGACGCTGCAGGCCGTTGACGAGAGCATCGCTCGCTTCGAGGATGTGGAAGCCCAGCCTTCATGCCGTTACTGTGGCCAAGTTCTCACGGTTGAGCACCGCCAGTCCGAAGCCGCGCGCCTGCAGCAGGAGAAGCTCGCAGCTCAGGACGCTCTCGACGCGGTCGGGCGCGAGCGGGACGAGGCCGAGCAAGTACTTGCAAGCGCTAGGGTTGAGCACAAGGCCGCGGACGAGGAGCTGGAGGCTCTGCAAGAGCGCCGCAGGCAGCACGAGCAGTCGGCGCGAGATGCCAGCCGCGACGAATCCGATGCGCTGGCTCGCGCCGCACGGGCCTGGACGCATCTTGATGCCGCGCACCGCTCGCGGCTACTGGGAGAGGAGGCAGGCGGGGAGTTCGCGCCCGCGATGCTGAACTCGCTCCATCCAAGCGCCGCGCAAGTACTTGCCTGGCGCGATGAGGCCGTGGGCGAGGCACAAGCACGGAGCCAGTCCAAGGCTCTCCTGATGCGGGTAGCGGCTCGTGAACGCGACATGGCGCGGCGAGAGCCCATCGCCAGCCGCCTGGCCTCGCTGGAGGCCGCATATCCTCCCGCTCAAGAGCAGGCGCTGCGGCTCGAAGAGACCAGGGCAACCCAAGAGCGCCTGGAGGCGGCCCGTGAACGGAGCGGCCTGGCCGAGCCGCTGGCACAGGCCCAGGCCAGGTGCAGCGATGCTCAGGCCGCGCGCCAAAATGCCGAGGCTGCTCTGGCTCTGGCCGAGTCCCGCGCCGCAAACGCCGCCGCCCAGAGCAACGAGGCCAGCCGCACGCTTGAACGGTTGCTGAGCACCCTGCCGCCTCAATGGCGCCAGGCCGTCGCGCCGCAGACTGAGGCGCCAGATGAGGATGAGAGCGCCACCTTGCCGACGCGGTGCCAGGAGCGCCTGGCTCGGTGGCAGGAAGAAGCGTGCAGCTTGCAAGAAGCGCCGACGCACCTGGAGGAATTGAGCGAGGCCCTACGCCAGATCGAGAAGGGCCAAGAGCGCCTGGCCGGGGTTAAGCGCGGCATCGAGGAGGCGCCGCCGGAGGCACGGCGCGCCCTGGCCGATCTGGATGCCGAATGCGCGAGCATCGAAGGCCAACGCCGGGAAGCGGCTCGTGAGCGCGATGAGGCCGGAGACAAGAAGCGCCGCCTACAGGAACGGAGCGACGAGAGGAGCCGGCTGGAAGAGCAGGAGCGCGTCGCTGGGCACAAGTCCAGGCTGGGCCGGCATCTGGCTGACCTGCTGGGGCGCGATGGCCTGCAGCGCAGCCTGCTGCAAGAGGCCGAGGCCAGCATCGTCGAGGGCGCCAACCATGTCCTGGACCGCCTGTCGGGTGGCCACCTCCGCCTCGAACTGCGTGCTCTGGCGGGCGAGGACACAGACGAGGCCATCGCTGCGGAGGAAGGCGACTCGGCCCCGCCTCGGAAGGATGCGCGTACGGATTCGCCTCTGCCCAAGACCAAGGCGGAGGCAAAGGCGCTGGATCTGGTGGCGTGCAACGTGGAGGTCGCAGGCCAGGACGAGAGCGTGGCGATGCTGCCGGTCGCGTTCCTCTCCGGCAGCCAGAAGTTCCGCGTCTCGGTCGCCCTGGCCCTGGGCATCGGCCAGTTTGCGAGCGCGGGATCTCGCCGCATCGAGTCGGTCATCGTGGACGAGGGGTTCGGCTCGCTCGACAAAGCCGGCACCCGCGAGATGATCGACGAGCTGCACGCCCTGGGCAACACGCTCGCGCGCGTCATCGTGGTGTCGCACCAGGACGACTTCGCCAACGCCTTCTCCAACCGCTACAGCATCGAGCTGCACGATGGAACCTCGCGTGCCTCGCTGCAGGGCCAGGAGTAGTTCCATCGACAGGGCTGGCGTAGGTCAAGTACCAAGTCCCCTGATGGGAGCAACGCACCAGCCTCCTCAACAACAAGCAGTTTGAGGGCTATGAAATTACGCTGAGCGCAAGGCAGCCGCCATACGCCCGTGGCGGCTGCAACACAGTGCCGCGAGCGTGCCCAGTAGATGCCGAGGTGCCAGCCAAGGCCGGATCATCGCTCCTACTCGGTCGCCGAAACAGCCCACCCTTGGTGTATGGGTACCGACTTTCGTCGACTTTCGCCGACTTTTGCACCCGAACCCTGCGGCGGCACAAACCACGATGTTTCAGCGTAGGCGACAATCTCCATCCCTTGCACGCTATGGGGTGTTGAACGTCTTCGACTATAGGGCTTACTTCTTCCTCCCCGCTGCTTCGCCTGCTGCTTCAGGGGGCAGCAAGCCGCGCTTCTTCAACTTCCGCAGCAGACGCCTCCGATTCAGCTCCTGCTGAGCTCGCTCCCGAACCTCCTGACCCAGCAGGTTCAGGTGGAGGACATCGGCCAGCGAGATGTGGTCGAAGAGGTAAGCGCGAGCCTGCCACTCGTAGCGGCGCGACCAGCTCTTGAGGGTGTCCAGCGTGGGCACTTTGGCCACCAGGCAATGATTGTAGTCCCACCGCCACCGCTTGAGCGTCTTGGCCAGCGAGCGGCGCGGCCCCAGGTGCAAGTACATATTGCAGACCGCCACGGCGTAGTCGCTCTCACCGGGATGACGCACACCGCGAGTGAGGAGGCAATCGCCGTCTCCGTTGAGGCCCGCGGCCCAGCGGTCGCGGTAGGCTCGCTCCTCGCTGATGAGGCGCCGCACCTGCTGCTGCACCTTCTCCTGATGCTGATCGCTGTGGCGGTTCACAGCCTGAGGCTTCTGCTGGCCAGAGGCAGAGGCAGTGTGCGGAGCAGGCGTGCGCGCCAAACCAGGGGACGGTGCCGCGCCACGGCTTTGTCGGGCGCCTGTGCCGGATTGACCTGGGCTTGGTTGAGCCCTACGCGCAGAGCCCGCACAGTGCGTCTCTTTGGAATAGTGATGGCGAGATGGCCACATCGAACCTGTACCTTTTCCTTCCCGCAGGCGCGGCCACGAGCGAGGATGCGCTCGGTTGCGGAGCAACGGCTGCGGGCCAATGATGAAAACCGGTGGGAGGATGTGGGAGGTGTTGGATGTAGAGCCGCAGCAAGTATGGCTGTCCCGCTCCTCGATGGCCAGCCGAGGCCATGCGCCCTGGCCCAATTGAAGCCGCTGTCGTGCATCGTCGCACGCTGCCGGTCTCGCTCAAAGCGCACCCGCAAGCTCCCAAGTACTTGCGCCGCGGCGCAGGCAGCCTCGTGGTATCCGAAGCCCTACGGCGAAGAGGCGCCTGCGCCAGGCGGCTGATACAAGTACTTCTGGAAGCTGCTGAAGACCGCGCGGATCTCATCGGGCCGGCCCAGGTCAGCGACCGCGTCGGCGATGGCGTGGTACTTGAGCTGGAGCAGCGGCGTCAGCTTGGCCGGGTCGAGCTCCTCGACTCCGACGCTGACGTAGTGCGCCAGCACGAAGTCGAGGAACGCCTGCTGCTTGCTGCTGAAGCGCGTGCTGATGGCACCTCTGGCCCTGGCCGCGCGCTCCTCGCGGGTCAGAGGAGGCAGCGCGTAGGCGACGTGAGCCAGCACATCGAAGACATCGCTCTTCTCGGCGTCGATGATCCTCTGCATCTCGGCCATCTGCTCCCTGCCGAATCCCTTCTCGGCCAGCCCCTCCAGCAGCTTGGCGCGTGTGTCAGGCGAGCTCCACAGGGCGCGCAGCTCGGCCTCGCTATGGAAGAACTCGGGCAGCTTGCCGAAGAGCATCTCGACGAACTCCTGCGCCGACATCGGCTTGCCGTCCGGGTGGTAGAACGTCGTGGCCATCACGTGCTGGATGGTGCGGGCTCGGCCATCGGAGAGCTTGACCCTGATCTTCTGCCGCGCTGGTGCAGCGGATGGAGTGGGCCCAGGCTGGCTCGGAGAAGTACTTGGAGGCGGCTTGGGCGAGGCCGGCTCCGGCTCGATGGGCTCGCCATCCCACTCCGGGTCCTGGAAGTGCTGGTGCGCTTTGACGAAGTCGTAGATGGTGAAGTAGTCTTTTCCCTCGTAGAGCCGTGTGCCGCGCCCGATGATCTGCTTGAACTCGATCATCGAGTTGATGGGGCGCATCAGCACGATGTTGCGGATGTTGCGCGCGTCCACGCCGGTCGAGAGCTTCTGCGAGGTCGTGAGGATGGTCGGGATGCGCTTCTCGTTGTCCTGGAAGTCGCGCAGGTGCTGCTCGCCCAGTGCGCCGTCGTCAGCGGTCACGCGCACGCAGTAGTTCGGGTCGCGGCGGGCCTTCATCTGGTTGATGAGGTCGCGCACGATGCGGGCGTGATCCTGCGTGGCGCAGAAGACCAGCGTCTTCTCGTCGGGGTCGATCTGCTCCAGGAACAGCCGGACACGCATCGCCTCGCGCTCCGGGATCTCGATGATGCGGTTGATGTCGGCTTCGGTGTAGGTCCTGCCGCTCTCGATCTCGCCCTCGACCAGCTGGTCGTCCGGCGTGTAGGTGTATTCGTCCAGGCCGGTGGTGAACTGCTTGACCTTGAACGGCGTGAGGAAGCCGTCGTTGATGCCCGTCTTGAGCGAGTAGACGTACACCGGATCGCCGAAGTAAGCGTAGGTGTCCGCGTTGTCCCGGCGCTTGGGCGTGGCGGTCAGGCCGAGCTGCACCGCGGGCGCGAAGTATCCGAGGATGCCGCGCCAGTTGCTCTCGTCGTTGGCGCCGCCGCGGTGGCACTCGTCGATGACGATGAAGTCGAAGAAGTCGGGCGGATACTCACCGAAGTAAGGCGAGGGCTTACCATCCTTGTCCGGCCCGCTCATGAAGGTCTGGAAGATGGTGAAGAAGAGGCTGCCGTTCTTGGGCACGCGGCCCTTCTTGCGGATGTCGCCGGGCTCAATTCGCACCAGAGCGTCCTCGGCGAAGGCAGAGAAGGCGTTGTAGGCCTGGTTGGCCAGGATGTTCCGGTCGGCCAGGAACAGGATGCGCGGGCGGCGAGAGGGCTGGCGGCTCAGGTTCCAGCGCGAGTGGAAGAGCTTCCACGCGATCTGGAAGGCGATGAAGGTCTTGCCCGTTCCCGTGGCCAGCGTGAGCAGGATGCGCTCGCGCCCGTCCGAGACGGCTTCGAGCACGCGCTCGATGGCGATGTCCTGGTAGTAGCGCGGCTGAAAGTAGCCGCCGCGATCCTCGAAGGGCACCAGGGCAAAGCGGTCGCGCCAGGAGTTTGGCTGGGCGAAGGAAAGGCTCCACAGCTCGTCCGGCGTGGGGAAGCGCGGCGCCATGCCTTCCTTGCCCGAAAGCATATCGATGCCGTAGATGCCTTGCCCGTTGGCCGAGTAGGTGTGGCGGATCTCCAGTTTCCCGGCGTAGTTCTTGGCCTGCGCGACGCCCTCGGTGAGCGGGACGCCCCACGCCTTGGCCTCGACGACGGCCAGCATCCTGTTGCGGTAGAAGAGCACGTAGTCGGCGAACAGCGGGCTGGCGCGGCGCCCCCGCCCTTCGAGCCGCCCCAGCGTGATGGTGAAGCCGCGCCGCACGCGGCTGCCTTCGACCACGCCCCAGCCCGCCTCTTTGAGCGCGGGGTCGATGTGCTCGGCTCTGGTTTCCTCTTCGTTCATAGCAAGCCTCAGATAATCAGGCGGGCTCGGACTGGCGCCGTGCAAGTACTTGGGCGCCCTCGGATTCGACCGCTCCCTCGTAAGATTTTGACCCGATGGCCAAGCGCCCCTTCCAGAGCGACACCGTGATGCTCTGGCCAGCGAGCCGCGTGGGGAGGCTGCGGAGCTGCCGGGCCGGGATCGAGTAGGAGCCCGGCCAGGCCGAGCCATCGGCGGGAAGCGCCACGACTCTTCCCGCGCACAGAATCGTGAGCACCGCGCCGTCGAAGGCGAAGGCCACAGCCGCTTCGTCCTCCGCCCCGGCCAGAGCCGCCCTCAGCGTCTTCAGGGCCAGCCGCAGCCAGTCGCGGTGGACTTCGCAATGCGGACGCGCCTTGAGAGCCGCCTCGTGAGCCGCCGCCTCCGCGACCCACGGCAGCAGATGCCGGCTCTGCCTGCCCGTAAGGAGCCAGC
>JAABUK010003756.1_pt1 | contig 25328 bp, 42 predicted proteins | sample 5559141 | NCBI WGS metagenome assembly JAABUK01 (sample SAMN10711869, study PRJNA513367) | rock metagenome | isolation source: Antarctica rocks | place: Antarctica: Victoria Land, Pudding Butte nord | collected 2016-01-03 | reverse complement strand
TCTCACAGATGGCATCTACACCTTCCTGTGGCATTGGGTCATCAACAATACGTCCCCCCAGCCAGTAGACAATGCCACATTGTACTTGGACTACAGATTTGCCTTCGAGATCCAAGTCAGAACTCCTTCAAATTTGGTGTGTGTGACAGAAGCTGCCAATGCACCTGCTGCAGCGCCAAGTGCAGGGACCGTTGCTTCAGCCGGTGCTGCTGCACCTGCGCAGATTGTTGCGCAAGGGAGCTCGCTTGAATCAGCAGCATTTTCTGGATAACACAATCACAGCCATATATCTGACTTATCAGCCCGAAAGTTGCAGCATATGATCGCAAATCTTGACAGGGGTGGCTCGAATCACTATGATGTTCACATGTTGTCGAGAGTGTCTGGACCCTTCTGCAATGGAGAAGTATCTGGGATTTGGTATGGATGAAGTTGAAACACCTGAACCCAAAACTTTCAAAGCTTTCGCATGGGTGAAGTTTGAAGATGCAACAGATGAGCCGAGATTATGCAATGTCGCCTAATAAATGCCAGCACCTGAACAGAGAGATTTGACCTGTGAGGCATCCAGAGTAACGTTGTTTCATCAATTGATATCAATTGTTTTACTTTTTGGTTGTTCTGGATGTGTCTGTGTCAGTATATGACTGTAGAGATGCTTTGTGTAGCTCATAAAATTTTGCGAGCCTGTCTTGAAGGCCACATGTGTTATCCAAGTCTTATCCAAGTCAACAATTCCTTTTGGCTTGCACAAGTTTGGCGTCTATTGGCCCGCTCAGACGTGCAGCTGTGGCCTGCTCTGCATGGGTGTTGGGAGACCCCCAGCTTTAACTTTAGATGTGCTGGTGTGTGGAGTGTAAGACCACTGCATTCGTGGAAGAGAACAAAGCATGCTTGCCTGTATGCACAGTGTATCTTGACAGTTCAGTCTTTGAATGCAAAGTTGCACTATGCTTATGCAGCTGTTCAAAGTTTCTTGGCTGTGCTGAGTTCATATGGCAATGCTCAAGCACACCGTTGCAGTGCAGTGTTGGCATTGATTTTGGCAGGAAAGACACTCTGCTCTGTGAGCAAAACTGACGACTGAACAGCTGATGCTCATCTCTTAGATGTCCAGTGTACAACCTCCTTCTCAGCTACTTCCCTTGCAGTCTTTCGTCCAGTGCATGTGCAAAGCCTTTGCTCACATCATGAACTTTTCATTGTCAGAATGAAGTCCATAGGCGTCGACACCCTTCCTGTCCCCATAATAGTCCTTGGAAAGGCTGTCAAGGAAGCAATTGCTGATCAGATTGCAAAGGAGCTCTGCAGCAGCTTGCCTTCCTGTCACCATAGCAGTCCTTGGACAGGCTGTCAAGGAAGCAATTGCTGATCAGATTGCAAAGGAGCTCTGCAGCAGCTTGCCTCAGGGACTGCCCATTAGATTTGGAAGCCCTGAAGTTGCATCCTGGGCCTGCCATGATCACTTTCGATCGAGATGCATGACTGAAACTTTAGTCCAGAACTTGAACAGCCTCTGAAGCCCAGATGCATGGAAAACCTGGCCGACAAATCGCGCGCGTTCATGAATCAATTGGGAGCGGTGGCTTGATCCCATCTGAGACTTTCATACGCGATCAAGCTCGTACAGCTACTTTCAGGTCATGCTCGATGAGCAACTTATCACACGGGCCTTATTTGGGGGAGCGATAGAGATGAGCCTGCCACAGCGGTTTGTGGATGTTAGCGACTATCGGCCTGTGCCTGATCACCAAGAGGTACACTCCAGCGTTGCGTCCCAGCACTAAACTGACACTCAACGGCCCTTGACCTATTGTGCAGGTTTGGACGGACGCCACTTTGGACCAATCCGTTATACTGGAAATAGTAGTAAGAATAGCTGCTATGACTGTTTGTATCAGCACCTTCTTGGTTGCAGCGGAAACTAAGTAGCAGTGCGTAATCACACCTGACATGCAGGAACACCAGCCAGTCCCAGACCAAGACTGCTGCAAATTGTATTTTAATGATATGGCTGAGCACAATCAAGCTGCAAGTTCCCAGATACAAAGCATCAGACATCCAAGTGCGTGCTTGCAGTTGCTACTGACATGCTCAGCTCAGCTGTTCGTTTAACACCAGTATCTCATCTATGCCTGGCACATGCCAACATTCATCCCGTTTGTCTTCTTGAGTGATGCTTGACTTGTGGCTATGTAACAGGCATCCAAGAGTGCCAATGACTGCTGCAGCAACAGAAGAAACACCAGAAGTTGCTGGTCAAGCTCTGAAAGCAATAGTCACTGGCCTTCAGTCAGTTGCAAAAGGCAGACAAGAAGTTCACGCAGCCAATGACATTCAGGTACATCCAGATCTGCAACACTGTTGCATGCATGATTGATCAAGGAACACAACCTCTGTCACATCTGCCTCTGTTACGTTTGTCTTTGTGATGAGTAAGCAGCCGCCTGCCTCATTTCTGTACGACATGTCTATTTCTTGTTTGCGATCCTTGCAGATTCAGCTTGCTGTCTTTAGATATCCTGACAGAGATTCAGACATTTTGGTCACCCTGAACACACCTGTCTTCATCAATGAGGCAAGCGCTGCAGCACAGCACACTGGAGCAGGACACAAGACTGCTCACAGCTCTGCGCCTAAGCTGTTTGCAAGCATGCTCAGGACTTTTCACATTTTTGATTACAGTTTGTTTGGTTAGCTATAGGTCCCTTGCATGCATGCCCAGTCTGTACTTCCTGTGTGATGAATGCAATGACTGTGCTATACTGCTGCAAGGACTTGTGGGCCTGTCATCAAGTCCAACTGCAGCTGTAGAATGTGAGGGGTTAAAGCGTCAGTATTAATTAAGGTTGTCTCAGTTTAGTTGATATAACATGTAACAAGGTCTTATGATCATCATGTCCATCAACAGCCATGAGTCACACAGTACATGTACTACAAGCTGCAAACGGCTCCAAGTATACTCTGCCATAGGTCGAAGCACTGCTTCAGCCTGCGATGGACCTGCATGCTTTGTGCCTCAGCTCGTGGCCGGCAGTGCTTCTGTTAATTGAACCTAAGCTCAGCCTCAGGTTTCCTTACAGCCTGCAACATGTCAGCACACAGCCAGCCCTGCTGTAGAACAATACTTCCGACATGCATAAAGAATCCCTTGATGCCTGCCGATATGTTATGCATTCAATTCGACACTGTCGTCTGCTACCAAAGGTCAATTGAGCTTTGCAAATAGATGCAGTCTCGGGATTCGCTTATCGCATTCATACCAGCTAGGATAAACAGCTCTAAGACACACAAACAACAATGGGCAAGGCCCAGGACTGCAGGACTGCGATGTACTACACAGGAGCCTGAGATGACTGTGTAACAGTCACATTCTTCAGCCTGTTTCAGCACGTCTCTGCTCTAAACTCTCCACTTCCTGCAGAAGCTGCTGCATCTGGTGGTACAGCTCGCTCTCAGCTTGCGTCTGTGCAGCTTGACTCAGTGTGGTGCGTAAGTGCATGCGTGCCGATGCAAGGTTCTGAGCTGTCCCTTGACCACTGGACACCATTTCCACATGTAACCGACACAGCTGCAATGATGCCGTTGCATAGGTCTCAAAAGCAGCAGGGTCTTTCTGCCAGCTACTCCCTTGTAGGCCCCGAATCTGCTTCAAAAGGGCCTCCTTAGCACTGACTTGGAAACCCATACTCCTGAGGCAAACAATGACCACTTCAGGACTGACGATGGTACCTGACTCACATGACAACTAGCACTCACGCTCATTGCCTCCTGGTCTACCGTCAGTGGTTGCTGTGGCTCAGCAGGGGGGAAAGCCAAGTGCTGAGTTGGACTCAAGTCACATGTACAGATCAAGCAACTGCGCTAGCTGCATTGCTGCATTGACTTCAGCCTGAGGCCACGCTATGCTTGGACTAGACGCAATAGGGCTGATGCAGCTGCCCAATGCTGTGCTGTTTCAAGCAGGAGGCTTGCTGCCATGCGCCATGCACCATGCAGCGTGGGTCATGCACCATGCACCATGCACCATGCACCATGCACCATGCACCATGCATCATGCATCATGCGCCATGCACCATGCACCATGCATGCACGAAGCACAATGCAAAGCTAACACGCAACAACTTGGTCTTGGCTAAGCAGACATGGGCTCACCTGTAGTACTGGGCATACAGCCCCCACACAGCAGGGGTTGACCCAGGGGCAGCTGAGGCTGCCTTCAGCGCTGCAGCCACTGCTTGTTCCAGCTGCTGTTGTGCATGATCTGCACCTGCACCAATTCAATGCTCAAGCAAACCCTAAACCCTGAACCCTAAGTGCAGTCATGATCTGTACCTGCACCAAATCAATGCTCAAGCATACAGCTTTCTGTGAGAACAGATTGCAATTTATGCAGAGTCTGAAAGGACCCTGGTATGCATGTTGTCGGCAGTCAGTGCATCATGCTGTGTAGAGCAGTACTAAACTGCAATGCAGGCCTATGTACTGTTTGCTGTCCATTTGTGGTTTGTCTGCTGTCTACTGTTTGTCTACTGTCCGTCTACTGTTTGTCTGCTGTCCGTCTACTGTTTGTCTACTGTCTTGTCTACTCTTTGTCTGCTGGCTGTCTACTGTTCGTCTACTCTGTCTACTGTTTGTCTACTGTCCGTCTACTGTCTGTCTACTGTCTGTGTACTGTCTGTCTACTGCCTGTCCCCATGTTCCATGTGACCTCACAGACTTCTCATCCTCCATCCCTGTGCTGTACTGATGCTGCTGCTGCTTGCTCACCCCTGCTGGGGCACTCAAAGAAGAAGCAGCAAAGGACGCATTTCAAGGAGGCAGCGCATGCACCAGCGCATGCCACAGCTTGGGTGGTGTACACATCCCACATCTGTCAGAGCCATGCATGCTGACGCTGCTCACATGTCCTTGCTGGTGCACTCACACAAGAAGCAGCAAATGGTGTCTTTCCAGGAGGCAGCGCATGCAATGGATGGAGTACCTGGTGTGTCAGAGCCATGCATGCCATGCTCTTGCCGCCTGTTCTGCATCTGCTGCACTAAGACGGCCAGAATCTCGACCTCAACTCTCTGCCCTTGAGTCAGTTCCATCACCTGCAGTGTATGAAAGTGCTCCTAAGCAGTGCAGCATACACGAGTGGCATATAGCAGAAGGAGCACAGATGGCGGGAGGAGGAGATAAAAGGAGGAGGAAGAAGAGAGGAGGAAGAAGAGAGGAGGAAGGAGAGAGGAGGAGGAGGAGAGAGGAGGATGAAGAGAGGAGGAGCAAGAGAGCAGGATGAAGCGCCAGGAAGGTATGGTTTGATTGCTGTGTGAATATTTGACTAGGCTCTGGGAAAAGGAGGGTTGCGCTATGTTTTCCCTGCGGCTGTGTCATATTGCTATGCCTGCAGCCGATTGTCTTGCTTGCAGACAAGGGAGAGATGAGGGATCTGCGTATCTATAGACTTCTGATACCATGCTTGGACAACACTGACTCAAGGGCTTAAACAAACCCTAGTACCAGCCTCAAGAGTTCTATAATAATAATAATTATTAAAACGTGTACTTAGCCAGCAGGCATCAGGTACGTGCGGCGCAAGTCAATTCCCTCCAGACAGGCTTGTTCAGAGAATCACGGGTGTAGCGGTTCAAGAGTTCTATCAGCCATTCACAATTGCTTTAACCAGCATCCTTCAAGTCTTGAAGTCTCATGGTTGCCGTGCCATTCAACACCAGCACAGGCTGGACATCAGCACAGGCTGGACATCAGCACAGGCTGGACAGGCAGAGGGCCTGTTGCCTTTTGAATGATCCCAGCAGCAGGCACTTTCATGCCTGTCTGAACAGGTTTAGCAGGGTACACAAGCACGGTCAACAGGCAGAACAGATCTACAAGAAAAGACAAGGGCAACTGTGTTACACAAGTTTGCTTTTCAAGGTGTTCCTGACAAAGATCACATTTCTGTCATGTTTTCAAAGACTTTTCTAACTACTGAATACAAGCCACCCTCGGGGCAGCTTTGGATTGCCCTTTGACCTGCCTTGGGGCAGGGGAAAATGCCCTTTGGAGCAGCGTCGTGCCTGCAGTTGGCCAAAGCTTGCCTGCTCCCTTACTGGGCCATATGAACATGCCTCCCTTGAAAGGAAAGGCAGGTGACCAAAGTGTGCACAACCTTGCCTTGCAGACACCAGGCAAGTCCTTGCTGATCTAGGCAACAGCTTCCCTATTGTTTGCCCAAGTCTTGCCGGCTGTAATTCCTATATTTGCTCCCAAAACAGCTGTAAGGCAAATCGAAAGGCAACATTGACACGACTCAATGGGCAGAAAGCTTGCCTTTTGAACAGCTCTTGCAGCAGGCAGGTTGTTGCCAGTCTGGGCAGCAGCCTGTCCATAGTTGGCCCAGGTCTGCCAGCTGTCCCTCTTGTACTTCACAGCCTCACTGAGCGCTGAGAAGGCCTCTGGCGCGTGCTGCAGCTGCAGATGTATGGCAGCGATGTTGTTCCAGGCTTCTCCATTGTCAGGCTCTTGTTGCGCACATCGTGTGAAGGCCTGCATTATGGCAAAGTGTGAATGGTTGAAAATGTATGGCAGCGATGTTGTTCCAGGCTTTCCTGTTGTCAAGCTCTTGTTGCGCACATCGCGTGAAGGCCTGGAAAAGGAAAGGAAAGAAAAGACTACGCCTTACGGCGTCAATTTAATGAGAAGCCAAGTATTATACCGGGCTGCCCAGCATGTGAAGGCCTGCATTGTGGCAAAGTGTGAATGGCTGAAAATGCACCCACTGATACTTGAATGTGCTTGTTTCTTGGGATCACATGGCTTCACCAGGCCCTTGTATGCAAGCTGAGTGAGCGGAAAGGCTGCTGCACCATCAAACCAAATGCCAAGGTCCTAAAACATCTCCACAATGCAGAAACGCAATTTTACTGTTCCCAGACGCTTCTGAGTTAAAGTTTCCAGTGTGGGGATGACGTTTCTGGATCAAAATAGACGTTTCAAGACAAAAAAGAGCTGGATCACGAGGATCACAAGCATGTGGCTGTTGATGCCAGCACAACCATGTGATCCAAACATCTGAAACTCCATTGACTGTTGTTGTACAGCATGTCTGTGTGTGGACTGTGTTTGTACCAGCTTGGAGTTTGCATTAAACTGCATGCACTGACCCATGAGCCGTAGCACATCGTAGCAAACCGTCCTACAGGGCGAATGAATAAGAGTGAATGACCAAGGGTGAATGACCAAGGGTGAACAACAAAGGGTAAACTACCAAGGGTGACTGACCAAGGGTGAATGACTAAGGGTGAATCACCAACGATGAATGACTCAGGGTGAATAGCTAAGGCACCTGCAGCTGCTACATGTCTTGCGCTGCACTTGTGGTGGCAAGGAATGTGAGACTCACCTCAAGAGCCCTCTGAGTATGGTGAGTCTTCATGCAGCAGTAGCCCATGGCAAACCAGCCCTGAGGGAACAGGGGGTTCAGCCTCAGGGCCTTCTCCCAGTGCCCCTCAGCCTGCAAACCAAGGGCAAATTGTCAGCACGTCCAAGTGCAGGTGCAAGATGAGTCAGGAGTTCCCTGCCATGACTCAATGAACAGCTCAATGCACGATGCTGTCGGTTAAACCCGGAGGCGGCCAAAGAGGGGGGCGGGGCAATGAGGGATGCGGGGGGTGGATGGGATGGCAGAACAAAAGTGACTGTGATCAGCTTGGTGAAAGACTTGCCAAAGATGACAGGCAATGCTCACCAACAGCATCTTGCTCGCTCATTCACATGGTCCTTACTCAACTCAGAGCATGATTTTTGACTTACATCACTCTCATACTCACTTAGCATGACAAGTGATACCGTGTAAACAGAGATGACCCAGGCAGCCTTGCTAGTGACTACAAAGTGTAACCAACTGCTGTGTCAAGCACTCGTCACAGTTCTGAGGTGTTCTTGCTAGAGTGTAAACAACAGCTGAGGTACCACCACAGTGCTCAATATGAGCCCTTGCCTGGCATTTCCTGCATCTCAAGTCCAGTGCTTATGCACTCATGCAGAACATGCGAACGATCCCACATGCAGCATATACAGTGTGTGGTTCCAGTTGAAGGCATATGCTGGCCATACGCCAAAAGCACGAAGTCTACGCTCACTCGCACGACAGGAAACTTCATGACTTGATAGCAGCATTGATGGCATTCTGAAGCCTCCTGAGGGGCCTTGGGTTGCAGAACAGGGAACAAAAGAATGTCCATAAGTGGTCATCATCAGCAACAGCCCAAGTGAAATCCCCCACCTCTTCCCAGTGTTGTTGCCGCTGGGCAGAGCGTGCAAGTGATCTCTGCGCTCTAGTGCTACGCCCCTTGGACATGTCCCACGCTTTCTGGTAGTGCTTGTCGTCCAGGGTGATGTCGCCCAGAGCGCACAGCAATGAGGCATCATCAGGTGTGACCTGCACAAAGAAAGCCCTCTTTGAATTCAAAATCCAGAGCTGCTTTCTGTGCTAAATCTCCAGATCTGTGTCTCCAGTGCACATGGCACATGGCATTGACACATTCCCTGGTGTGACCGGTAGAGATTGTCAATTTTGCATGTCAAAAGTTTGAAAGGTATAAAAAGACACATTGTAAACGTTGAGGAAGAGAGCCCAGTTGGTGAGTCAGTGTATGGTGCATATGCAGTATACGGCATACCTGCCAACAAAAGGGGCGTGAACACAAGTCTTGCAGACACATGATGAGACAGTCGGGCTTGCCCACAGAGCGTTGTTCCACAAAGCGTTGTTCCACAAAGCGTTGTTCAATGCAGCTGATTTTATCAAGCATCATGTGAGGACAGTGCTTTTCAGTGTTTGTTTGGTCCAGACTCTTTAGGTTACTGAGAGTCCTTGTGCTCATGATCTACAACAGGAGCTGCAGGTTTGTGAAGCACTGTGCCCAGCTTAGCTCTGTTGCACATCATCTTGACCTGAGCTTTTACGCAAGGATGTGTGACAAGTCACCACAGGCTCCACACCCCAGGGTTTAAAGTACTTAATGAGCAGAAAACACCAAAACGCATGTAAGCAGATGCTATGTTAGTAAACCTATGTCACCATTCATATAAGCTCTTGCTACCTATTACTTGGCTTGCACCTGTTGCTGTGCCTGTGGCAGCTTCTGTATCAGGGCGCAGCATACACGTAACACACAAGCAATATACAGGTAACATACGGTAACAGACCTGCAATCTGGCTTGCACCAGCTGCTGTGCCTGTGGCAGCTTCTGCAGCAGGCGATAGCAGATGATGAGGGAGTCCCACAACTCTTCTTCCTCAAACAGCCCCGTAGCAGCCCCAACCAGACCCGTGCTCAACAGCTGCTCCCCCAGCTCCTTTCTCAGGGCTGCTCTCAAAGGAAACAAAACCCCAAAGGCATGCCTGCAAAACAGCTTTCACATTGTCAGCCTGACTGTCTAATGTTGGACACATGACCATGTATGAGTAAAACTCTCATTAGAGTTTTAGTAGTAGTAGTAGAAGAAGTACTTTAGTAGTAGAATATGCAGGCATCTTTTACTATAAGGTGACCACCTGGGGGCACAGATCAGATCAACAAGGCATGGAGGTTGTCAATCAACCCACCTGAGGCGGGTCATGTGGGGTGGTTGGGGTTGGCTTGGGGCTTCAGCCAGCTGCTGAAGGTGCATGAGGGAGCGCTCGAGGGTGCGAGTGCGAGTGCGCTCGTGGCGAGCCTGGAGCAGCTTTGCTGAGGCTCTGATGACAGGATGGCTGCGCGGCTGCCGCAGGACTGCCTCTACGTATGGTGCCATTTGCCACGCCTGCAAATACAATTTTGTTATAGGTAAAAACCAGTTCAGATTGTAAAAGGTTTATATCAAGTTTTGAAACCCATACCTGTAGCTCATCTGCTGAGGTGCCCTTCTTGACCTGCTGCGCAAACCCTAGCAGCACCGCCTGCTCCAGCCCCCCTAGGGGTCTCTCCACCATCCCACCTGACCCCTCCACCATCCTCGGCGCACTCAACACATCTGAGTCTGTTGTGAGCCCCTTCAGCTCGCTTGACTCAGCCTGAGAGCCAAGGCTCGTGGAATCTAAAGCAGCTGAGTCTTCTCCGCTGGTGTAGCCATTGTCCTGAGCTGAGTGGGATGTTGAGACAACTAGCTGAGCTTTGGGGTCCACTTGGTGTGCAGTGCGCATTCCCATTGCACCTGTGTCAAAGCAGCTCAAACATTACATCAAACAAATGCATCTGTGTCAAAAGCATCAGCTCTTCCACAGCCACCACATTCAACAAGAGGATAAGAAGTGCAGAATTGCGGCAAGGGCTCATGCTTTGTATTGAACCTCAGCACCTTGCTGCTACCAACCCAATTCTAGGGCAAGAATAGGCGTGAAAATTACACTAATGTCTGTTTATTCGTACTTTCTCTGTCTCAACAGACACATGTCTTTTCATAAGGTTATGTGTTCACAGTCCTGAGTATCTGAGAATTGGTATTGGTGGCAGATTGGGAGAAGACAGCTGAAGAAGACAGCGCTTTGAGCATGCAGTGGAAAGAACAGAGTTTCTTACATTCCATGCAGCACATGATTGATCCTGCCGTCAGATGGGACTGCATGCACAACAGCTAGGTCATCAAGCACTTTGCATGCAGCCTAGACCAGCCATTGCCATAGCACCCTGACTGCAATTGCAATTCCTGTCTTGCCTCTCCTACTGGCCCATTACCTCCCATACAATACAGTTGAGAATCAAGTGGGACTCTCATGATATATACACGCTCTCGGCCAGTCTTTGAACATGCAGGGTGGCGCCAAACAGTAGCCTTGACATGACATGAGGTAAGCTGCACTCACCTTGTACGCTTGTTTGCATGCCAAGGGCTTGCCCTGCCGCCTGCAAGTGCCCCAGGGCAGTATGAGGGCTGCTGTACACATGCTCAACAAGAGCGCACTCTAGTTCTGCAGCAGCTGCCAGATTGCGTCTGCTGACACCAAGGTCCAAGGTGGAGTCAGGGCCAAAGAACTTTAGCACCTGCAGCAGCTGACGCAGTCATCCATATTGCAGCGCTGGCAGCAGATCTTGTCATTCACTCATGTTCACTCGTGAAACACATGTCTGTCCCTAAAATCTGGTGCATTCAGGCCTGACTGCTGGTAGCAAAACATAGTGTAGCTGTTCGTTGACCTGGGCATCCCGGTGTATTCCTTGGCTTCTCATTAAATTGACGCCAAAAGCCATAGTCTTTTCTTTTCTTTCCTTTCGAGCTGTTCATTGTCATCACAACCGCATGCTCCCCGTCAACACCACCACCAAACATGGCAGATCACATGTGCATACTCACCAATGGCTCAACATGCATCAAGGATGTGTTCAGGTTGGCTTAATTGCACACCTGAGGCATGAGCAAGGAGAGAGCAGATCTTATGTGAGTACTCACCAATGACTCAACATGCACCAAGGCTATGTTCTAGGTTGAGTCGATTGCCCACCTGAGGCATGAGCATGGAGAGAGCAGATCTGAGAGTGGCAGCAGATCTGTTGAGCAGGCGCTGATTGATGAGCAGCACTCGCGCTGTCCACCAGCTCCAACTGGGCAGATCTGTCAACACTTCAGACACCTGATCACCATCTATAGGTTTGTCCTCTTTGCTGTGCACAAACAAGAGCCCTATAAAGGAGGCACAGATGTTTGACTCAATCACAGCTGCACAAGACAGCATGCTATCTACTGTTGCTCCCAAGCAAGGGGTGCAACTTGGGATGGCGCTGGAGAGCAGACTGATGATAGCTACAACACTTTTTGCAACTCAGCAACTTGTACTGATGCTCAATCACTCAGTGTCATACGTCAAAGCCAGAAGCACAATCAACAATGCTGATGCATCTTTGCCTGCAGAATGCTGTGATGTTGCCACACCTCAAGCTCGTCTTTGTCAGAAAACCACCCTTGGTCTGACACAGGCATTTGCATGTTGTCAAAAGCAGCACTGGCAAATCAATGCATTACAGAAATAGGCCATGCAGTGGGGACTTTGGGCTATGGCCTATGGTCATAGCTCCGGGCTGCCGCCTTGGGAGGCCCCCATTATAATCGCTGAAAAGCGTAAACTTTTCTTTTCTTTCTTTCATGCAGTGGAGGAAGCGCTGTAGTGGGGAAATGCTGCTGGGCCTCACCAAGGGGTGCTGTCAGTAATGTCCGGGCAAGCAGCAGGTATTGCGGCAACCTGACTTTGCCTGTAACCTCCTCCCCATCCACTGCTAACTGCTGGCTGGCCCATCGGTCTCCATCACTAACTGTGTCGTGCCCCAGCACGCTGGTAGGTGTCGTCGCACCAGGTGGGACCTCATCATTGCTTTGGTGTGAGTGCAGATCAGCAGGACAGTCTGGCAATGATGCAGGAGGTCTGCATCATACACAGATTTGCATCATTAATGGACTAGTTTTTGAAGAGTCTCACTGTAAACCTTGGCAGGGGGCTCTCAGGCAGCAGCAAGCCAGCCTTCCTGTCAGGAGATGCTGTAAGGAATTACATGTTTAGCATGCTGCAACTACCATGTGGAGTCGTTTACCCAGTCAGGTTGGCCTGAGTAAATATGAGGAAAGATGCCACTGCAGCTTGAAGCTGCAGCAAGCTGTCAGCAGCTGAGGTATTCTGTCTGATCTGCTCTTCGACAGCTTGGAAGTAGTCCGGTGTCGATGTGAATGATCGCTGCTTCGGTTGCAGCCAAGGCTGCGCTTCGGAACGAGACAGAGCCTCCGCAAAGTGCCCAGCCAACACGTCGGTGAGCAGGCCAGCGGAACGTCCTGCACAGATCGCCTCAACAACTCAGCATGCCCTGCACTTGTATACACAGTTGGTATGCCCAAAACACTCGTCAGTACCGTCGTCTGTCACGCCAACGTCAGCAGGCGTTTTGCTTGTTTCGGACAGTGTCGCCGTCAGCAGACGAACTTCCGCGGCGGCCATTGCTGTCGGCGGCAAAGAAAAGCGTCTTTAAGCTCAACACGGAATCATGCGCCAAAACCAGTGCAGAGCACGCTGGTGCGCTGCGCCTTCAACATGCGCTTGCGTTACGGAAAAAGCTCTGTGTTATGACTAACCTGTTAGTCAACGACTACAGTGTACTACACACCTGAAACTGATTGCGCACAGCTCAACCAGTTTGTGTCTTTCTTCGAGTACAGGTGTTCTGCATACTGGCAGATTGCCTTGTCTCAGTCCGGTGAACGGAGTCTGTTATATTTCTCCCTTTGAAAGGCTTGGATCAGTGTTTCTCTTATTGCCGGGTAGCGGTATGCCGGTCAACACGACTCCCGACAGCAGAGCCGCAGCACTGAAGAACGTCGATGTCGATGACATACAAGGTACGCAGTGTACAGCATGAGTGCGCACCTACATTAGACACGCCTCCACCCTCTTGCTTTGCAGCCTTCAAAGAAATATGCATCAGTCACGAGCTATCAGAGCGAGATGTAGTCCAGCAGGATGAACCGATTGTGTCAATCGAGATGTTTTTGTTCAACCTCCCCAAAGTGAGTGCTGACAAGGGTGCAACTTTGATGCTGCAACTCGTTTGTGAGACTGAGCAGCCTGGCTGCTTCTGCTGCAGATGTGCTGTATGCATCTCTTCCCTCATTTACAGAGCCTAATGATATCCCAACAGGTATGATCACGTCCAATTGCTTGCACACTGTTGCTTACAGATCTCATCTTCAGTACTGTACGCGACTACTGGCGTAGGCTGTCAGCAAGATTGAAGGTCTAGAAGGATGTCCTTGTCTTGAACAGCTGTGGCTGAATGAGAATGAGATCACAGCAATACAGGGCTTGGACCTCTGCCCACAACTTCGCCGCCTGTACCTGTACAGCAATCGCATCACAGCCATTCAGGGCTTGGGGGCTCTTCAGAAGCTGGAGGTGTGCCTTGCAGTCTTGTCCCATGTGCTGCACCAATGCATTGATGTTGTTCAACCTGCACTGCTCATGTTTGAGCTTGACTTGCATTGCTCGTTTCTTGGCTGTGCATCTGGAATCGCATGTATTGGTACTGTACTGTCACAACCACTCAGCATGCCAATTAGGGAGTCCATGGGTCCCCAAGATAGGCCTCTTATCGCCTGCAAACTGTGCAAACGTGTTGCAAATATGCACAATAGCACCATGCCCTTCTGGCATCTCATGCTATGAACTATCTGGATGTTTGGCGGGCTGCAAGTAAGCCAGTAGTGCTCCCACTGTACATGATGTCCAGGGACAGGATGTCACGCAAATTGCTCTGCAGGTACTTTGGCTGGCTGACAACCAGATCAGCTGTATAGCAGGGCTGAGTCAGTTGACAGCCCTCCAGGAGCTAAATCTGGCCAGGAACATGATTGAAGTGGTGTCTGACACGCTAGGGGCCAACACAGCCCTGCACACCCTCAACTTGGCTGACAACCGCCTCGGCAGCTTCAAGCAGGTTTGCCTATGACAATGTGGTGCTGCAACTGCCTTGCAGCATCTATTGTGCCTTGTGTGTTCAGTGCACTGTCCATATTTTTCCTGCTGGTTTCGTCAACACTACTGCATGTGAGTCCCTAATCATGTTGAGCACACTTCCTGCTTCTACATATCTGGGCCATCATTCTGATTGGCTGTTGTGGCAAATGTGGTGGTGAAACTTATCCAACCATGCTTCCATCCAGTTTTCAGCTCAATGATTGCAAGTATGGAGTCTGACAAGCCTGCTGCTTGCGTGCTGCCAACCACCACCAAAGTGACTGTACTTCCTCAACTCATACCCCTTGCACACTGCTCTGTCACCCTTGCGCTCAATGCTGCACATGTAGTTACACATTGCTGCTGCGGCAAACCCCTAAGAAGACCTGCGTGTACCTTGTGTAGCTGGCATCGCATTTGAGTGAAGCCACATCCTAACCCTCGGGATCCATGTGTCCTTCTGTGCTGTCAGTGCTCACGTTCTAGTCTGTAGGTGTGGCATCTGGCAAGTCTGCCCAACCTGGAGCAGCTGCTGTTCAGCGACCCTGATTGGGGGGCAAGCCCCATAGCCAGGCTTTGTAATTACGCCACATACGCAGCCGTAAACTTGCCGAATCTGCGCTCGCTGGACAGCCAACCACTGAGTGCCCAGACCAAAGCTGTGGCGGAGGCTACCTACCTGAAGAAGAAGATGTACTACAACATGCGCATCAGCACACTCAAGCGTAAGGCAGCTGCCTTGGGGCATCAGGCTCAGCAGGATCTCAAGGTGAGCTACCTGTCATGTTACACCAGTAATCTGTACCTGTAATGTGTAATCACAGCAACAACTTGAAATGTTGGAGGGATGAACTGTGCCTGGCAAGGTGCGAGGAATGTGATGCAGGTGCTTGCACACTCCAAGTATCGCAGCGCTGGACAGACACTCCATCAGGGACACCTGCATAGCTCGATTCCTTGATAACCCAGATACATATGGCATTGCAGGGCACAGTCAAGCAAAAACATCAAGTTGATACACGTAGTTTGTCTGTCCTAAGACCCACTGCTGTGTATAGTTGTGCACCCCACCTGTCAGACACACTGCAACAGGTTCAACGAAAAGAACAACTCTTTGCTGAGAAAGTGTGCAGAATCAACACTTGACATTTGTAGTGAAATACATTTTGCCTTAATCTTGACAAGAAATACCGAATGCATGCATAGGAAGCTGTTCCAAAGGGGTTTCAAGGGTTCCCTGAAGCTCTGTTAATCAAGCACATGGTGACAAAGGCTCTCTAATGCAGGCACAGCTGGCTCCCTTGCAGCATGCGCTGTGCAAGCTGCAGTATGAGAGCAAGGCTGTGGCATCACAGCTTGAACAGTTCACCACAGCTGCAAGCCTCACGACCGGCGGTGGCACTTGTCTGCAACAGATGCAAGACAAGGCTCAAGCACTGCAGCAATGCATTGATGACAAGCTGCAGCAGGTGTGGAATTGGCTGTGTCCAGTGACACCGACTTTCAAGTGTTCAATTCTCTGCAAATGCAGGCAACTGTGTCCGACTAATAGCTCCAATGAACTTATGGGCTAACAGGGTGTTTTGATGTGACTAGCTAACATGTTGATGCTAAATTCAACTGTCCCATTGTGCTCTGACTTGTGTTACTATCCCATACAGACCAACTCTCTGGGACCTATTGTTGTCTCATGCCCTGTTGGTAATTGGTCTGGCCAGCAAAGGCCTTTGCATACATGACAAGATGCATCAATACACTTTCTTGGTGTTACTTCAAACACCAAAAGAAGATGCTGTACAGGGAACTACTCGTGACTGTACATACCTGATCCTGAGGCAAGACTTTCTGGAGCATTATAATCTGTCTTTCTCTCATCCAACAAACAAGCAAATGAATGAACATGGTGCGCGTGCATTGCTTTGCCACATGGTTCTCATTTATGCTCTAACATCTCATGAGGCAAGTGCATTGAATGGCCAGCACCAGATGAATATCTTTAGGATATAGGGTTTACTCAAACCCTAAATGAATATAGATGAATATCTGGATGCAGGTAGCCAGACAGGAACAGGAGCTTGCAGCAGCCTATAAGGCTTCAGACAGGGTGACACAGGGACTGGTACATCAGATGCTGATGGAGCTGGAGACTGGGGGCAACATCAGGTCAGCTTCTTCTTGCACTAGGGTTTCAACCCTAAACATTGTTGCACTCAGTATCTCCGGCTACATGCTTAGTATGTACATATGTGTAGGTGCAAGTATACACATTGCATAAAAGGCAACTGATGTTCACATCATCTGCTGCACAAGAAGTTGTTTTGACGGACTTCTATGGGATATTTAGCATGGGCTTTGCACGTCCCTTGCAGTCATCTTCCGGCTTCCCACCATGTTCTACATGCACACTGAGCAACGCAGCTATCCAGTTTGCATTGCAAATGGGGACTGTTTGATGCAACTTGACAGGGGCAAGCAAACTTGATTGACGCAGGCCAAAAGCTGCTATTAGCTTGTGGACTAAACAAGCTGTACCCATCTGGCTGTACACAGCCAAGGTGGGCACAAGCTTGACTATTTGCAACCCATACAGACTCAAAAGGCACCAGCCAATGTATCTAGAGCAAGGCTACAAGGTGGTAGGAGTAAGCACTTGTCCAGTGCTGAGGCAATGTGCTGGAAGAACAGCATGTCATGCCGTTGAGTTTGTTGGTGCAGGTTTGAGGAAGGCAAGGTCGGTGATCATTGGTTGGCAACCTACTCTCAGCTGCTGGAGTTTGTTGGTGCAGGTTTGGGGAAGGTAAGGGTGGCGATCAGTGGTTGGCAACCTACTCTCAGCTGCTGGAGTTTGTTGGTGCAGGTTTGAGGAAGGCAAGGTTGGGGATCAGTGGTTGGCAAGCTGCTCTCAGCTGCTGGAGGCCAGATGGCAGCAACCCACTGGCTTGGGGTACCCCCATCTGGGCTCACAGCCTCCTGTGCTTCAGAGGCTCACCAGAGTGCACAACAGGTTTCTGCGCAGCAGGTGAGTCAGATGCATTACCAGACCCTTTGTTTGGCATTACATGTGCCAGGTCATGGTGTGATCAGAATCTGTGTTCAGGGCTTGTACTGGATTGTCCCCAGTAGAAGCTGTATAGGGGACAGCTCATTGTCCTAGAACATCTTCACAATGCAGAAACGCTTTTTCACTGTCCTCAAACGTTTCCAGGTTTAGATTTCCAGTGTAGAAATGACGTTTTTGAACTATCTCATTTTGGGATTGAGAAGAGCTACATGCCACCAGCTGCTGCAGACGTCACAGAAAGCTGGATTTGAAACCCAGGCTGACACGACCTTGAACAGCCAGATAACTGATCCATCATTCAGCAGCAATACACATCAAATGCTGCCTCACTACTTAGGGCCAGCCCAGCAATGGGTTATCAGTACATTGGGCCTCACCACCACTCTTCCTCTGCAAGCATCCTAGCTCCTCCCCAGGGTTGGCTAGCCCAAATAGAGGCAAACAGACAACAATTTTGTAGCAATTGAGCCTGTTGGGAAGAAAGAGGACCTTTGAAAGTCTACAAAAAAATGCAACGTCAAGCTGTGCCAACAATTCCACCCTGTCATGCATATCAACAGGCTTTACTCCTGCACACAGGCTGGAAAGCAAGCTGGATGAACTCAAGCTAGCATCCACGCAGAGTGGCGACCGGCATCTGCTGGAATACCTCTTCTTCTGCAGTGACTCTGCTCACCTGCAGCGGCTGGCTGAGGAGGGCTTTCCCCAACCGCCCTCCCAGCCCCTGTCCAACAGCCTCACAATGGCCCTGCAAGCCGGCCCTCCTGGAACGGCCCTGCAGACTAGGGCTGCAGAGCAGACGCGACATGTGATGGTGGCCAAGGTGCTGATGAGCCACTGCTGCAAGGTGAGACTGAACCAACCAAACAATGCAGCAATCATGCAATCAAACAAGTAGTCAATGAAGCAATCCAACGGCCATCCAACCGATCATTTGGTCCATCCATCCATCTGTAAACCAATCAATCATTCCGTTTGTCAATGTATCAATCAATCCCTACCCATACTTCAATTTTTAATTTCATCAATCAATCCAATAGTCAACCAGTCAGTCAATCAATCAACCAATCAACCAGTTGGTAAAGCAAGCTGTCAGTCAATCAATTGATCAAAACACATGTCCTGCCAATGGGACTCATCAGGGAGTTTTACGTACAATGACAGGGAAGCCAGTACATTAAGCAGGTGAATGTTCAAAGGAGTTTAGCATTGCAACGCCTGCCTGGCCCGCAGAGCCTGTAGCAATTCTGACCTCTGTACTGCTATGCACAGCTGTTCCTGTTGGTCTGGCGCACTGTTGTCTGTTGCTGCATGCATAGGGCCACATGGCATCTGCAAACCCCACATGACTGGCTGCTTGCAAACTGTTAGAGCCAGGAAAGGGCGCCATGACCACAGGACACCAGTCTCCATCTCTGCAAGGGCATCCCGTTTCATGAGCTGCTGAGCTGTCTCATTTCCTGGGATTGAGACTTAACCCAATGCATAGCTCTTTTCAATCCGGAAGCGTCTTTTTTAATTCAGAAACGTCATCCCTACACTGGAAATGTGAACTGAGAAACGCTTGGGGACAGTAAAACGCGTTTCTACATTGGGGAAATGTTTTAGATCTCTCCAGGGCTGTCTTTGCTGCATCTCCAGCTATTTTGTCGCAGGCAGGCCTTGTAGGGAACATCGATGACAGCCATTACCCTGGCTGCTCGGCGGTGTATCAGACCCCAGGGGCAGACCCCAAGCAGCGCTGGTGGCATGTCCTGGACAATGCCTTCATCCTGCCTGAGTACATTGCTGAGGTGTGCTTCAGTCAACCAGCAGGTGAGGACGTCTGCTTGTTCACCTGTTCACTCACTCACTCACTCACTTGCTCACCCACTCGCTCGCTCGCTCGCCCACTCACTCACTCACTCACTCACTCACTCACTCACTCACTCACTCACTCACTCCCTCCCTCACTCTCTCTCTCTCTCAATCACTTACTTCCTCACCCACTCACCGATCCACCAACTCACTCACCCACCCATCCATCTATCTACCCAACTGTCCATCCATTCATGCATGTCTTCTTCGAGTTTCAGACTTGCCATGCTTAGCCATGCATTTCAGCTCTACATCTCAAGTGAAGGCATTGAAACACTGTATGCTGAGCTGCTCACCATACCATGCATGTTGGAGGTGGCCTGGAAAAGAAAGCTTCTCCCAGTCATGTTGAGTGGCATTTGAGGCTAATGGACTGTTGTGTCTGCCCTGTCTGGTGAGCGGGAGCTTGTCCTGAGACACAATGCATGCTTTTGCATGCACACAGTAAGACGTCTTGTCATTTTCAACTGATGCTCTCTTTTGCAGGAAGTGATACCACCAACACTCAGCCGCCTCAAACAGAGACTCTTGCCTCTGAGCTGCCCCACATTGCAGCCCCTCTCATACCCTTCCTCACCTTCTGCCCAACTCAGGATCCCCCAGGTTTGACGGACACCCACCTGTCACCCCACCAGGACCTGGGTGGGTCACAATCACCACGGCAGCCACAGATTAGCACTCTGGCAGCACAGGAGTCACAGCTAGATGCTGACTCAGCTGCAGCTCTGGCGCTGCCACCTGTCCTGCAGCCCAGGCATCGCATGTACCAACTGTCAGAGAAGGGGATTCTGGAGATGACAGGTGTCAGCCTGCTGGGGATGCTGACTCAGCTGAACCTGCATGGCAGCGCCCTCAAGCGCATTGAGGTGAGCTGCTGAACTTGAGCTCTCATGACAATGAGATTGTCAGTGCTGTGCGTAGACTGGCATTCTCTAGCTCCCTGAATGACACAGAGCTCTGCACTTTATGCTTTGTCCTCGACCCTCACCTGATTGCACAGCGTTGTTTTGCTGCCCTATCATATCACCAGCCAGAGGTGATTCAGGGCATCTATGACCAGCGCAACTTGCAATCTGGATGATAAACATAAAGATGCATGCACTTTGCTCCGGCTTATGACCTGCAAGACAGCTCCTGCAGCAGGGCAAAACGTGCAGAATCATCGTCATCGGATCATCCTTTGAACAATGTTGCATGTAAAATTTGTGTTGATGTTGGTACTGCTCTTGAGTTGATGGTGATGTTGTTGATATGCTGACACAGTTGATGGCAACGTTAATGTTAAATGGTAAGATACATGTCGATGTTGATCATGATGTTTTTGCTAGTACTAATGATGCTGACTGACCAATGTTGGCTAATCGATGCCTGGGCAGCCCGATATAATACTGGGCTTCTCATTGAATTGACGCCAAAAAGTGAAGTCTTTTCTTTCCTTTTCTTGGCTAAATGATGGTTGATGATGTACAGGGCTTGGAGGGAGCAATAGGGCTGAGGTCTCTCGTGCTGACTTTCAATGAGCTGACTAGCATGGAGGGCCTAACCCCCTTGACCCGCCTCACCAGCCTGGACCTTTCCTTCAATGCCATCAGCCGCATACAAGCCCTCAAAGTAACTCCCCCCCCCCTTCCCCTCCTCCCTACCTCAGCAAATGGTGGCATGCACGTTGCATATGCTTTCTCTCCTCACATGCTTTCTCTCCTTGCAATCCCATTCGTGAGCTTTGTACATGCTTTCTGATGTCGTCCTGCGAGGCGGACTACCTTGTTTGTAAGCAGGTGCAGATTGGCATGTGTCCTGACCAGCAGCCTTCCTGCTGCTGATGTTGCACAACTGGACTTCAAAAGGGTGCCAGCTGGTGTCTATGGCTTGATCTCTGTGTCCCTTCATGGCCAGAATCTAATGACCATGTCTATGTCATTGTATGTCTGTGTCAAATGGCCAAATGTCTATAGCTGTTGCTATGCATAGGTGGAGAGGCAACACCCACACAGGCCACAACAATGTATCAGCCCTGTCTTGAGTGGCAACAGAGAAGACTTGTAGTCAGCAGAGTTGCTTGAGTCCAGTGCAGCTGATTCCAACTTCGGTTACATCTGTTAAAATTGGAACGATACAGAGCAGATTAGCATGGCCCTCGCGCAGAGATGACACGCATGTATCGAGAAATGGATCCTTCATGGCTGAGTGCAGGGGCTGAGTGCACTGCGGCACATGGATCTACAAGGCAATCAGCTATCACGCCTCGAGGATCTGAACCTCCTGCGCAAGTATGTCTGCTGCCTGACCCACCTAGATCTCAGGGGCAACCCCCTGGCTAGAACCCCCTCCTACGCCCCTCTCACCCTCCGCCGGCTGCCGCATTTGGCAACCCTGGATGGCAAATTGCTAGGGGGGGAAGATTGGGACCATGCTGCTGCATCCCATGGGCTGCTGACTGCACCTATGCTGGAACATTGTGCCTCCACACGGCTGTTGAGCATCTGGTCAACTCCTGGTGAGCATTTCAGCCTTTTGTCTGGCTTGCCTGGCTTTGACAATGCCAAGGTGACAGGTCAGCAATAAAGCTGTACTATAGTGTTGCAGTCTGCAGCTTGCAATGAACACAATACAAGCAATCCTGCGCTCACATCTCAGTAACGACGACATGCTGCCATGCTTGTGCTCAATGTATAAAAAGGTCAAGACACCTGTGACATGAACACTACACTGCGTCCATGTAAACACACTCACCTCACTTGACTGGTCTGCAGCCAATGATTGTTGACTACAGATACTGGGCAGCCCGGTATAGTACTTGGCTTTTCATTGAACTGACGCTGAAAGGCGTTATCTTTTCTTGACTACAGATGGGCAGGCGGGCCCAAAGCCAGCGGCGTGGTGGGGTCATGTTGTGGAGCTGCGCATGGCAGATCAGGGCCTGAGGCGCATTCAAGGGCTGGACCAGCTCACTGCCCTGCGCAAGGCCTGCTTTGCTCACAATGAGATCAGCCACATTCAAGGGCTGGAAGCCTGTACTGCCCTTCAGGAGCTGTCCTTTGAGGTGAGCATCTACACACTTTGCTGACAATGATAGAAGGTATGCCAGGCCAGCTCTCACTGGCGACGGTGTTGTTCGCGTTGTGCAGCAAGTACTGCAAGAGTGCATTGTTACAGCTTTGCAAGCAACAACAGCCCCATGACATGTGTGAAAGCCCTCAACTGTACTGCTCTGGCAGCCGTACTTCATGCTGCAAGTGTTACAACTACTGCAGTCCTATGGCTTGGCAGATGGACGCATGATAAGGACAAGGTGCTCTGTTGCATGTCCTGTTCAAAATGACAGCCACTGATCATGAGGAAGAGAAGTCAGGTGCTGTGCTTTGCTCTGCTATGGTCAGGTTCAAACTCTGCAATCAAGCCAGCATGAGGATGGTTTGATTGTAAGTTTGGCATGTAAGCTATCCTCATGATGGGCTGTGCATCATGGAAGTCTCAAGGGAGGCTTGAGCCCAACCTGGGATCATTTCAATCTCCTCTATGTTGAACACCTAACAGCGGCATCTTCTCTTTGCTTTTGCTTTTCTTTCTCTTGGGGGTGTCTATGCTGAGCTGGCTACGTCCTAGGGCTTAAAGTCAGAACCTGAGTGGCCCCTTTGTGTGAATCTGCAGGGCAACAGTATCGCTCACATGGACGGCTTGAGTCATCTCAGTGCACTGTTGAGCCTGGATCTGAGTTGCAACAGGATCATGAAGGTGACTCACCTGTCCAGCTTGACCCTGCTGTGCCACCTGGCAGTTCACGGCAATCAGATCACATCCCTGGCAGGTGCGCCGCCCATGTGTCCCCTGGTTTGGTCATGATTGATCTACTGTACAAGGCATACCCTGATGGTTGCCGGCATATATTTACACATATATCTATATTCCTGCCAAAGCCAAGGCCCTACCTGAGGGGCTACCTCAGGTAGAAGGGATCAGCTCTTATGCAATCACATGTGTCCTTGCATCTGGCACGTGTTGGAGCCAATGACACAGAGCATGCAATCACAAAGAGCTGTGCTGCTGCCGAGTGATCTATGGCAGGGTGTGCACAGACTGTGTTGGTGATGCTGTTGTAGATGAGCTGCATATGATGCATGGATGTTCAGGTCTTGAGCCATTTTTGGCAGCAGCATGCTTTGTTTCCACAAAGCGTGACACTAGGATGTCTTTCTTTGCCGCAGGGTCGCATGCAAGTTTTGAGCTGTGTTCTGGAATGACTTGATTTCTTGTTGAAGAAGGCATGTATGACTCTTGCTCTTTTAATACGTAGCTCACAGTGTGTTCAGAGCTACTCCCTGAGCAGTTATTTGCATTAAGCCCTCCTCTTTTTACCCCAGCATGAAAATTGAGGCATTCAGCTTCAGCACAGTAAACAAGGTGCCAAGGCAGACCAATTCTCTGTCATGCAGTTCCTTCACAATTGAGGTTGATGCAGGCCTGTCATGTCTTGTGTCATTGATGGAGCTGTACTGTGGCGGCAACAATGTGGAGGGGGTCAGGGAGGTGGGTCACCTGAGGGGGTTGCTGAAGCTCATCATCCTGGACTTGACTGGCAATCCTGTAGCGGCGCATGACGACTACCGGCTCTACACCATCTACCACTTGCGCAAGCTGAAGGTGATGTACAGACGCCCTGGGTCTAGTTTCAATGATGTTTGCGTTGCGTGATTGTCAAAACTGTTGGATTGGTAGTTCTTGTAGAGATGCGCAAGACAGACTGCTTTCGGGACACAAGACCTGTACTGCACACACCTAGCTGATCATGAGCTGGAAAGCGACTGTATTGTTATCATCAAAGGTGATGCATGGCATGCAATGCAAGCGATCTCCCTATCAGTTGGATGGGCAGTCATGCCCTCTGCAGCACTTGCGTGGCCCAGCCTTGACAGTAAGTGCCAAATGGTATTTTCTAAACGCCTATATTGCTCTTTCAGCAGACAATTTGTCCCAAGACTGGGCTTGAGGAGACACTGATGATGTCCAGGAGCATATACCTGACATCCCATACAGTTGACCCCAGTATACCTGCTCCTAGGGACACTAGCGAAGGATGAATCATTGAATGAATGATGGAGTGATGAAGGATGTATGCATGAACTCATGTCTGAACAAATGAGTGCATGCACGAAGGAAAACGAGCAACTGCCCATAGTACAGTGGCCTTCGTCAACACTCTTGCAAATGAATGCCAGAGGCTAGCAAGACGTCAGTCAAGGATCAAGCCACAACATTAACCGCTTCTGCCAACCTTGTCTCTGCTACATTCCATAAGGAGGAGCCCTGAGAGCTGATTCAAATAGTATTGTGTCAAAACTTTACTCAACGTTTGCATCCAATGTCCATGTGTGACCCCTGACAGGTGCTGGATGGAGTGACAGTAGAGGCAGGCGAGCAAGCAGCCAGCCGCAATCTGTATGCCGGCAGGTTGACACTAGACAGCCTGGTGGAGCGAGTAGGGCACAGCCACTTTGAGAGGCTGAGGGAGATGGACCTGAGTGGCATGGGCCTTAAGGAGCTTGGGGATGTCTTCACGAAGGAGGAGGGGCACTTCACTGGCATCCAGATGCTCACTCTGGATAACAACGAGCTCACTGAGGTGAGCCTGAGTCAGACTCACACTCATACCTTCAGAATGTTTTAGATCGTATTGCCAAAGATATGGCTCTCCTTAGCACCGGAAGAAGTCAAATCACTGCCTTTTCTGAGTTTGTGAGTTTGACAGTCGTACTTGCCTTCTCACAGTCGTTACCCAGCATGACATGTGAATGCTATCTTGCTTTCAGAGCCTGTAATTGTAATGTACCTGTTCTTTGCTTTTGCGTAGATACTTGACGGAATCCTCCACCCAGTTGTGTGTTATGCAGATCTCAGGCTTCTCATCTTTCACAAGCTTGGCAGTGCTCAGCATGGGCAGCAATAGACTGG
>JAABUK010003755.1_pt1 | contig 25332 bp, 28 predicted proteins | sample 5559141 | NCBI WGS metagenome assembly JAABUK01 (sample SAMN10711869, study PRJNA513367) | rock metagenome | isolation source: Antarctica rocks | place: Antarctica: Victoria Land, Pudding Butte nord | collected 2016-01-03 | reverse complement strand
CTCACTGCTCACTGCTCACTGCTCACTGCTCACTGCTCACTGCTCACTGCTCACTGCTCACTGCTCACTGCTCACTGCTCACTGCTCACTGCTCACTGCTCACTGCTCACTGCTCACTGCTCACTGCACCTGTGCTCTGCTGACATTTTCCATGAACATTCGTGAAGGGAAACTGCAAGTACATGTGCATGACTGTGATGTAAAGGTCGCAAGACTATCAAGGGTGAAGTTGGAACCTCCTGGGCATCTGCACTTTTGGAGCAGCTGTTACTAAGCTTCATCAAATTGTGACACATGGGGGCAATCTGCCGTGTGGTAGCGCTTGATATCCATTGTCACCTGCTGGTGAACATGTTCAGTGATGTGCTGATAAGGAACATCACCATGTACCATAGATAGGAGTCTGACCCTGGGTAAGTGCACAGTTGTTGATGGGATTAGATGTTTGTAAGCAAATTCAACTCCAGTTCAAGAGTGTATAGGCTACACCCTACATGAGTGAGGGCTTACAGCAGAGGAGGCATTGCTGAGGAAGCAGTCCCAAGCAGTGTGTCCCTCTGAGACAAAGGCCTTGGCCACTGCCAATGCTTTATGGTGCTCAGAGTGCTTGCCACTGTACTTTTGCCCCACCACTGCATGCACTCAAGCAGTTCAACAAGATGATCCATATGGGCATCTGAACAGACAACGATGTCAGATGGAGTTGAACGGAAATGCTTTATGGTTATCGGAGTGCTTGCCACTGTATTTCTGCCCCACAACGACATGCACTCAAACAGTTCAACAACATGATCCATATGGGCATGTGACTGGACAGACAAAAACATCATGTGGACTTGACTGAATGCACACCTGTTCAAATCTGGCATCTTTCTGTTGCAAACCCGCAAGCAGACAGGCTATCTTGAGCACAATTGGGCGCAGTTTGGCATTGCTTGCACAACAGCTCATTGTTATTTGCAGCAGAGCCACTCTGATAGAGCTTGACCCAACATGCAGCAATCGCCATGGCCGGGAATCAATGACAAGACAGTAGCGTGGAGCTTTGCAAATGTCTCAGATGCTACCATAATGCAGTCACCTGCTAAGTTGTCCTTTGCTTTGGGGTCATCAAGTTCATGCTCGTCTGATTACCAAGTCTTAGGGTCTGATGACGATTGAGTGCTGCTGAAAGACTCCTTGAGGGGCAGTGTGCTGTTTGCATGTTCCAGCCCTGCATGATGCACAGACAAATAATTCAGCTTGCTACCGGGCAACGTTCAAACCGTATGGCAACTTCGTAGTAACCTGACGAACGGCATACGATTTTCTTTTGAGTTATTGTCTGAATCAGATTGCAAAGGGCACATGAGGCAAGACAGGGCTCATTGCTTGTGACTGGCCATGGTCTTGTGTGTGTGAGGTGCTGATGCACTGCAGTGACAGTATGAAAGGTATGTGTGCAATGACATTATGCGATGACAGCTTGTAAGCTGGGTTGCAGTGCGAGCCCAAGTTCGACAAAGCCTGCCAAGAGAATGCAGCCAAACGTAATCTTTGCATACAGATGGTGAACACTTTGCGAAAATGTTGCAGAGACAGAGGTGTGTACACGTGTGCACAAGACGCTGCAAGTCTGTTCTTTGTAGCAGCAGCGAATTCAGGCAGTGCGTGTGACTTACCTGGACTCGCCATTGCCGAAGGCATCGCAAAGTCGCCAGCATACGCAGCGCGCTCGCGGCCGGCTGCACTGGGTTTTTGACCCGCCACAGAAAACACGTTGATGCTGCACAATAGCATTTGAATGAGCGAGATATCACTCTGAGCTTACTCACAACGTGTTGGTTGCAGACATGCAGGCATAACACAATGCAGGCGAAGCTGAGTGCAAGCAAGCGCAAGGTGATCGCCAGATTCAGTCCTGATCGCTGGAACGTTACACAGCCACCCGGCTACAGCTGTCAACTAGGTTGTGTATCACAGCCGACAAGGGAACCATTACTGCAAGTAACAGCGGCTTGTTGATTACCTGGAACCTGCAGGCGCAAGTGCTGCAGGCAAGTTGGGCTGCATGTGCTCGACGTACTCCGGCGGCGTGCTGTATGGATCTGTCATCGCTTCCGGGGAGGTCGGTCATGCGATCTAGCTTTTGTAGAAGCCTTGTACGCTTGCTTTTCACGCTTAGGTCAACCATAGTATGTATTCGCACGAGTCTGCACGAGCTGGCATCTCAACGTGCGCTTACCTAACGTGAGAAGCTGAGAATGACTAATGCTGAGGTGATTGCTTTTGCTGGCGCGCACAGCCCCCACGATCGCGGGGGGGGGGGGGGCGGGGGAGGTACTCTTATATACAGTATTAGACATCTTTAAGCCAAAAAGGATGAGATAATAGGCCTCCAAAAAAGGATGAAATAATAGGCCCCCAAAACATGATGAAAGTACAGGCCACCAAGGAGCAGCAGCAACGTGGCTGCTGTTGCACATGCAATGCCAAGGTGCAGGTGGTCAGCGCTGCAGCTGACAGGGCTCGAGGACAAACAGTTACAGCTACAGGCTGGATTAACACTTACAGGCTGGATTGGCGCCAGTTGGAAAACTTTAAAGTAGTATTCTATGAGGCTACCAAGGCAGAAATATGTACATGGACTACCACGGGGTTTCCTGGGCGATTCCATGATAGCTACCTTGGAGGTGCATGACACTTGGGTAGGCACTTCCAAGCAGACTAGTCAAGCACTTACTGTGATACGTGTGTACTATACATTGATGCATGAAATATACAGCAAAAAACTGCATTCAGGCAAATATATATATATTTGTAGCTAAGGCAGCATGTGACCTCCAACAAATGCGAAGCTACACAATACTTCTACAAAGGCATCATGCAAAAGCGAAATTTCAGAAAACATGGCTATCATGCCAAAATTCATGACCTGTCACCCAACATACAACTAGACCTCAGGGAACAATAGTAGTCAATATTGAACTCGAGTTGCGGCCACCATGGAAACAACAGCAAAGCTCACTGATGCAACTCATCAGCATCTGTAGTCGACCCTGGTTTTGCAGTCTGCAACAGCCTAGTCCTTAGGCCCTACTGCATGCAAACACTAACACCATAACGGTGCACTGCAAACAATGAGAATACTGTACATCATTTGACGCCCTGATTTCTCTAGATCACAGAAAAGAAAAAGCATGGCTGAGCGAGCATCAAATGTTAACCAGATAGAACCAATGCCTTGACCATGCACTCAAACAACTGTTTCTGAGCCATTTGTAGGGGTCAGTCCCTCGTTTTGAATCATTGATCCATTGATACCAGGTGTAGAGTTGTTGTTTGCAAGCTCAATGCCCTTGCCTACACGCTGTGTCTTCCCTTTTGCAGTCTGCTGCAGAGCTGGGAAGTTGGTTTGACCCAGATCCCTTTGGCTTCCTGAGGACAAACACATACCATAGTATGCCCAATCAGTTCTCTCCCATACAGTTGATGCAAAACCAACACAGAGGAGGTGCGGTCACCAAATGACAGACAAACGAAGATAGAGCTCTGCATGACATACAGTGACTTTCACACTGACTACGTCAAGCTGATCCACACGCAGGCAGTCTAAATGTGCAACACAAATGTGTTCAAACTGGCTGTTGAAAACAGAGTCGTAACACAATGTGAATGCAGGCTTGAAACAAATGATGGTTCAGCTGTCACCATGAATGCTGCCATTTGCCTGCAATCCGCCTTGAACTTGGCCTGTAGATGCTGTCCAACAACAAGTCAAAGGCTAAAAACAGGGACAACACCTTTGATCTGTAAATAGCATCGATCATCTGTGCAAGGCATGCTGCCAGTGGTCATATTGTTGTTGATATCGTCCAGCAGTGCCTGGCTGCTTTGCACAGGTACAGACATATGTGCAGACAAATGCAGACAAATGCTATATTATACAAATACAGACAAATGCTATATTATACACTGACCTATGACGCCTGCCGCCCTCAGTCGTTCCTCTTCTTCTGCAGGAGTGCATCCCACAAGCAAATACTCAATATCGTTTTTGAGCATGACTATGATGAACAGGCCGCCCAGCACCACAGCCTGAGCAATGATGTTCTTATACGCCACGCTCGATAGGTACATGCCAATGAAGATGTCAGCAATACCCAGTGCCAGCCCAGCCCTGCCTATTGTCCAGTGGGTCAAGTTCCATGCACGCCTCAAATTTGATGTATTAGGTGGCTTCATGGCAACACCTGCTACAACCTGCATGAAGCTGACACTCAGTATTAACAACAGCTGACTGTGGCCACTCAGAACATGAGCTGTCACCAAGTACGCAGCAAGTGCTGGAATGCATATCACAGCTTGTTATCTACTGCTCACAGGCCAAACACAGCTACATGCTCACTGACAAATTTACATGCTCACTGACACAGATATGCTGTCACCACCACATGCCCCTTGATACAGCTACACGCTCCGCCACATAGCACTGCATGCATACATACATATCAGAATTCAACATTTGTTACCAAAACATTTCTTATTCCTTATGAAAGAGAATCTGAAATGGGATGTGATCAGGTCACAGACCAAAACATTGGTGATTCCTTATGAAAGAGAATCTGAAATGGGATGTCATCAGGTCACAGACCAAAACACTTGTGATTCCTTATGAAAAGAGAATCTGAAATGGGATGTGATCAGGTCACAGACCATGTTGCAAACTACGCAGACCAACAGTAATGCACCTAACCAGAACTGCAAGTTACCTGCCCAGTGACTAGCAGTAAGTTTGCAAGCACAGTTGAGTAAGCAACGTCCCTAGCAGCATAGTCAAAATTGTTGCATGTAGATGGTGCTGACCTTCGACGAAAGCTGATGATGCGAAGCAAGAAGATGTGTCACACCTGAACCAAAGCTGCGACATTGACTGCAATGCCGATGATTTTGTGCTGCCAGACCAGACCTCCGCGACCAGGGTCTAGATACACTCCCACAGACAGACCAGCCAGGCTGGCCAGGAATCCAAGCAGCAGCAGGGCTCTGTGCAAGTGAAACCACCAGGTGCTTATGCCTCTCACAGTGCGGAAGCATGCTATGACAATGCCAAAGGGGGCTAAAAAGCCCCATGCAAGACACATCAGCCAGCCATGGACCTGCAGAAGCAGGCACAGTTGGGCAGGATTTGTGCGCTCTCAAGTGCACACAACTACACACACACACACACACACATGAGAGTGTGTACACACACTCTGCTACATGCACTGCATTTTGACATGTATCGATTTGTCAGGAAACTCGCCAGCAGATAGCTTGCAAGCGTACATGAACCAGTTTGTTGCGGTGAGCCTTTGATGCAGCGGTCTCCTGCTCCTGCAGCAGTTGCCGGCCCCTCAACCTTCCTCCCAAAATCGTGTGTGACCCACCCAACTCCTGCTGCAACAAAGGCAGATGCAGCAAAAATTTGGTACAGGGCAAACAACTGATTTGACTTTGCAGTTGCAACCGGATCCGTACGGCGCGCGCGCAACGGTGCACCAGTGGCTGCCAGAACGCACCTGAAAATTGCCGGCAAGAATGATAGTGCACAGACTTCCCACAAGCACAGTTGCTATTACGCCGCACAGCAAAGACGTCCGTGTGCGGTGTGATCGGTGAAGCTGCACGTCAACTCGCATGTCGACTCGCAAACTCAACTGCAGGACGCCGCACAGAGTTTGCGAGTCGACAACAAAAGGTAGTTAGACGTTTTGCCTGGCGCAAACAGGCTGCTATTCATCTCACGTTCCAGACAGCGCGATTAACACTGTCAGGTGTTATAGACGTGGCGTTATAATTATAACTGTCAATGACAACATCACCTGCAGCTGCACCTGCAGCTGACAGTGTCAATCGCGCTGTCTGTGAAAGTAATGACGCTAAGAAACGAGTAGAATTGCGACAGCATGCAAGACAAGGCATGCCACAATTGAAGCACTGTAATGTTTTGACCCAATGTTACCCACTGATACTGTATCTGCCACAATACCTATGATGCAGGCATTTCACCAGGCTCTGCAAATCAGTGCATCCTTAGGACGTGTATCTGACATCCAATATGCTTAGGAAACCCAATGTTGCCTCTAGGTGCCCGACATCTTGCTATTTCACAATTTGAATGTATGACACAAATCAAGCACAGCTGCCTATGATACAACCATCAACAGTAACCTGCAGCATAGTAGGCTCTGTTGGACATGAAACCAAAAAAACCTGCATGAGTTCACTAGAGTGTGCCATTAGTGACTATGTTCTTGCAGCATAGTCAGCTCTGATGGGCATGAAACCAAAAAAAGTTGCATGAGAGTGTGCCACTAGTGACTATGTTCTTGCAGCAGGGTCCAGCAGTTGCTTTTCTGTGACTACCCACAGCCTCTTGGCCAGCTCTGCATCCTGTGCCTGTGCTGTGGGTTCAGCAATATTGCAGTCAGCCAGATATGCTCCAGACTTGCCACTCAGCTCAGGAGCTGTTGCTGCATACACTGAAGTTGCTGCACCCTACATTGCACAAAAAAAGTAGTTGTTTGACCTGACAAAAACTGCATGATAAAGCAAAATCTCCTATTTGTTTGCATTTATTGTGTCAAACAGGATGTACATTCCAATTCAGCAGAATTTCAATGCTGTTCCAATCTGCAAGATTCTAGACCTCAGTGGCCAGAAACCTGTGGATCTAGCATCTCAGACTGCATGCAGCAAGTCTGCAATGTCCTCATGATGCAAGTTGTACATACCCCAGGACATGTGCATGAAACTGAAGCAAGAAAGGCTCTTGTGCAGTAGCAAGCTTTTTGCATGCCCAAGATCTGCCCAACAGCTTCTGGCTGTAAGACACAAACTGTGCTGCTGGTGCTGCTGGGTCATGCCGTACCTGCTCTGGGCTCTTGGAGAAGAAGTACAGACCATAGTTGATAGCATATTTCAACAGACCCATGTGCCGGGACAGTCCACTGGCAATTATGCCTGGGTGGAGGCAAAACACTTCAATGTTGCTTCCTTGCAGCCTGCATGAGTACATGAAAACTTGAATGTCAAAGGCAGTTTGCGCATTACCAGACTATCAGAGACATAGCATTGTTGTACAGCATGAGCAGTATGCACAGCCAGTCTGCACCGCAAAGATGGATGTTATGGTATGACCAAAGCGCTGAGCGGTGTGATTGGCAGCTTGACTTCGTTGAGGTTTTGATCTGTGTGATCTAATGCTAGCTACAGCAGTGCATAGCATTCCAGCAACTGAACTGTCTTGTCTGTTACGCCTTTGAGCAAGAAACTAGGGGAAGGGGAGGGGGGGAGGGAAAGAGGGGGAGGGAAGTGGGGGGAGGGAAAGGGGGGGAGGGGAGGGGGGGGAGGGAAGGGGAGGACGCGGGGACAACACAATTGAGCGATTGCATCTAGAGAAATTTGTGGTAGGCCAAAGCTTCCCTGTGGTGCAGCACAGGAATCACCACACTCTGGCATGCTCATGCTGTTATACACACACTTGTTATGGTACTTCTGACACAAAATCACGTCAGCAATTTTCAGAAGTCCTGATGAATGTTGAAGGATGCAGGTGCTGTTGCCAAGCCAATGCAGGCAGTGAATTTTTACCTGCTGGCCAGCTCTTTGGTGAAGAGGATGTTACACAGCTTGGACTGAGCATAGGCAGCCATGCCGCTGTATGTTCGATGTCTGAAGTTCAGGTCATCGATGTCAAAGCCGGCATGCCTGTGCACTGTTGATGACACGGCCACGATTCGAACTGGGCTGCCCTGCAATGCACAGTTTTCCTGCTCATCAGCAGTTGTACCTGCTTACTGCAAGATGCGCATCGAGTGTAGCTGAATCTGTCTGATTTGCTACAGGTATGCAGATAAGTCTCTGGCTGCAAGTGAGTTGCATCATGCTTGTACGCATGCCTAAATGTGGTGGTGCTTGCAGCAGGTATGACACGGCCATGCAGAACAGGTCTTGGAGGTCTGATACATCTCTGTGCCGCGGCCAAACTCACAAGCAGTCTTCACCTGTTTCTTTAGCTTGTCTAGCAAAGACTGCACCAAGACAAAGTGCCCAAAGTGGTTTGTTCCCACTTGCATCTCGAAGTTGTCTTTGGTGTATGTGAGAGGAAGGCCGGCTACTCCAGCATTCAGAATCAGCATGTCAATCTTAGGCTCAGACTGTAGGTTGTTTGCAAAGCTTCTGACATTGCTCAGATCTGCAAGATCTAGCTTTTGAACCTCCACATCCCCCTGCCACAAGCTCAATTAAAAGGTGAGGGACAGCAAGTTGGGCATGCGGGTGTGCCAGTGGGTGTCCAGTGTTCGAGCGTCTGGGTCCTGCAAATTTATGCACTGCGTTCTGGCAGTCGACTTGCCTTCACTCCAGCAGACCTGAGAGTTGCAGCAACCTCCTCGCCAGCAGACACCTTGCGGCTTGTAAGGATCACTCGAGCACCAGCATGTGCCAAAGCACGTGCTGTTTCTACGCCGATGCCCGAATTGCCACCTGATCAGCGTGAGGCAGGCATCGTACAAGTCGAACTAGATTGCCGGAATCAAATTAGAGCGCGTTACAGCGCAATACGCACCTGTGACAACCGCTGTCTTTCCTGTGAGGTCAGCTCCTCTCAGCGCTTGTACAGCAGTGGTTCGGGACCCGAGTACTGGCGCCATAGGGTTTTGGTAAAGATATTTTGGTATACTGCACCTGTTTGTCGAGCAATGCGCTCTCAGCAGAGTCGATTGTAACGCTTGTTGACGTCATAATTATGCGACATTTGGATTCCTTGATGAATTGGATCTCAGATAGACGTTCCCAAGCATACACTGATTTGCAGAGCTTGGTAAAGTGCTTGGATCATACATGGTAGGTATCTTGTGTTGGATACAGCACGCAGCCAAGCAAAGGTTTGTCTTAGGCTGCGTGATGCATTGAAATGCATATGAAGTGACATTGGATTGCACAGATATGCTGATTTTCTCTCTGTCCTCAACTTGCGACATTGCGCGTTGCATAATCTATGTGTCTGTGGCAGCTCAAAATCAAGCTCGGGAGCTGGGCTGCACAGCATCATGCCTGCTGCTGCGTGTGAGCTCCAGCTGCAAAGGCTGCATGTGTTCATGTTTGCATACAATCGTAACTTTGGGCCTCATGTTTGTGGAATACTATGCACTCCAAGTCACCAGGCGAATACGTGGTATCCTTAGTGGTATGAATCCGATGACAAGTTCCCGAAACTGCACTCTTCAGCAAAGCTCGGTAAACTGCCGGGATTAGTGCGTACATAGAGAGTGTCACTGCAAAATGTAACGGTAGGCATGAAGGGGTTTCATATGCATGTAGGAAGGGCTGACTGAGTGCTGACATATTGCAAGCTGTCAGCTGTCAAAGGATCTGAGGCTGAGGTTTGGTCCAGCTGATGTAAGCTGCCGGCCACGAGCTCAGGCACAAAGCATGTAGAGTTCTTGCAAGGTGAGGCAGTGTTTATACCTATATCAGCAGAGCAAAAAGCCCTCAGAATGAGTGCAAAGGCTGGTACGAATAGTCCACGCAGGCATAAGCAGATATCCGTTCACTCAGGCACAAGGCAGACAGGCTCGTGACCGGCGCGCTGCAGCTGTGTTCTGCGGTTGTTGGCTGTTGACTTGTGTATGCTTCAGCCGCTAGTCTGTGAGTGAGACAGGCATAGAAAATCCGCCTGCAGAGTGACTGGGCAACAGCTACAAACATTGTGAGTGAAGCACATGACAGGCAACATGTACCAGAACATGGCTCATGCTGTGCCTGGGATCAGCAACGCAACATCACATGCAGTGCAAACAAACAGGCTGTTGTGCATGCAAGACAGATGAAATGCATGTAATCACGGTGACAACTCAAGAGACACTTGCCATGCGAGCATACAGGAGGCAGAGAGGTGTGCATCACCAGCTGATTGCTGGTTGATGACACCTTTACCTCTTCTGATATAGGTATAACCACTAATGCAACCTCCAATTCAGCTCTACATGCGTTGTGCTTGCGCTCGTGGCCGGCTGTCAGACTGTCAGCCTCGACCTCACAGTCAGCAACAGACGCTACAGTGCATTTCTCAGCACCTTTCGACGTCAGCAGCTTTACTCTATTGTAAAAATGACCTCCGAGATGCATTTCAATGCATTTCAGTGCATTGCGCAGCCTAACACAACCTTGCTTGACTGCATAATGTATCTGACACAATATCTCTATGATCCAGGCATTTTACCAGCTCTGCAAACCAGTGTATCTTGGGAACGTGTATCTGAGCTCCAATCTACCAAGGACACCTTTACCTCAAGAAGTTGTGATGGGCAATCTGCATGATGTGGCAGAAGACAGCTGCTGTAGCTACTGCTGGTGTTGCTGCTGCTTGTGCTATCTGTGCTGCTGCTGCTGCTGCTGCTGCTGCTGCTGCTGCTGCTGCTGCTGCTGCCGTTGCTGCTGCTGCTGCTGCTGCTGCTGCTGCTGCTGCTGTCAAGATGCCATTGCAAGGTGCAGGTATGAATGCAAAGTGCTGCATGCTGAAGATGATAGTCTATCTGACAGGGGGTTGCACAGTGAGTTATGTACATCGTGGTGAGTCTGTTCAAAAGACCACAGAAGACAGGCATTCACAACATCTGTTATTGGTGTGGTCAACGCAGTAAGCAATCAGAATACGTGGTAGATGGCTGCAGACATCCTGGGCCCAGGACCTGGGCGTGTCCCAGCATCTGTGTGAAACTAAGGCTTAGTAATAGAAGCATCCTGCATGCCATCTGGCTTCTGGCCGTGACGGTTCGGCAGCTTCGTTTGCATCGGCGCAACGGGCTCTGCACGAGTGGCCCTTCTGTGCATCCAGATTAAGGATCAGCCCGTACCTTTACATCTGCCGATCGCTGCTCACGCACTTGAAGCGGATTGTCGACCGTTCACACTGCAGTATGAGTCGACTGCCTATTATATCAGTGCCTGAAGGGTTGGCCAACACAAACACCGGACTATGGCTATATGACTGCATGCCATTGTTCACTATGGCAGCCTGTGTGCCGACGCTGTTTCTCTACTACAGAGCAAAACGATGGGCAGACTTGGTGAGATTGCAGCACGTCTTGTACAGCAAACTGTGAATCAGCGAGCAGTGTCGGTCCCATCTTTGTACTGACACTTCTCCCGCGTTCCATGCATGACCGTGTTGGTCTGGTGTGCAGGCTCTATTCAGCCTAGGGTTTGTCCTAGCTATAGTGTACCATGTATGTCATATGAACGCAGACGGACTGCAAAGTTCCACAATACTAGGCATCAGTGGCCCTTTGTGGCGCACATTCGATATAATTTGTGCTCAATGGCTTCTAGCACGCACCTTTGGGCACGCTGTTGGTGCATCACACTGGGTGACTCAAGGTAGGCTCCCTCTTTTTCTGCATATTCAGAATCCTCCAAGCTTGCATGCACAGCAACCATATTTTGAGTTTATAGGACTACGCTGCACACGTCATCTGCGCAGGGCAACATTGCAGCTGGCTGAATGCCTATTATGGACATGCTCCATGTTGCTTGACAGCTGAATTCTCAATCGTTGCAGCATGATTCCCTGCGCACATGCACATCACATAACGTCATACTTATGGAAACTTTCAGACACAGCAGGTCAACATTGCTGTTGTGATGCTGCAGTTCTCACCAACACAGTCTTCCCTGCTGTCTGTCTGTACTACTTCTGGACAGCTACTGAGCAGCTACCGATGAAGAACATCATGCACACCCTCATGGCAGTCATACTGGCTGCTCTAGCTGCCAAGCTTCTTGTAGAGGGGGTTGACACCCTGCCGAAGTACTGCAGAAAACGAGGAGCTAAAGCGCTTGGTAAGCTCCCTCCCTTTGCATCTGTTGGTGCTGTTGCCGTTTCCATATGTTGGTGCATCATCATCATGACGGCCATTATTGTTCTTATTGAGTCATGCTAGCCCTATTGTCGTTCGCTTCAACGTTTTGTGTCAAGTCCACCAGTACAAGGCATACCCGATGGTTGCCAGTTGCCAGCATAGAGTTGCAAATCCTGCTGAGACTAGGGCCCTACCCCATGAGGGGGCATCAGCTCTTAAAGTATGAGAGCCATATGATCATGGCCCTGCTGAGCAACAGTGACTTGGACAGATGAACATAGTGACACACACACTATGCACTGCAGCTAGCAGCCCCTTCAGAAGCTCACACAGCTGCCACTCTCTGTTTATGCATATGCTGTGTTGCAGCATTGCCAATTATACTGATTGTCCCACATGTAATACAATACAGCTGGCCTGCAGGTTTGTTTGTCCTGGGATTTGTAGCTTTTCCAATGCCAGAGATCTTCCCCAAGCACTACTGGCTATTCCACAGCTTGTGGCACGTTCTGTTGGCAGCTGGATACTATGAGCTGTATGCGCTCATTGAGTTTGACAGCAACACAGTGTACAAGAAGGCTCAGCAACATAAGCGTCTCAGAGCCAAGAAGCAGACTGGACAACCGCTTAAGCAGGGCGTGATAGTCTCTGAGGTTGACAAGCTTGGGCCATCACAGGTATCTTCAGCTCTTTTCGATCCCAAAACGTCTTTTTTAATTCAGAAACATCATCCCTACACTGGGAAATCAAACTCAGAAACGTCTGGGGACAGCAAAAGCGCATTGTGGAGATGTTTCAGGGCATGCTTTGATGTTGCATCAGCTTTCGCAATTTGAAGAGCTGCTGTTGTTGATGCGTTCAAGTGTCAACAGTCTTGTTACCAACAATATACAGTGTAAGCCTCGGAGCAATGCTGCTAAGCTTGTGGTTGTCACTTACGGCACAGTTGGCTGCAGATTCGTTATAGTGCAGTAAATGACCGCAGGTCAGCTTGCCGATAAAGATTCCACAGTTCCTAGAGTACATGCTGATTCCGCAAAATCTGTTATGCAGGAAACGAAGGCAGGTCAGCTTGCCAACACAGAACCCACAGTTCCTAGAGTAAATGCTGATTCAGCAGACAGTGAAGCATCAACTGGTACAGATTTTGACCCATCAGAGTCCAGACTAAGTAAGGGTGCCCAACGTACGGTAGCAGGCATGCCTGGCAGCAGTCAGTTGAGAAAGTAGTGAAGGACAGGCCAGGCTACGGAAAGTATCTAGACAAGTTAGATTAAAAATTAAGTGTTTTGTGTGTTGTGGTACTGTATCATACGGCATATGACATACGGCACTTGGATCCAGCTAAACGCTGGGCCAGATTGTGTGTACAGACAGTACATGTTGTGCGCAGGGATGTGTTGTTTGGGGCAAACGCCTTGAGGCAACTTGGGTACTCAGGCGAATTGGGTTTCAAAGTCTTTAGCAGCATTTGCAAGCAGTCTTTAGGCAAATTCATAGCCTGCTGCAATGCATGAGTACCCTGAATTAGATAAATGTAGACTAGACCAGCATGTGCAATGCTAGATGACATAGCCTGTTCTCGTGGTATTTAACCAGACAGTTGCGTCGACGTCGTTCACGACATACATAGTGCAGCTAGGTAGACTTCTTGTCATGAGGAGTCTTACAACATAGATCATTGATCATGTGTAAATGTCACTGCAGCCACATCCATGCCAGTGCATCACCTGGTATTACCACATCTGTACGGTGTGGATGTAAGTGATCATCCATTTCACTGTCACTGCTTGATTATAGCTGTCAGGCAATTAAACACAAATCATTTGACATGATTGCAAGAGAGTGGTGCAATGACACAGCTAGTTTACAAGGTGACTGAATGCTACACACGTATGACAGGATCCTGCTGGTTGGTGGATTTTGATCTATCTATCTATGGGGGAAAGGTGTAACCAATGTTGACCGCTGATTTGTCCATCACACATCACTTTGTACTGCTAGCATACTTGCTGATGCTGAAGTAGACCTAGATCTAGAGTACCTATTTGCTGCTAGGCATTTCCAGAGGCACCTGGGGTCCAGCGCCTGCTACAGCAGCTGATGATGCAGGGCTTGAAGCAGCTACTTCAGGCTCTGAACTGCCTGCGCTGATCTTCCTCGAAAGTTGATATATTCCAGTGATGGCCATAAAGACATTGACAGTCAGGAGGTTGTAGTTGACCTGCGTATAACCAACGAAGTATGGGTTTTGACGTGCAGAGGCATGCCGGCGCGCACACTTAGCTCAAAGCAAAAAGGAAGTCTCAAGCGTATCCTGCCAATGCTGCACAGTGGATTGGTGCAAACGGCATGCCTGAGAAGGACAGCAAGGATTATGATGGTGAAGAACACTCACTGGGGTGATCTGAGTGGCAAAACGAGACCAGATGAGCCCTGTTGCTGTGACAGCACACTGTTGAAGGTATGACACTTGCTCTGCTGGCCTCTTGAAGTCAGCTACATTAGCAATACTGATGCCCCACTTGAAGGTTGGTGCCCAGAACTGAATGTCAAACGCAGTGATCAGATGATGTTGACAACCATTTCAAGTACAGACCTGTTGCACATGCAACATTGTTACGTGAATTGTTTTGGGGCCAGCAGGATGATGCCAAAACTGCCTGGCTTTGGAACCAATAGTTGCCATAGTCCGCTCTGTGTATCTCGGTGCACCGTTGCCAATCACGAGAAGTTTCTGCAACGCAAATAGCACGTCTGGTGGTTTTGATGAGTGATTTGCGTGTGGGATCCTAAGTATCTGAGACACAGCTGTAAAGTGTGACGGCATGGACGTGAAGCAGGCTAATCAAATGACATGACACTGCCAGGTACCTGGTCGTCAACAACGCTGCCGGAAAAAGTGACCGAACTGTTTGTTGTGACCCCAGAAAGGCTTTCCGATCGAAAGTTCTGACACAGCAGCAGAGTATTGCCTGATCAAGCGATGATGTGAAGCTGTCAGGTGTTTTGAAGGTGCTCAGCGCTTGCGCTTACGATGCTTTGTTCAGCTGCGTCCCGTTAAAATGCAACAACCGTACGCAGGTCTTGGCAGAACCAAGGGCAAAACTCAGTACAGAACCCGATAAAACCCTTCTATGTCAGCCTGTTGCGTACGATGCGAGACTTTGCACTGAGTCGAGTCTACGTTGCAGTGACTGAATTGCAGTCAGCTACATGATGTGCACATTGCTTGAAAACAACAGAACTCACGACGCTGCTCTGCGCTGACAAGGCCAGTTACAAATAAATTACATAGGTGCTGCAGGCCAAACAGCCCAGCTAGTTATGCACATCCAGCACAGGTGACATCGCAGACATTGCAACCAGGCCTGCATCGAGGCCTCCAACAAACCCACAATGCCAAAACCTGCGTAGCAGCAGCTGTTTTCGAGCACGGGTGCATCAACAGCCTCTACTGGTTTGTAAGCAGGAGGCACAGCCTGTCAGCACAGCACGCCAAAGCAGCCTGAGCACCTTCAAACACCGTTCAGAAGCCATCACAAGATACACTGTGGTATTAGCTTCGCAGGACATGCATGCATTGACAGCACTGTCTGCTGACCTACGTGCGCAACGCGATACAGTGCACACTGATGTCGGGAATCCTGGGCAAACAAAGAAAAACAAGTGCTGGGGTACGGGAGGGGGACGCAGAGATGGGTTCTCACCTGTTTTATTGCGGAAATGACTCAAAGTATTCAGCCTCTACAGGCTGACTAGACTGCAGAAATGGTGCATCATCCCAAGGTGGACATTCCTCCTTGTTGTTCTCAGTGCCCCTAGCTCACACCATACCTGCTTGAAGCTGTCCAAACCATGCTTTGCTTCAATTGTGCGAGCTGGGTTCTGCATCGTACTGGCGTGGTTAGCAAGGTGCTGGTGCGCATTGTCGCTGCTGTTGTAGTGAGGCTGGACAGATGTGGTGCTAGCTAAGCCCAGACCTGTGGCAGTGCTGTTCGAGGACTCTGCCTGTGAAACCAGGCTGTGTGAAACCCGAGGCTTGGCATGCTTCTTCTTGCCTGGCTGAGGCTTAGCAGGCAGAGCATGGGGCACAGCAGGGTCTGACAGGGGCCGTTGATTGAAAACATCCCTCAATGCAGACGTCTCAGGAGTAGGGCTGTTGCCTTGGATCTGTAATCTGCTTGCAGCTGAAGCAGTCATGGCCGAGGCAGCAGCAGCAGCAGCAGCTGCTGCCTGTACAGCAGCACCTTCCCAAGCAGCTTCAGCTTGCACCACAGCCGCTGCTAGGTATGACTGATCCAAGGTCACGCTTGTAGACTCTGGCCTTGTGCTGTGACTGACGCCTGATACAGCCTTTGCGCTACCAGGTGGCTGGAAGGGGCGAGGGCGGGCAAAGGCAGGGCTTGTTGAAGCAGCCCAAGGGTTTGCTGAAGCAGCCCCAGGGTTTGCTGAAGCAGCCCAAGGGTTTGCTGAAGCAGCCCCAGGGTTTGCTGAAGCAGCCCAAGGTTTTGCTGAAGCAGCCCCAGGGTTTCCTGAAGCAGTCCCAGGGTTTGCTGAAGCAGCCCCAGGGTTTGCTGAAGCAGCCAAATGGTTTGCTAAAGCATCCCAAGGAAGACTGCTGCTTGGTGGTACAGTCTTGACAGATTTGCTGTCGGCCTGTTGGGCAGCAGCTGAGTGTGCAGCAGTTCCGGTTGCAGGAGCTTGCTCTGGCAACATGCTTTGTGGCTTGACTCTGGCGGCAGCTCTGCTTGCTAACTCCTGATTTGCGGCAGTGAGAAATCCTGCATCTGAAGTTTTGGTGCGCCCATCACCGGATTCAGTCTTTGCAGCATGTCCCTCTGCCTCTGTGATGATGCTGAGAGGAGCAGATGCAGTGTGATGAGAGGCAGAGGGAGAAAAAGCAGCAGCTTTTGCATTGAGGGTAGCCAGTGCGCCAGGCTTGACTGTACTCCTGCTTGGTGATTTGCGCTTTGCAGCAGCAGCTTGCGCTATGGCCGTGGCACGCTTTGAAGACGTGCCGTAGCGCTGTGTAGCCTTTGCAATTGCCCCGACAGGCTCCACACCATGTCCTTCTTGCACTGTCAGGCTTCCAGCAGTGTCTGGCTCAGCAACAGGCTGTGAAAGACCAAAAGTTGACTCAGCCTTTGTAGTGGCCAAACAGCTGTCAGAGACAGCAGCGCTGCTATGCTTGCAAGGTGGTGATCCAGGCTGATCAGTGATAAATTTGGCTGAGCTTGATTTGGGGCAGGAGGTGCTTGTTGGCCTGTGTTGGTGGAGATGGCTTGGGTGATCTTGATAGCAGGTCTGGTTTGGTGGGTCAATCTCAGACCTGATCTCTATTATGAGAGCCTGCAGCATAATTCTCGGCTACAAACTCGGCTACATATTGCGGCAATGTGCAATAATGTGCATGCTGGGGGGGGGGGATGGTGTCTGTACCCAGTACTTTGGCAAGCAAGGTTCATTTGGGTCTGTTTGGGGGTTCGGAAAATGCATGTGCCTTGCTTTGACAGGGCTTCAGGTGCAGCATAGCATTTGCTGATGTCAACATGTTTGAATGCACCCAGCAGTCTAATGCACATCCTGCAATTCAACACAGATCTTGCAGAAATCATCACTAAAGCGCTTGCATGATTGCTGGTGGGCTGCATGCAGTAAGTGTCACAGTAAGTGTACACAGTAAGTGTTACAGGAAATGTTGTATTTTCCAGTTACAGAGGGTCCATGCTCACCTGTAAAGCATTTGATTCTGTGCGCTTTTGATTCTGTGTGCTTTTGATTCTGTGTGCTTTTAATTCTGTGTGCATACAGTAAGCTGTGACTCAAATTCCAGATCCAGAAGGTTCATGCTCACCTGTAAAGCATTTAATTCTGTGTGCTCTGGGTCTTCAGAAAGTCCACTTTGGGCCACATCATCTGCTCCATCAACGTTCCTCTCCACCAGCATTGTTTTGCCAATGCGGCAGTGAGCTTTGCTTGCATTCCCATGCGCCGGCCTGCAAGGTGGTGCCAAAAGAAGAAGCAACGGAGGAGGCAGGAACGATGAAGAAGTACATGAACAACAAGAAGCTACAAACAAGGAGTACCATGCACAAATGCTTGAATAAGTGATTGTCTAGTCACCCTGCTTATGCAAGATCCAGTATGACAATAGTCAGATGGTGCATGCAACTTAGTTACTACATGATGCTGCTGACACAAGCTGAAACTTGCACTGACACAAGCCGAAGCTTGCACTGACGCAAGCCGAGCCACTGACACAAGCTGAAGCTTGCAATTCATTCTCAAGACCATGGTAGCAAACACAGCATTGAATGTGTTGATTGTCATGACCACAAGAGGTGCTATGTCACATGTCTACACGCTCTTTGGCAAGTACACGACAAAGATCAATACAAAACAAAGAAAGAAACAACTGAGATAGTGGTTGAACAACCTGCGGCAGCGTGACTGCCTAAGCACATGAGCATGACACATTACTGCACAGGCCAATGCAAATGTCGGCATCAAGATCACTGCTCTACATGTTCATGCGAGAATGCACATGTAACAACAAGCACTGTCTACCATCACCAAAGATACCAAAAGACAAAACATCCAAGGTTGATAAAAAGACAAAAAAGCCTTTTCATGTCACCTTAAGCACAATGCAGCAGTGGAATCAGCTTTAGCTTCTTCCCAGCGCCTCAGCTTCAGATAGACCGAGGCCCTGTTGTTCAGAAGAACAGCATTGTTTGGAAGCGTTGCAATGCTGTTGGTGTACAGATCCAAGGCCTCAGGGAAGCGCTTGGCGTGATAAGCCTTGTCTCCAGCCTTCTTGTAAGCATGGGCGTCCAACAGCTGCATAACAGTGTTCATACATTTGAGGTGTAAGTTTGGCAAGCGGGTTTCAGATGCTTGACAAGCAGCAAGAATGCATTGTGGAGATGTGTGTGTGTGTGGCTGCTGCTTGATTGCAAGGATGAGTAAAGCAATATGCACAGGTAGTAAGCTTGTGCTTGTGCAGCAATGCCTGATTGTGTTTTGCAGCGTCCAACGCATGCCTGACTGTGCAGCAACAGACTTGAGTGTTGTCATATGCTGTGCATGCACGAAATAATTTGCAACAAATTAGCACTTGTTGACATGATGGTGCCAAAACAGGACACTGGTGAGCCCAATTGACAAGCCTCTCAGGGATGTGCATGTCTGACCATTTGCAAGTCTGATAAATTGGTGAGTGACAGATTGAGAGTGAAAGGATGAGTGGGTGGGTGAGAGTGAGTGAGTGAGTGAGTGAGTGAGTGAGTGAGTGAGTGAGTGAGTGAGTGAGTGAGTGAGTGAGTGAGTGAGTGAGTGAGTGAGTGAGTGAGTGAGTGAGTGAGTGAGTGAGTGAGTGGGTGGGTAGCTGAACAGCTATGATAAGTGACTTGCTGCACATACGCGCAATTGCTCAGATGTTTGGTGTGACATAGGAATGCAGGGACCGAACAACAAATAGAAGAAGGATATAGTTAACAACTGAATGAAGGCTTGATGCATCCCACCTGTTGCTGTTTTCTTTCCACAGGGCTAGCTGCTCCCCAACAGAATGGGAAACCCGGTGGCTGCCCCAAGGTTGAGACTGGCTGCTCATGCATGGACTCTGGTGAGGATTGGAAAGCCTCATCTGCCAAGTCAGCATCAGTGACAGTATCACAATGGAGATTGGGCTTGGTTGGGGTGCACACAGGTGACCCCGGCTGAAATGAGGAAGAAAGAAAGTCAGTGTGAGGCCAGAAGGTGCTGCTCTGTGAGATGGGTCTGCCTCTGTAGGTAGATGGCTGATGGAGCTTTTCATACATGACACCTACATTTGTCATGCTGTCTTCATGAGCAGTGGCCTTGGCAGCTGTTGTGCTGTCAGCCAGGGGGGTGGCAGTGGGCTGGCCATCAGCAGTCTGTGCGTCTGAAGAAACTTCATCTGCTGCTTGATCACTGGGTGATGCCTGCTGATGCTCAGTGCGTGAGTCTGACACCAGCAGCTTCTTCCTGTTTGCTATGGCAGTCAACTCTGGGTAAGCAGCTCTGTGCTTGGGTCTCTCTTGATTGCAGCCTGATCTGATTCTCAGCTTGGGCTCATTGCGAGGCGCTTTCAGCAAGGCGTCTGATACAGTATCGATAGCTTGTCTGCGCAGCTGCAAGCTCTTGTGCTTGATGGAATCTGCATCAGCACACAAGCCTTAGAATAGTTCATGGGACATTTTGCCTGTTGGAACACGGCCTATTCGTACATGGCCTGTTGGTGCTCTCACTATTGATTTGCCCTTTCTGATAGTGAGAGTACATTTCTCATGCATACAATCAGCATTCAAACCTTGAAGCATGAACTTGTGTCTGATGAAAAAAGACAGCAAGTTTGACCATGCCAGTACTGTGGGTCTTGATCACCGCGATCATCTTCACAGCAAGCTTGCTGCCAGCTGTACTATACAGAGCAACCAAATGCTGATTTACTGCAAGCTGATATAAGTCAGAATACAGGCTCAACATGTGGCATGCTTTGCAGATGTTGAGGTCCTCATGAATACACTGCTGCCGACGAAAACTGGTAGATCATTGCACACCCATGCTGCTGATATGCTACAAACAACCATGACCCGGAACAAACAAGACAAACGTTACAGGGCAGGACAACCGCTGTACCGAGGTTGATGTGTGGTGTTGCAGATGAGCATCTGCCCTTCTTGCTCCTCTCACAATCAGATGGCTCTTGCTGTTGGTTTGCTTCAATCTTTGCACTCAGCTGACCCATCCTTTGCCATTGCTGAAGGCAAACATGCAGGGTTGAGCTTGGTGTCAGCCAGGATTAGGAGTACTGCATTACAGTGTGATGCCAACACCTAGGCATTTCAGCTTCTGGCTGACTCACAGCAACGCTGCATGCGTGCTTTATGCAGAACTCCTGCCAGAAGACAGCCTGGCTGGAAATTATACAGGCACCAGCAACCATATATTTAGCTCAGTGTCTTGTTCCCATCAGGTGCAGAGATCAGCACACGTTTAGCTTGTACAGTACCTGTCCTCGTGCATATCTGCTTCATGCGTTCAGCATTTCTGAGCATGCAGAGACAAGTAGTATACACGTGCAAGCTTCCTACCTTGTGTGCAGCCACTTTCTCATGCATTTGCTTGCTCTGTAGAGCCATGGCGCTATAGTCATTGCGTGCAGTCAGGAAGTCTTGTCTCTTCTCAGAGCACATGGCTCTGAAGTGTCTCGTCATGTATCGCTCAGGTTCCAGTAGGACTGCAACGCTGGCATGAACCTTTTGTGAACACCAAGCTTGATGAGTGATCATCATGTAGACCAAATATTGTATGATTTGTGCTGCTGGCACAAACATACTTTGCAAGGGCAGCTTGTGATGCTGCATGAAGCCAAAAGCTTTACAGTGTGATTCTTGATCAGATACAAGGCTGGCAGATGGCAAGCAAGGTGCCATCAGCACATGCTGAGAAGACTGGTCACCGCTGACTCATAATCTCCCATTTGGTACATGATGCCACCAAGGTCAGCATGAATCTTTGCCTCGATGGGATACTGCAGAACCAGCTGACTTGCTCTGTCCTCTGCTTCCTTCAATGAGTTGTTCATCACTAGTTGCCTTGTCTGAGCCATTCTCTGCAGCAGCAACAAAAATTCAGACGCAGCTAGTGACAAGAGGGTATGGCAGTGGGTGAGCAGCTGCATGCAGCACACACTTCTTCTTTAGCAAGTACACTCTGTTTGTCGGACTCATCGTTGGACTCAAGTTGTTCCCTGTCTGGAAGCGACCTGACCCCGGCCGTTTTGCTCTTGGCGAGCAGATTACAGGAGCTCATCTCACTAGTGGGACGAGAATTCGCAGCATCAACGCTCAAGGGTCCCTGGCAGCACGGTATTGGAAGCTATGGGCGCTTGCAGTCCACCCATTGTCGAGCCTGACGTCCTTAACTCACGCGAAAGCAAAACAGCTGATCACCGCTCAGCTACGCGGTCGACAGAGTCACAAAGTGATGGATGGGCCACAACATTCACAGTGGGAAAACTTTCTTTCTTGTAACTGCCATCGCAGGTTCAATAAGGTAGCACGATCCACAGCATCATACCCATCTGGGTTCTTCCACGCATTTCGCGCGAGAGACAAAAGCTTCGCTCCGCTCCGAAACCAATATGATTATATTGCAGACCGTCGAATCAATGGAGCTTAGTGATGCCTAATTACATTCAGAGAAACGCATGTGCGCTGCAAATATAAAGGACTCAAGAACATGCAATAGTTGCTTCACTCCCATCGACACCTTGTTAGCTTTGTGGTGGCCATATGGCCTGCCTGCATCAAGACAGCAACAGCAAAAACATGAAAGGCGCTGAGTTAGATGCAACCTGGGTTGCTTCATGTAGGGGACCGTGCTTGCATTTGATTCAGCAGAGCTTGTCGACATCTTGAACAGAACACTCTTACAGCGAAATGGAGGGTCATGTGCAATTCAACAGCCCTGCAGGTGACAAGACATGTGTTTGTACAAATCTTGCCAGCTTGGCACCTACTTGGCCAGCAGAAAATGGTACAGGCAGTGTTGCTGCAGTTCATGCATGCTGGTCCGCACTGTGGGTGTCCAACTCGACATTGTTACTGGTACTAGCAAAGTCTGATCTTGCTGAAGCAGGATTGGCATGCTCATTTGAAATACAGGCTAGACCTCCTGACTGCTCCTTGGAAGACATGCTGCTGCCTGACCCACACCTTGCTGCGAATGCATTCACAAGCGGCTGAGGCTTCAAGTTATGTGTCCTGCACTGAGACTTGACAGGCATGCCATTGTTTGGTATGCTCTCATACAGGCTCTCAATCAACACAACAGCCTCATCAGGTCCACACTGTGGGAGCTTTGCAGCTGAAGGGTCTGAATCAGCTGGACTGACTTGCACTGTACTGGCTGGCTTGTGTGCTGAGTCAGTGCAAGCTGAGCCTGAATCAGCGCTTGAGGATTGGCAGCCTTCTCCAGGCTGATCACTGGTGACAATGGGAAGCTCCAGCTGAGTTGTCCCATTGCCAGCTTCTGTATGCTTGCAGGCAGGGCCTTCAGCAGCAGGGCTGTTGGCGAATGCAGCCTTGACATCAGTGCTGGTGTATGTCTGAGTCTTGACAGAGGTGAGTGCTTCTGGTGATGCTGTTTCAGCAAGAAATAGCATGGAAGTTGCTATAGTGTGCTTGCTTGGGGAAACGGTGTTGCCGCAGGATTGTCCGGTAGCAGCTGTGCGCTCAGCAGCCAAGCTTGCAAGTTTGTGCTGAGCACCAGCTGATCCTGTCTTGGCATCCACCTTGACAGGATCTCTGGTTGCTGCTTCATGCCTGGCTTCAGTGTGGGGCGCTGGATCTGGATCTCCAGTGGATTTGTCAGCTGGCCAATGGAGATCATCCATTGGGGCATCTACGGACTCTTGAGACTTGGCAGCCAAGAGGCTTGATAGCTCAGCCTGCATTCATGTATTAGAATGGGTGTCTTGCTGCATGCAATTTGCTGTTGGTATGTGCATACACATGTGCTACATTGCCAGTTGTCATGAACGTCAAAGGTGGCAAACCTTCCATGATGCCTGTATGATGGCAATGAATCAACAGGGATAGCTGTAACAATAAAAGCACCAGTAGAAGTCATGATACTACCAGTACTTTGAGAAGGGGCTTAGCCAACAGGCATCAGGCATCAGGTGTATGCAATGCAAGCTAGCTTCCTTCCAGGCAGACTTGTTCTGAGCATTACTCATGTAGCACTCCAAATTCAACAGATGACTTTCACACAGTTGCAAGCTCTTCATAAGCTCCACAGCTGTGGTCACGTTTGCTGTGACAAACTGCAGCCAGTATGAGAGCACTTGCTGATGTACTTCCAGCCAGGATGTCTGATGAGTCACAATCGGCTCCCCACCCCAGACTGTAAGCTATAAAATGAAAAAAACAAAATGGAATGTATGGGATGCAACCCACATAGGGAAATCTCACCTGTAAGGTATTCAATGCTTGGTGTGTAGGATCCTGTTGTAGCTGACTCTGGACAACAGCAAGGCCCACAGCAATTTTGCCTTTGGCTTGCCACGCCTTGGCCAAGCGGCAATGCGCTTGGCTCACATTCAAGCCATTTGGCCTGTACAAACACAAAAGGATATTGAGTATGTTAGTATACTCTTAGACTGAGCTGTCAATACGCCACTTTTGAGGATGTCTTTTGCTGATTGCACAAGTACACTTGAGGCATGTACCTTGATAGCAGATGTGGTCTGTTCTTTGTGCTCAAAGGTGACTTGATTTACCAACATGTTTGTCAGATAATGGATCTCAAATACAGCAAGGATGACTCATTTCCACATACAATTGTAAACATCTTGTCAAAAACAGCAAGGATGACTCATTTCCATACACAATTGCATACATTTTCATTGTATGACGGACAGCTGGAGACCAACTTCTTTCTTACCTGGGTACAACATGTAGAGCTGCATCAGAATCAGCAATTGCATCGTCCCAGTGTCCCAGCCTCAGATGAACAGACGCACGGTTGTTCAGCAGAATGGCATTCCCTGGAGCAATCTCAATGCACTGGTTGTACATCTCAAGAGCTTCTGGGCACGACTTGTTGTGGTAAGCAGCGTCGCCAGCCTTCTTGAGCGCATACGCCGTGGACATCTGCACAGACAGGAAGGTGTCATGCATGCACCTGCCTCAGCAATAATTATTGGTGCACACACCAACAGACATGCACCTCCTCTGAGCTCTGCAGGCAATGCCAAGGCCCAAGCAGAAACGAAGAGGTAAGGTTTCACATTTGGAGTGAGTTTACCTCGATGCATGCAACAGAACATTGTTGAGATGTGTCGTTGATCGGTTGGATTCTACTGATGACGTGGCTGAGGTGTGTTGTTGGTGTGACACAGATTTCTGCATGGCTGTGTTGTTACGATTGTTAAAGTCTCACATGAACTCATGGTGCTGCTTTTTGCAGGTTGTCTTGTGGCCCAATAGCCACTCCGAAGCACTCGACATGGTTGAAGTAGCACAGGGGGACGCAGAGCAGGTTTTCGCTTTGCGGCATGTCAAGGTGATGCTGCATGTCAGTGTTGCAGTGCTCCAATGCAGTCAGCATGCTATAGGAGTTGATCTTTAGGAATGCATAGTTATGCAAAGTGCAAAGGGCATGCTTTCATGATGTATACCTGTGTGTGACAAACTATCGCTGGACAATGCAGATGGCGTTTTGTGGTGGTAATCCTAATGGCTCACACCTGGCTGGCGAAGGGTACATGGAGCTGGCACAGAGGAATAGTTTCACTGAGGAGGCGTGTGACAGTGTGACACGCAAGATGAATGTACGTGTGGAGCCATATGGAGTAGATGGTGCAACGCTCACTCTATACAATGCATAACACATGCCGCTCAAAGATGGG
>JAABUK010003754.1_pt1 | contig 25340 bp, 7 predicted proteins | sample 5559141 | NCBI WGS metagenome assembly JAABUK01 (sample SAMN10711869, study PRJNA513367) | rock metagenome | isolation source: Antarctica rocks | place: Antarctica: Victoria Land, Pudding Butte nord | collected 2016-01-03 | reverse complement strand
ACGTTTAAATGTTTGTACAAGAAGATCTATATAAATTAGTTTTAGTCTGAATTAAATAAATAGAATTTACTATTAATAAACACTTTCTTCTTCTTTTAATATATAAGTTGACTTCTTCTTTCTTTAATTTCAACTTCTTCTTTTCTTCAATCATTTTTATTTTAATTTTAATAACAGCCGCAGTAATAATAATAATAATAATAATAATAATAATAGTAATAATAATAACAGCATTATTATTATTATTATTATTATTATCATTATTATATATAAATAATATCTCTTTAATCTCTTATTTATTACTAATTATTAAGAGGGCTGCCCGAAATCAGATAAGCAGTAAACATTCTTCACGTATATATAAGAATTCGAGATATAGAAGTTTATAAGCATGCGAGTAATATGCGAAAGATATGTTAAGAGCGTGTATAGCAAATATATAATAACGGCTCTCTTATATTATAAGAATAGATCGCTGATTTATAGAGATTTACTTCTATAGTTAACTTATATCTGCGTGTTAAGATTAAGTTTTAGTGCTTTTTAATATTACTTTCTCTCTTAAAGATCTTATTCTTAAGATTCTGATCATCTTTATAAGCTTACAGCTATTTAATAATATATTCACATGCGTAAAGTATGATTATTAAAGTTATTCAGCATGATACTGAGATCTCTTATAACATCTCGTTACTTTTATAAAAAAAGAGAATAATATTCTATATTGAAATAATCTCTAAATTATTTAATATCTCACTTTTTCGATATTTATAATCAAATTAACTTCTCAGTTATTTAGTATCTCACTTATTCAATTTCTATAATCAAGTTAATCTCTCGATTATTAAGCATCTCATCTACTTAATTTCTATTATTAAGTTAATCTCTTAATCATTCAGCATCTCGCTTACTCAATCTTCGAGTAATGTAAACATCACTTCATAATTATTAAGCTATTCTATCTGTAATAGAACTTTCATTATACTATTTATTATTCTATTTTATAAAGCCTTAATATTCACATGCGAGATCTATTAAATAGATAGTTATTATTATTTATAATAATAGATTTCATTTATATAAACTCTCATACTTTAATTTGAGAGCTAATATATAATTAATTTAATGCTAATATGCTCGGAATATATTATATTATTCGATAAGTTATAAGTTTTTATTAAGATAATTAATTCTTCGAAATAAAGAATTTATAATATTATTATTATTAATAATAAATAGATAATAAAGTTAATTTATAATAAATACTTTCTTCTTCTTATAATATATAAAACTACTTCTTTTCTCTTTAATTTCAACTTCTCTTCTTCTTCAATTATCTTTATTTCAGTCTTAATAATATATTAAGAACTGTCAAGACTAGCTTATAATAAGATTCAGATATTAGAGGATTGTGAATAGAAATCACTGTTCTTATAAAGAAGAGTTAAAAACAGATTGCAATTAATAATATAAGTTAATTATAGAAGAAGAATAAGACTATAAAACTATAAAATAAACGATTACTTATATAATTATTATTAATGAGTCGTGCACAGTACTTTTAAGTGCTTCTCATAAGCACTCTTAAATACTTACTTCTAAATACTTCTTTTAAGCACTTTTAAGCACTTCTCTTAATATTCATTACTAATTATTCTAATTAAATATAACTTTTTAAATCAGATCTATTATAATTTTAAAAGGTGTTCATCTATTATATTCTTAATAATCAGTGTCAAGTTTGTCAACTGCTAATTCATAACTGTAATATTATGTTCTTCCGAATTAGTTTGATTTTTCAAGCTACTTAAACTTATCTTCGTAATTTCGATAACTTTTTACTTTCTTATTTCTTTATTATGTCTTAGTATTATATTAATAAATCTTTCTTTTATAAACAGCGTTAAATTCAGACGAAAAAGATAACTTTATTAAGAGTATTAATTATAATTGCGTATTCTATCTGCGCTAAGCGGGATTGTCTTTATATATTTTTTAAAAATATTTTAAAGTGTTTAAAATATACTCGTTATAATATTTATTATAATGATAACTTCTTAAAGACTAACTTTCAGAGATTGCGATAGAAAGAGTTGCGTTTAAAGATTGCGCGGAAAATAACTCTTCTTTATCTTTAATAGAATACTGCGAAGATAATAAGTTTAAACTCTTATATTAAGTCTCTTCAAGCGGCTTAAAGTAAGATAATTACTTAAGAGATTAAGTTTTTAAAAGAGCTTAATCGAAAAGAGGGGTATTTAGAAGAGAAAGAGTTATTAATCAATGCGAAATTACACGTCACTTTTAATAAAGAGTAGTTAACTGCTTTCTTTAATTCTTCTTATATTGAGAATTTCGGCGATAATAATTCTCAAGAATCGCGGAACTGAGATTTGTTTCTAATTCTTATATGTTTTCTGATGTGTTATATTCTAATCATTTTATCAGATAATAAATTTTATCTCTAATCTCTTAATTATTAAGCACTTTTTCTATCTCATACTTCTAATCTTAATTATCTAGCTAAATCGAAATCTATTTAATATTCTTTAATATAGATTTTAGAAGAGAAATATCAAATACCAAATGAATTCTCATAATATTTAAAAGCTTAAGTTTATAAATTAACTTATTTAAGACTTTCTAAATTAAATAAAAGTCAAGTTTTATATAATTTAATTTTATATTAAATCTTTTAATCTTAATATTTCGATAAAGCAAATACACTAAATCCTCTTCTTTAAGATTTAATTCGCCAATCCTCTTAAAATTATAATATATATCAGCTCTTTAATTAATGAATTCAAGATCTTTTATAAATTCTTAATATAAATTAGTTAATAGTTGCACGCTAATAACTAATTTTTGTGTTAATTATTTCATTTCTCTTAATTATTTATACGGGATTAATTCTCATAGATAATTAACAATAAAAGAATGACACTTCAGTTATTATTAAAGCACTATTATATGCGAACTGTGCTAGTAATAAAAGTATTACTCAGTTATTCTGACGATAGTTTATATAATATCGTAGATATTATTTAAGAGTCTAATTAATTCTTTCAGTTTATTTATTTATTTATAAGTGATAAGCTGTGAACAGCTTATATTTAATTCCGAGTTAATTTATTAATAACTTTCAAAATTTAGAAGTGAACAGTTTATTCTAATTAGAGATGATCTCTACTAACATATCATGATTTGCGAATATTATTCATAAAAATATATAGATCAAGTCTTCGGCATTTAACACTTTTATATAATTAATGAAGTAAATATATTTAATCAATCTATCAATAATAATTAAAATACTATTATATCTAATATTAGTCATCGAATTCTTAGATAATAATAACTTAATAATAAAGTTCAATATAATAAATTTCCATACTTCTTCAAATTATTTTGAAGACTGCATCTTTCTGTACAATTTATATTAGAAGTGCTTAATCTTCTAATAAATTTCGCAGTTAATAATTCATTATCTAATCGCTTTATTCATTTCTAAAAAATAATAGAATCTGAAAATATATTTTAAAGTCTTCTTTATTTCTTAATATCTATAAAATATCTTCTTATAATATTATTGAATAATCATTTTCTTTACTTAATTTATAATATATATCAATTCTTTATATAAGATCAGCTCGCTATTTTATTTTTAAAAGACTGAATATTTTTCGAAACTTTTTTAAATTTCGCGGGATAAACAATCGTTTAAATATAATTTAATAATTCGATCTTTCTAATCTTGATTAAAGATCTGAAATGTCGAAGTAATTATAGCGTGATTATATATTATAAATCCATTCTTATTCTCGCGTAAAACTGATTATAAAGCGAATTTAATATCTTAAACATAATTCGCTCAATAACTTAAAGCGTTAATTTTAATATTATCATTTCTCTTTTAATAAAAAATTTTAAAGTTATAAACTAATAATAGCTCAGATTATTATATTTAACATCTGTTTAACATCTTAATAATGATGAAGTATAACAGATTTTTATAATCTGTATATACTTTTATAGAATACTTGAATCCTTTTAAATATACTCTTTATTCGTCAAATACAACGATTATAATTAGAAGTTTCTTATCATAAATCTTATAATTAAGTTTCATTAAAATTATCTTTCTAAAATAAAAGACAATAAGTCTTAATCATTCTTTGTTATCTAATTAACTTATGCACATACTAATAATATAATCTAATATATTTATTTTAAGCACGATTTGTCTTTCGAAATTAAATATTATGAAAATAGAAGCTATTATAAATTTCTATTTCAGCTTCTAGAATAAAGACTTTACTTCTACTTTTTAGATAAAGAATACTTTCTTCTAAGTCATTTATATTAATGAGGCGGTCATCTTTAAGTAATCCGTAATAAATCTTCGATAGAAGTTGATAAATCCAAGAAATAATTATAATTTCTTTATCGATATAAATTGTGACTATTTAAATATAATCATCATCTTAAATTTATTCATCTAAATCCTTATAATTATTAAGATAAATTTAAGAAACTTAATACTCTACTTATAAAACTCACACTTTTCAATCTTCACTAATAGATTTTTTATTTAAAGAGCGCGAAACATTTTCCGAATATATTTAATATATTATTCCTTGATTTCTGAGTATATAAGAATGTCGTTTAAATAAATAATATAGAACTGATTTAGATATTCTCTTAAAACATCATTTATTAAAGCTTAAAAAGAAATGAAAACGTTTATTAATTTAAAAGATATAATTAAATACTTATAATAATTATAACAAATTCAAAATGCAGTTTTTCATTTCTCTCTCTTCTTTATTCTCACTAAATTATACGCTCCTCATAAATCGAGCGTAATAAATCATTTTGCTTCACAAATATAATCATGTAATTCCGAGATTAATAATAATGCGTATCAATTCTTTATTATAATATTATTTAATTGTCGATAATCAATATATAAATGCATCTCATCATTAAATTTTAAAATAAACAGAACTGAATATTCTGCAGATAAAGTTGAAAATTAAATAAACTCTTTCTTCTAATTCTTATTAGAATACTTCCGTAAAATCTTAAGTTCTTTCTTAGAAAGAGAATAAATAAATTCATAAATAAATTTCTTATTAAATTCCAAAGAAATCTTATAATCTCAGAATTAATATTTAAATAGCGTTAATACGCTTTTATTCTCAATAAACAAACATTTAAATTCGTTATATTTAAATAAGTACTCAAAAAAACTCTTTATTATTTCCGCTAGACATCTATTATTAAGTTTTACTTATACTGCTTTCGTGAACAATATCACAACTATATTTATTTTGCAGATACAATTAGAAAAGCTAATAATTCGTTATTTTCAGCTAACTACTAAGTCATAAATTTTCAGTTATGAAATGCTCAAAATAATATTATATTTAATTTTCATAATATTCAACACTACTTATTCTGTATATTACTGAATATCAAGTTTTAGTGAATAAGTTTCTACTTTTACTTATTCTTAATCTTATTTAATAGAACTTTCATCTACTAATATTAATTAATAAAATTTGTTTTTTTCTTATATAGATAGGCGGGATCGGGTCACGTATATTAAAGAGACATAGTTCTCAGTAACTTCAAAATCAATCATAATTTTAATCTAATAATATTCTATCTGAATCTATATAACTAAATATCGTGCGTAATTAATATTAGTTACTACTACTTTCTGAGATCTAAAAGTAGATTCTTTATTATATCTTAAACTTAAAGAGTCTTCTTGTTTTTTAATTTCTTTAATCTAAAGTTTCTAAAATAAGTATATTCTTCTTTTACAAAGTAATATTCTAATTTATCGCATGAAAAGTGTGCGTATAACTTATAAGAAATGCGATATTCTTTATCGCAGATCACTCTTATTACTTCTAATTTCTTAAGTTCTTAAATCTATATTATACTTGCGCTTTATATCTTCTTAAGATAAACGGGAGTATTAATCTTATACGAGTTAATCGCTTCTTAAAGATTGCTATTTTAATAATAATAAATTTATTCTTAATTTTGATTTAAACAGTTCTCTATACAATATATCTTTAATTATAACTTTAAGTTAATTCTTTGTGATGTTTTTTCAAGCGTATATACTTTATATTAATATTATAACTTTAACTCGCAATTCATATTCTTATACAACATTAATTCCTAAAATTTAGTGATCATTTCTATATAATTCTTATTATATTTAAGATTACTTAATACCCGTTTCTAAAGTATCTTAAAGATAATACTCAATAATTATTAAGCTTTCTTCTGCTAAAATTTCTTAAGATATTATTTCGAGCCGTTCTTATCTAATCTATAAATAATGCATTAATTATCATAATAAGCAGTTCAGAATATATAGATATGAGATGATTCTGTGAGTTTTTAATTGCGAATCTATCTAAGTAATTTAATAATCATTTCTGATATCGGTATTACAATATCAGCGCAGTTAATATCTCACGTATTATCTGGTTTTTCTGTTATCTGTTCTTCTAATTCGCCCGAGATAATATATAACTATTACTTATTTAAGCAATACTCGATATTCAGATTTTCCGCAATAAAGATATAAATTCTTTTTTATTCTCTCTTCTCATTAAGTCGAAGAGAATTTATCTTAATTAAATTTCTTTTCAAATCTTTTATAATTCGTGACATTTAAATTCATTTCTTAAGAGTAATAAACTTATTTCGCTTAATATTCATCTTTCTAATATTTATTAAAAATAAAGATCTAAAAGCATTCTTACTCTTTTTCTATTTATCTTTTATATAAATAATTATCTATCTTAATAAATATATCAATCAGACTCTTTAATTTATTTAATCTTTCTATTCAAATCAGTTCGTCTTTAATTAAATTCTTTAGTTCTAAATAATACTTTATCATAAGTGCTATATTATCTCATTTAATTCTTAATATAATCTATTAAAACTTAGATATATACTCTATTACTGAGTTTATTTATCGGAGTTTTTAAACTTCTCATTCAGCGATTCGTTTTTCATTTACTTCTTTATACACTCGTCTGATACACTCTTTAAAATAAGAATAATTAACGAAGATTCTTTTTATTTCTACTTTCTTATCTTCAATTATCTTCTCTAAGTGATTTATTAAATATAATTTAAACTAATTAAAGACTTTATCTTAAAGATATGTGACTGCAAACATCATCTTAACTTTAACTGTTCTCAGCTTCTGAGTATTAAATTAAATGTACATATTAACTTAAATTAAGAAAATTCGAAGTTTCTTTCTATTTTCATAAAATATATTAGAGATATTAACTTTCAAGAAGATATGATTTATATCAGCGATTTCTTCTTAAGATTATTCTTATTTAGAGTGTAATATATTTGCTTTAATAAGACTTATTATAATAGAGTGACTGATATCTAATAATAGATAGTTAAAGTGTTAAGAACTATCAAGACTAGCTTATAATAAGATTCAGATATTAAAGAATTATAAATAGAAATCATTATTCTTATAAAGAAGAGTTAAAAATAGATTGCAATTAATAATATAAGTTAATTATGAAAGAAGAATAAGACTATAGAACTATAAAATAAATAATTACTTATATAATCATTATTAATAAGTCGTGTATAATACTTCTAAATACTTCTTGCGAGCACTCTTAAGCACTTACTTTTAAGTATTTCTTTCAAGCACTCTTAAGCACTTCTCTTAATATTCGTTATTAATTATTCTGATCGAACATAACTTTCTAAGTTAGATCTGCCGTAGTTCTAGAAGATGTTTGTCTATCATATTCTTAATAATCAGCGCCAAGTTTGCCGACTGCTGATCTGTAACTGTAATATAATAGTATTAACAATAATAGTAATAATAATAATAATAATAATAATAGCAGTATTATCATTATTATTATCATCATCATCATTATTATATATAAGTAATTCTTTTAATCTTTTATCTATTACTAATCTTCTTATTATTTAAAGCTTTAAAACGCAAAGTAATTAAAGCTCATAAATTAATATTCTATTATATTCATACTATAATCATGCTAATATTATACTTTATAATAACTGAAATACTTAATTTAATCTTCTCTATCATTAATTAAGCTTAACTATAATATTAGCGCTATGTGAGATATCTCTATTATAAGTCTGAGATAATATTTATTGATAATATATTACTTAATTGTATTAAGTATGATTATTATTCTTTTAAAAATTATATTTATATTTTAATATATTTTCTTAATAATTTCATATTTTAAGTATGCTTTTTCTATGCGAAATATTTATACTAATTATTTTAAGTCTCCTTCTAACATGTGTATTATTATTAATTTACTTTATGAAGAAGCGCGTGATATTTGTGCTGATTATAAAAGAAAGATATTTAAGAATATTAAATCGCAATATAAAACAATCTCTTATCGCCTTTCTAATATATCTCTTTAGATTATTAGCTCTCTATCTAATAAATCTCTCTTTAAGCGTGCTCATATTTCTGACGATAATAATATTATTAATCTTAATCTTTTAAAGATTGAGAATAATTTTATTTTACTTACTTAAACTATTTAAATATAAGTCGAAATCATTACATAAATTATAAGTATATTATTCTTAAGTAAAAAGTATAATACTAATATTTTTAATAAACTGAAATCATATTATCTAACTAATCTGAGTAGAATTAAAACTATTCTAAGAAAATAACTTCTTTAGAATTAAATAAGAAATTGATGACATCTATTGTGCTTAAGACGTCTGAGTCGATTATGTCTAATAAATCGATTAAGTCTAATAATATTAATACGAAATTAAGTAAGAATCTTAAGATTAATAAGATAGAGATAACTGTACTTTATAAGTAAATAAAGATTATTAATGCTAATCGCGATTCTTTATTATAAATGATCGGAAATAGATTATAATAGATAAATTGATAATTATCTAAAGTCTCATATTTATATTATGTTTTTCTCGTGCGTTTCGCGTGCGTTCTATTAATCAGACGCTTTTTATTCTTTATAGTAACGCTTCTCACTCTTTTTTATTTAAATAATCTGCTGATTAGATATTTAAATAACTGCTTACTTTATACTCGTTTTATAACTTCGCTTTTATTAAAAAGTTACAATCTTTTCTTAAGCATTTAATAAGTTCTTCTTAAATTCTTAAATATCATAATCTCTTATAAACTCTTATTATTATATTAAAAACATGCATTTCTTACGCGAAATATATATATTAAGAATCTCTTTAACTTTTCATTTATTCTCACTCTATTCCCTGTGTTACTGAACTGATTGCATTTCCTTATTGAGCATAGTAGCTTGGCGAAATAAGGAAATGCAATCAGTTCAATAACATAGAGAATATCTCTACAAACTTAAATATCTCAATATCTTCTCACCCGTAATATAACTTTAATAGAGAGACGTGAAATATAAGATGAATTCTCTTATAACTTCTAAAAAAGATTAATTAATAAGCATTCTTATTTATTAACTTCTTGATTTTAAATAACTCGAGAAACTTATTAATAAGCTTCATACTTACTTTTCTTATATAAATATTCTTTAATAATAGTAGAATCTTATCTCTAATCTTATAAATTATATTCTTGCGTTTCAAATTATAAAACTTCTTCATCACTTCTTATAATTTAATTTAGAGATCTTTATTCTCTTTAATAATCTCTTTAATCTACTCCGCTCTCTCTCTTATTAATTAACTCTTTCCTTCTTATATAAATATCTTATCTGCGAGTTTCATACAAAAAGTAAATAAAAAACGCAGTATCATCTTAAATAACGTTTTTCTTATAATTAAGTATACACTTTTATTATACGCGAATTTAATATTTAATAGCAGATCTATTTAATTATTTTGATGATAATTGATATAATATTAAAGATAATATTTTAATATCTGATTATCATGCTCAATTTAATTATCTATTTATAAGTGAAATGCTGTGAAGAGATATCTCTTTATACACAAATAATAATAGAGAGTTTCTTAATACTTCGATGTGAATATTAATTCTTTATTATTAATAATAGATTTAAAGAATTCGAATTTTGAGAATATCTTCTTAATAAGTCTCTCTTTAAGCTTAAAAATATCGATTTCTTTTATACACACTATATAATATATTATTTTTGAATATCGATCTATTATTATAAGAATAATATTATATACTTTATTTCTGCGAATAATAGATGATAAGTTTATAATAAAGTTTATCGCAATATCTTATCAGACTCTCTTTAACTATAATAATAACGCAAGCATATTATAAGACTTATATTGTGATATCTTTATTCTTTAATAAATATCATATATTAAGATGTAATCTTTAATAATTTACAATATTCTAGATTATTAATAGCTTCGCAGAATAATTTCTTGAGTTCTCTTTTAATTAAAATAGTTCTTTTATTATAAATTATTATAATTCACACGCAGAATCTCTATTTTAATTGCACAATTATTAGAAATATAGACCGCGTTATTATATTATATAAGATCAGCATGATCTTCGCATTATTTATTCTTAAATTAACTCTCTTTAATAAGATTATTTAAAGATCTCTTTCAACTTCTCTTTATATAAAAGATGTCTCTTTATTATAGCGTCAGAAGATAATTAATAAGAGTGTTTAAGATCTTCTCGTAAAGTAATATAATAAAGATCGAACTTATAATTCTTATTTCCGAGAAGTTTTCTTCTTCTCTTAAAGAATCTTCGATTCTTCGCACGTAATTAGTATATATCTCGCGTGCGTTATATTAATTATCTGTAGAAGATTTAAATAGAGCACTTTATTAATTCTTCTCAAAATATATAATAGTCTCTATTATAATTTCTATAAGTAATCTTAAATTTAAAGATTCTTCTTCTCAATTTAGATTAGTAATTAAGATCTTAAATCTAACTCTTTTTAAAATAAGCGTTTTGAGAGAATTCTCTTTCTCTCTCTTATTATTTACTGCGTAATTCGATTTACGCGATAATAAATCAGCGGAGTTCTTCTTATCTTTTCGATAATAAATCTTAAAACTATAAGTAACGAGCATCTCAATCTATTAAATTTAACAATTATTTAATGTCTTTATTATTATAAATAATTATAAGTTAAAGTGATCGCATAAAACTTATATATTATAAATAAGCGATTCTAAGTAATAATATTACTTTTTAAATAAGATAATAATTATCAGCATCTCTTAATCTTTTATAATATCTCTTGTGTCACTGAATCTATAACTCTTCCCTTAAGGATTTAGTGTTGCCGCGCTTTACCGTCAAAATTTTGCTGCAGTCTTGGCGTGAGAAACATCAAAAAATCAATTTTTAATGCTTCTCACGTTAAGACTGTAGCAAAATTTTGATTTTTAATGTTTCTCACGCCAAAACTATAGCAAAATTTTAACGCTAAAGCGCGGCAACGCTAAACTCTTAAGGAAAGGATCACAGATTCAGTGATATAAGGAATAGTTTCTTTCAGTTAATATTAACTTTCTTAAGTAGAATGTTACTAATGTTTAGATATAATATATTATCTTCATATTATTATTACTAAATTAAGAAAGAATTCTTATTAGATCTCTCTTTAATATATTTATTTCAATTTAAATTAACTTCTTTAAATTAAAATACTGTAGTAAAGAAGTAGTCTGAAAGCATTCTTTTAATATATAAAACGCAGTATCTATCTTCTCTATTTAAAGAAACAATTCAGTTTTTCTTTCTTTCATTATTCTCAGTAACAAATTTATAATTGCAATAACTACTATAAAATATTCATAAATAAATCTTCTATAGAAGTTGATAAAGCTCAGAAAGATCTGCACATTATAAAATAACTTCGAAATTAATCAATTAATAATTATAATCATTCTACGTATATTCATCAAAACGCTTATTATATTTATGCGATAGTTAAGAAAGTCTATTTTTATAACGGAAAAAACACATTTTAATAGCTTAATAAATAAGTCAAATTTGTATAATCTCTTTAGCACTTAACGCACGTGATTATTATACTTCTATTTATTATAACTGTAAATCACAATATTATTAAGATAAACTATATAAATAACATTCAATAAATTCTTCAATACTTAATTAATATAGATTTAAAACATTATTAATATATTAGTCAGTCTAAAAGATATAATCATATACTTAAAATAATTATATCGCGTGTGAAACATAATCTTTCATTTATCTTCTTACTTAATATATATTTAATAATAAGCGTCACGCAGATCTATCAATATAAATCTCTTCGCGCCGCTTAATTAATTAAGTGTCTCAGAAATCAATAATAATAGATATTTATTTCAGATAATTACTTAATTCAGACTTTTATAATTCATGTATAAATATAAATTATCGTTCTTCTTAGAAATAAATAGAATTAAAGCTTTTACAGATAATTCTAAATTTCTTATTCAATTCTTTATTATATTACTCTTAAGATACTTATGTAATACTCATAACTTATTTGCAGATAAGAAATAAATAAGTTTATATAATATCTTCTTGCCTTTCTTAATAAGAATAGCGTGTTTCACACGTGTATTATTAAACAATTTCGCAGTGTTCTCTTTTAAGAATATATTAATATAGTCTTCAAACTCTTTTAATAATTATATAATAATCACTTTTATAAAGTAAAGATCTATAAAATAACGCTGTATTGAATTTATAAAGTCTCCGTATATATTTTATATAATACTCTCTAAATCTTTACATACATCTTATATAATTTTAGTAGATATAATATATATCGCATAAATCGAGATGTCAACTCTTTTAAGCTTTAACATCTTTATAATATCTATCTTATAACTCTTCTTATTTTTATAATAAAATTATTCGCGTTATTTAAAATAATAATCTAAATTCATATTAAAGATTTAGAGTTAATCTTGTAACAGCTCAAGCTAGATATATTCAATAGTCTATGAAAACGAATACTTAAGTTATAAGAACTAATCTAGCTTATAGAGAAGCTGTAGAAGTATTAAATGCGCACTATAATCGCTAATCTCAATACAGCCCTTTAATTCTGAAGTCTAATCGAGAGGCGTAATTCTAACGCGTCAAGTCTCAGACATTTCGCCGTATCGCACGTACAACGAAATAATTGGATTTCCATAATTAAGCCTGCAATCATCTTCGCGTATAACTATCCTTCATAGCTATAACAACTCATAATATTATCTCCCGGCTTATTAAATCAATTATCCTTAATTAATAGCTAGCAGTATTAATCTCATCTCTATTCCCAATCGCTAATCTTATTATTATCAATCGAACTCATTAATATCTTCTTCTTAAATAATAACTTAGAAACGTCATTCTTCTTCTCATCTCTAACTCGCTTCTTAAAGCTGTCTCTTAATTACTTAGATCTTAACTTATCAACATTTCTTAAATAATAGTTATTGAGAATTTCCTTTAAATTCTTAAGATTCTTAATTAAATAGTAAATTAAATTCTCTAAATAATCTACTTATTATACTCTCGCCTTAAGATGTCTGCTCATTCTCTTAACGTTAATAATATTCTTTACTTTCCATTCCGCGTTTGTCTCCGTTTTCGTAATAATAGAAGGAGATATGAAATATTCTTATTTAAATAAGGAATTCTTTAGATCTCTGAATAATAATACGATATAGAAGATTAAATAAATCTTTATAGACGCAGATAATTTAAGTTTATACGCGCCTTTTAACTTCTTTAACACTTTATATAAACCAATTTATTTCGCGTTTAACTTCTTATAAGATCTGATTATTTGAATATTCTTTATTAATAATCAGATCTTCTCTTCTTTCTTGAATATCACTAATCAATAATACTTATTAATCTGCTCCTTCTATCTCTTCTAGATCTGAGCTAAATAATTCTTTATTCAGCTTCATATTTCAGTTATTAACTCTATCAGACTTTAAATCTTCTATAACTTAATTTGTTATCTTACTATCTTTAACTTATTTACTGCGTTAAAACTTATTTATAACTCATATCCTTTATTGATTATAAATAAAAATAGCCGAGTCAATTCCGATATAACTGCGTTAGCCGTAAATTCCGCACTTAATAATAACTCCGCCCAATTCTTCTAATTAAAGTTTATATAATTACGTAAATAGCGCTTTATTTCCGCATTCGCGATCTCTATCTATTTATCTATTTATAAATAAAACGCTGTAGACAGCTTCGCAATAATACTTAGAATCTTATATAAATACGATTATATTATGCTCACAAATTAAGAATCTCTGTTCGATATAATTATATTAAATAGATTATAAACTCTTCACACATTCTTATATAGCATTCTGACTGTATTCTCCGCGATCATATTCTCATTAATAGTTATACAGACAATATAATATCTTTCCTTAATTAATCGATTTATCATATTAAGAATCGCATTAAACCCTTCTGATTTCGATAATTTCGTCACAAAATTTATAGAGATATTCTTCTAAGACATCTCAAAAATCGGGAGAGATTATAACTCTTCTTCTAAACATTATCTTCTCATCTTAGATCTCTAACAAATATAATAGTTTCTCAGATATTATTTAACTACTTCTATTAGTCTAGAAAATTAATACGATTTCCAAATCAATCGCAGTATCTTTAATTTTTCTGTATAATCTATCTCTCAATTCTTATAAATCCATTAAATCACTTGCGTTTATAACTCTTCTAACTCTATCAGAATAATTAGTTTATCTCGAAAATAGAGCAGATTCTCTCTTTTCTTATATAGACTTATCTGATATTCATTGCAGACGCCCTCGACCTTATTCCGTAAAGTCTCACGAATTTCTTTCAGATTCTAATTATTTCTATTCATCTGCTTAACATTTTCATTTAGCGTGCGAATCTCTTACGTAATATATATTATCTCACAATTTCTTTAAATCTTCTCAGACAGCATCTTTAATATTAATAGCGTTTAATACAAATTCAGATCATTCTTTACTCTAGAAATATTCTTTTCTCGCCTTATTAAGATATCAGTCTTTCTATTAATCGCTTCTAATTAATAGATCATCTTAAAATTAAATTGCGTTAAGAACTTTATCTACCGCGTTTATTATCTTATTAACTTCTTTATTAATATAAAATACTTTAGAGCTTTGTAATCTATAAGCATCTTAATAGCGTCTTCTTCAGTACTCTGTAGCTCCGACCCTCATTCTTTAAAGCATCGAATTATCACCAACAATTCCTTATCATATATAACATAATTCCTTTCTACCGAACTCATACTACTTAAGTAATAAGTAATGAGATACAATTCTCCATTCAATTCTTTCTGCGAGAGAATTCCTTCTATAATATAATCACTTACATCATATTTCACGTAAGTCTTCTTTCTCGAATTAAAATACTGAAGAATTAGATTAGATGTCATTAATTTCTTTAACTTCTTAAATATCTTAATACAGAATTCATCTCATATTAATAAGATATTCTTCCTCAATAAATTATTTAATAATCTTATTATTTAATCAAAACCCTTGCAAAATCGACGATAATAATTAATGAATTCAAGAAATTATCGTACTGTTTATATATCTTCTAATCTAAACATCTTCCACTTCTAAATCGTCTCAATTTAAGCTGAATTTAATTATATTTCATTCATATTTATTAACAGATCTAAGAATTTAATCTTAATAACGTAAAAGTCATATTTCTTAATATTCACTTAAAGCTCTACTTTCTTCAGAATCTTTAATATCTCTCTAATATACTATTCATATTCTTCTCTTATATTACTGAATATCAGAATATTATTCTAATATAATATCACAAATCATTTTAACACACTTAGAAACATGTTATTTATATATTTCTAATTAATTAATGAAGCTAAGCTTAATTTAAAGAGCATCATTAAATAGCGATAATTTCTATATATCGTGCTGAATATCATTAAATTACTGTTTCTAATCATAATTATTCTAATTCAGTAAAACACTTAACAAATATTTATCTTCATTAGAAACTTCACGTTAATAAGTTATTCTAACATCTCATCTATTCTAAATATCGAATATCCGTCCTTCTTTATAAGAGCGTTCAGATCTTGATAATTCATATAGAATCGAAGTTCTTTATTCAGCTTTCAAATTAATAGAATCGAAGATGTAAATAATGCATTACTTAATTCAATAAATCTCTTCTTAAGATTCTTCTCAATATATCTCTTTATCATATTAAGTTTCGTAGAATTCATTTATTAATAAAACTATCTTCTAAGCAGTTCGGCGCTCTTCTGCAGTTCTATCCGATAATCATATTAATCTTAATGCGGAGAAAGAGTGTTCGAAGTCTTTTTCGAAAAGATATAAATATATTCACGAAACTTAGGCGGAATTACCTCTCATAAATTCTTCTCGACCTTCTCATCATTCTTTCTCTACTTCTTAATATTCTCGGAAGTGATTATAATAATCTCCGCTTCAGATTTCTTAGTCAGCTCTTTAAAAGCTATTAAACTCATTATCTTAATATCCTCTAAATTAAAAGAGATTAAGCTTCTTTTCTTCTTAAAAGATTTAGCTGAGAACGAGATTAATCTTAAATTAATCTTCATCTTTTCACGCTTTAGAATTCTAATAAAAGATTATTTCATCTTCTATTCTAATCTATTTAAATCTGAATATATATACTCAGAATTATTCTTATATATTTGATTATAGTCAGATATGTTCTTCTCTATTCAAGAATAATTAGAGTTGTTCATATTTAACTTATTCTCATTTTTTAACATTTTATCGTATTATATATTTAGCGAAATAGTTGAATTTCTACTATCGTGCTAATAATATTCCGGCTCGAAACTCACAATGTTAATAATAGAATTGAGTATATAATCATGCAATCTCATCCACTTCTTCTCTAAAATAATAGAGTATGCTGTCTAAGTCATATAAAAGATCTATAACATCTGTTAATATTCTATAATTATTATGAGTATATAAATCGCCTGCGTTATAATAGAATGCTTTCTTTCTATAAAATCTGCTAATAAAATCTTCTTAATTAGATTTACTAATCTAATTTACAATCTTTCACACAAATTCTCAGTTAATTAATAATTCATTACTGCTGTAAGTCAACAGTCAGTATTTATTAACATAAACATATTCAGAGAACCCGTCTTTTCTTCGTCTAATAAAACATTTATTAGAAACGAAGACTCTATTCAGTCTTTAACAGCTGCAGAGATGATACTCGACAGCGTTTTTAATTAACATTTCTGCTCGAGTTCCTTCACAGCTATTTCTGCGCTCGCAGATCTATTCACAATATCTTTGCGATAAACTGCTCTTTTTCTAATTTCTAAGAAACATCAAAATCTTCTTTCTTAACTGCTATTAAGCTTGAGCAGTTTCTAATCATATATTTTAACTGTTAATATTTATAGTACCGAAACTCCTCACAATCGATTTTCGATATATAAATAAATATCATCTTTATAAGCTGAGTTCTACTCTCTAGCTTCTTAATCGATCTTCTCTTTCGAAATCCTGAATCTATTCAGATAAATTGAGAATCTTTCGCGTATTACCCTACTTTTCATAAATTCAACTCCAGAAATTACAAATCCTTCACAATCTTCTTAATAGTCATATATCTCTTCAAGATTATAATCAACTTTAGATTATTAGATATCTTTAATTTAATATCTCTAATCTAATTCTTCTCTAAAATATTTATCTCTGTGATATATTAAAAGAACTCTTTAAGAAAACTAAACAAATCCTTATTTAACTAACGCAGATAATAATAGTTATCTCGCGCAGTATCTCTTTAAAAAGAATCTTCAAAGCGATTTAATAATATTTATAATAAATCTTTAATTATAACCGTCTATAATATCTCTAAATATAACTCTAACAGATTACTAGTCTCTCTCTTAATTCTTAATCTTATATAGATCACACGATCTATTTTCGTGAAATATTAATCTTTATTTATAAGCAACTTCAGCTTTAATACCAATAATCATACCGCGAACTATTATAAAGTTCCCGTCTTAAACGCGTTAGAATCTAATAGTTTCTCACTCTTATCAGACTGATTACTCGCCTGCGCATTAAAGATCGCTTCAGGCGTTTCTTGAACACTTTCCGCACTATTCTAATATAATAGAGGAGCTGTAGATATCACAAGCCTCGCTAGTAGATTCTCTATCAATATCTTCTTATCTCTCAGCATTTCTATTAAAATCTGATCCTTCTAAATTAGCTGTTTTCATTCAGTTATTTAGATATCTCTTTCTTCCTATTAATAATTCTATAACTTCTGAATTATTTAATGATTTTCTATTATCTTATTAATCTCTTTATTATGAGCCTTAATCGTCTCATTATATAAATCACAGAATTTCTTAAATATGCGCAGTATATTACTCACGTTATTCTATATTCTCGCAACGAACTTTATTACTTCTTAATTCTTAGTAAGCTGTCTTAAAACTGTTATCTCTTAAATCATTTCTATCTTAACATTCTTTATTTATAGAGACAACTGTTATTAATTTATATTTAAATCATTTTATAATATAAAATCTTTCTCTAATCTTTCTTAATTAAATCGAGTTATGTCGATTTTTAATTAGCTCAGAAATCGAATTCTAGATTCTACTTTTAATCACACTATTCTGAGTGCTCTCAAGATTCTTTTATCCGCGAATACTAATTATTGACTAGCAGATTCAGAATCTACTAATTCGTTTCTCAGATAATCTTGCTTTTTTAAAGACGTCTCTAATTTCTCTCTCTTTAAAGATAGATGATTAAACTTAATATATTAAGCTCGTTCACGAAATCTGTCTCATTATTAAAGAGTCTGAGAATGATTTAAAAGAGATTTAATAAAGATAAGCTAATCTGCTCGAAATTCAAATTAGTTAAAGAATGACTGTTTTATATCTATCTAAATAATAAAGAGAGTGAACTTAAGTATATTATAATAGCTTAAACTAGATATATTCAATAGTTTATAGAAATGAATATTTAAGTTGTAAAAACTAATCTAGCTTACAGAGAAGCTGTAGAAGTATTAGATGCGTACTGCGGCCGTTAATTCTAATACAGCTCTTTAGCTCTGAAGCTTAATTGAGAGACGTAGCTTTAACGCGTTAAGTCTCAGACATTTCGCCGTATCACACGTATAGCGAAATAGTTGGATTTTCACAATCAAGTCTGCAATCATCTTCGCGTACAACTATTCTTCATAACTATAGTAACTCATGACAAATCTAATATAATATTATATCTTTGAATATTTATGATTATAAAGTCTATTTAATAAGATTATAATACTTTTATTAAGTTTATCACATCTACTTTGATTATATATTGATTATATATTATAATAGATTAATTGTTTAAGATTATCGCGCTCATAAATATAAAGTTCGTTCAAATATCTTCTTTAATAATTACTTTTTATAATAGAAAGTACTCTTAAGCATTTATATTTAAGAGTATAAACAGTCTATAAATATTATACTTACTTTATAATGTGATGTTAATAATTATATATTGTGTTAACTTTACATCTTTAAGATTTATACTTAATATCACAGATATTATTATAATATCGAAGTCTATTTTTTTATTAATATTAATAAGAGATTAATTTTTCTTAACACTTTACAATCTTTAAAGAGATAATTAAACTTCCCGCAATTATAATAAATCACATTATTACTTAGACTGCGTAACGGTCCGGTTCCAACCCGGGTGGTCCGGTCCGGTCTGATCCTTGGTCCGGTCCGGTCCCAAATATAAAGGGATCAAAGATCGATTGATCCGATTCTAAATAAGCTGGAATCGAACCGAATCAGACCGAATTTATTAAGAGCCCGTTAAGAGAAAATGGGCTGTTAAGAGCTTTATAAAATGCTAAGAATTCTAAAATTTCTTGACATTATTTATTAAAAAAAGCTAGATTTTATTATATTTTTATTAATTAATAATGATGACTAATAAAACTTTCAAAATATATTTAATATTTATTTTTATTTTTATCTTAATTAATTCCGTCAAGAGAAAATAGATTATTAAGAGTTTTATAGAATATCAAGAATTCTAAAATTTCTTGGCATTATTTATTAAAAAAAGCTAGATTTTACTATATTTTTATTAATTAATAATGATGATTAATAAAACTTTTAAAATATATTTAATATTTATTTTAATTTTTATTTTAATTAATTTTGTTAAGAGAAAATAGATTATTAAGAGTTTTATAGAATATTAAGAATTCTAAATTTTTTTCACATTATTTATTAAAGAAAGCTAGATTTTACTATATTATTATTAACTAATAATGATAATTAATGAATTTTCTAAGATATATATTACAGCTATAGATCAATAGTTGATAGACTCGACTTTAACTGCCGAAGTCTTAATAGTCAGTCAAGATATTACGTTCGATTAGAATAACTAAAGATAAATATTAAGATAAGTGCTCGAGAGTGCTTAAGAAGAGCATTTAGAAGTAAGTGCTTAAGAGTGCTTAAGAACAGAACTTAAAAATATTATACACAGCTTATTAATAATGACTATATAAATAATTATTTATCTTATAATTTTATAATCTTATTCTTCTTTCGTAATTAACTTATATTATTAATTACAATCTATCTTTAACTCTTCTATATAAGAACAGTAATTTCTATTCATAAATCTCTAATATCTGAATCTTATTATAATTGATCTTAGCAGTTTCTAATACTTTAACTATTTATTATCGAATATCAGTTACTCTATTATAATAGATCTTATTAAAGCAAAATATATTATACTCTAAATAAGAATAACTCTAAGAAGAAATCGCTGACATAGATTATATCTTCTTAAAAGTTAATACTCTTAATACGTTTTATAAAGATAGAAAGAAACTTCGAGCCTTCTTAACTTAAATTAATATATATATTTAATTTAATATTTAGAAGCTGAGAATGACTAAAGTTAAGATAATATTTATAATTATATATCTTTGAAATAAAGTCTTTAATTAATTCAAATCATATCTAATAAATTACTTAAAGAAGATGATTGAAGATAAGAAAGTAAAAATAAAGAGAATCTTTATCAGTTATTTCTACTTTAAGAAGTATATCTAACGGATATATAAAGAAGTAAATAAAGAACGAATCGCTAAATGAGAATTTTAGAAACTCTAATAAATAGACTTAGTAATAGAATATGTGTTTAAGTTTTAATAAATTATATTAAGAATTGAATAAGATAACGCAGTACTTATAATAAAATATTATCTAAAACTGAAGAATTTAGTTAAGAATGAATTAACTTAAATTAAGAGATTAAATAAACTAAAAAGTCTAATTAATATATCTATTAAAATAAATAATTATTTATATAAAAGATAGATAGAAAAAGAGTAAGAACGCTTTTAGATCTTCATTTCTAATAAATATTGAAAAGGCGAATATTAAGCGAAATAAATTTATTATCTTCAAGAAATAAATTTGAATATCACGAATTATAAAAGATTTGAAAAGAAATCTAATTAAGGCAAACTCTCTTTAACTTAATAAGAAGAGAGAATGAAAAAGAATTTATGTCTCTATTACGGAAAATCTGAATATTAAGCTAATAATTATTTAAATAAATAATAGCTATATACTATCTCAGACAGATTAAAAGAATAAATAATAAAAGAATTAGATAATATATAAGATATTAGCTGCGCTAATATTATAATATTAATATCAGAAATAATTATTAAATCGTCTGAGTAGATTCGCGATTAAAAACTTATAGAATCATCTCATATTTATATATTTTAAACTATCTATTATAATAATTAATACGTTATTTATAGATTAGATAAGAACAACTTAAAATGATATCTTAAGAAACTTAAATAGAAGAAAGTATAATAATTGTTAAGTATTATCTTTAAGATACTTCAGAAATAAGTATTAAGTAATCTTAAATATAATAAGAATTATATAGAAATGATTATTAAATTCTGAGAATTAGCACTATATATAAATATGAACTGCGAGTTAAAGTTTTAATATTAATATAAAGTATATGCGCCCGAGAAAATATTATAAAGAATTAAGTTAAAACTATAATTGAGAATATATTATATAGAGAGCTGTTTAGATTAGAACTAAGAATAAATTTATTATTATTAGAGTAGTAATCTTCGAGAAGTGATTAACTTATATAAGATTAACACTCCCGCTTATCTTAAAAAGATATAAAGCGCAAATATAATATAGATTTAGAAATCTAAGAAATTAGAAATAATAAAAGTAATCTGCGATAAAGAATATCGCACTTCTTATAAATTATACGCACACTTTCTATGCGATAAATTAGAATATTATTTCGCGAAAGAAGAATATACTTATTCCAGAAACTTTAGATTAGAAGAATTAAAAAATAAAAAGACTCTTTAAATTTAAGATATAATAAAGAATCTACTCTCAGATCTCAGAAAATAGTAGTAACTAATGTTAGTTACACATAATATCTAATTATATAGGTTCGAGCAGAATAATATTAGATTAAAATTATGATTGATTTCGAAGTTATTAAAAACTATATCTCTTTAATATATATAGCTCGATCCCGTTTATTTATAAAAAAATTAAAAAAACTCTATTAATTAATATTAATAAATAAGAGTTCTATTAAACAAGATTAAGAATAAATGAAAGTAGAAACTTGCTTATTAAAACTTAATATTCAGTAATATATAAAATAAGTAGTATTGAATATCGTGAAAATCAAATATAATATTATTCTAAGCATTTCATAATTAAAAGTTTATAATTCAGTAGTCAGTTGAAAATAATAAATTATTAACTTTTCTAACTGCATTTATAAATTAAACACAGTTATAATATTGTTTATAAAAGCAGTATAAGTAAAACTCGATCATAGATATTTAATAGAAATAATAAAGAGTTTTCTTAAGTATCTATCTAAATATAACGAATTTAAATATTTATTTATTGAGAATAAAAGCGCATCAGCGCTATCTAAGTATCAATTCTAAGATTACGAGATTTCTTTAGAATCTAATAAGAAATCTATTTACAAATCTATCTATTCTCTTTCTGAGAAAGAACTTAAGATTCTACGGAAATATCTTAATAAGAATTAAAAGAAAGGATTTATTCAATCTTCAACTTTATTTATAGAATACTCAGTTCTATTCATTTCAAAACTTAATAATAAAATATGTCTGTGTATTAATTATCGATAATTAAATAACATTATGATAAAAAATCGATATACATTATTATTAATCTTAAAGTTATATAATCATATTTATAAAATAAAGTGATTTAACACGCTCGATCTATAAGAAGCGTATAACTTAATAAGAATAAAGAAGGAAGAGAAATGAAAAATCATATTCTGAACTTATTATGATTATTACGAGTATCTAATCATGTTTTTTAAATTAATAAATATTCTCATCTTCTTTTAATCTCTAATAAATAATATTTTAAGAGAATATTCAAATCAGTTCTATATCATCTATTTAAATAATATTCTTATATACTCGAAAATCAAGAAATAATATATTAAACATATTTAAAAGATACTTCGCGCTCTTTAAACGAAAAATCTATTAATAAAGATTAAGAAGTGCGAATTTTATAAGTAAAGTATTAAGTTTCTTAGATTTATCTTAATAATTATAAGAATTTAAATACACAAATCTAAGATAATAATCATACTTAAATAATTATAACTTATATTAATAAAAGAATTATAATCATTTCTCGAATTTACTAACTTCTATCAAAGATTCATTATAAATTACTTAAAGATGATTATCTTATTAATATAAATAATTTAGAAGAAAGTATTTTTTATCTGAAAAATAAAAGTAAAGTCTTTATTTTAGAAGCTGAAATAGAAATTTATAATAGCTTCTATTCTCGCAATATTTAATCTTAAGAGATAAATCATGCTTAAGATAGATATATCAGATTATATTATTAATATGTGCATAAATCAATCTGATAATAAAGAATGATTGAGATCTATTATTTTTTATTTTAGAAAGATAATTTCAGCGGAAGTTAATTATAAGATTTATAATAAGAAACTTCTAATTATAATTATCGCGTTTAATAAATGAAGAGTATACTTAGAAGAATTTAAGTATTCTGTAGAAGTATATATGAATTATAAAAATCTATTATACTTTATTATTATTAAGATATTAAACAGATATTAAATATAATAGTCTAAGCTATTATTAGCTTATAACTTCAAAATTTCCTATTAAAAGAAGAATAATAATATTAAAGCTAATACTTTAAATTATCAAGCGAATTACACTCGAGATATTAAATCCGCTTTATAATCAGTTTTACGCGAGAATAAGAACGGATTTATAATATATAATTATATTATAATCGTTTCAATATTTTAAATCTCTAATTAAAATTAAAAAGATCGAATTATTAAATTATATTTAAACGATTATTTATCTCGCGAGATTCGAAAAAGTCTCGAAAAATACTTAATCTTTTAAAAATAAGATAGTGAACTGATCTTATATAAAGAACTGATATATATTATAAATTAAGTAAAGAAAATGATTATTCAATAATATTATAAGAAAATGTCTTATAAATATTAAGAAATAAAGAAGACTTTAAAACATATTTTTAGATCTTATTATTTTCTAGAAATAAATAAAATAATTTAATAATAAATTACTAACTGCGATATTTATTAAAAAACTAAGCACTTTTAATATAAATTATACGAAAAGATATAATCTTTAAAACAATTTAAAGAAGCATAAAAATCTATCGCGCTAAACTTCATTATTAAACTATTATTATCTAAGAATCTAATAATTAATATTAATTATAATAGTATTCTGATTATTACTAATAGATTAATAAAGTATGTTTACTTTATTAATTATATAAAAGTATTAAACGTCGAAGACTTGATTTACACATTTTTACAAATAATATTCGCAAATTATAATATACTAGTAGAGATCATCTCTAATCAAAATAAACTATTTACTTTTAAATTCTAAAAATTATTAATAGATTAACTTAAAATTAAATATAAACTATTTACAGCTTATTATTCATAAATAGATAGATAAACTGAAAGAATTAATTAGATACTGAAACAATACTTACGATGCTATATAAACTATTATTAAAATAATTGAGTAGTACTTCTATTACTAATATAGTTCGCATATAATAATATTT